>MWVW01000170.1_pt1 | contig 15443 bp, 15 predicted proteins | sample 1047191 | NCBI WGS metagenome assembly MWVW01 (sample SAMN06349985, study PRJNA376086) | soil metagenome | isolation source: MtG22-5 sample Antarctic (ecotone) | place: Antarctica
AGTGTAACTGAGCAGGTGATAAGCCTTTGATTATATTTCCAACGTAGGTGATTCATTATTGATATGCTTGAATAATTCATGTGCTAAAAGCATTTCGGTCTTTGTATTTTTAATTTTTAATTTTAAGCAAACAGGCTGTTTCAATATAATTTGAGGCAGCCTGTTTTTATAATGTATTGCATAAGATTTCCAACCTTGTTAGGGATCATATACAAACCGTACTCTTGCACTTTTGCTTTCTGTGGATGTGAGAAACAGGCGATAGCGTTTGATGCCTGCAGTGATTATCAGCAGTGCTGTATTTGGTGGAATAGTTCCTACATTTTCAGCCTTCATCTCTACTTCATGAAAAGTATTGGACAGGTCAACCGTTATATAAGATGTAACCGGCTTGAGACTTAATTTTTGATGTGATAGCACAACCTGCTTATTTACCAATACAGATATGGAATCTCCATCGACTACAGCATTATCATAAAAATCAAGCCTGATGGTACCTGTATCTACAGATATCTCGGGCACTTCTTTAAAAGCCGATTCTCTTACTCTTGTTAAAACAATAGGCCCGGTAGTGCAATCTGCACCGGAGCTTTTCACTTTTCCACCCCAGCTTCCGCTGAGCGTTTCAATATTATTTTCTTTGCTATATACAAGTTCAAAATTTTTGATACATACTTTACAATGCTGTGGTATATTAAAAGTCGTTACCATTCCTTCCTGTACTGCCAGTTTTTTTGAAGAAGGGTCATAACGTCCTATAAATTTTTTCTTTACATAATAATTGATGTCGAGGTAATGATAAGAATTGCCTTCTACCTGCCTGGCTTTACCATATATCTGCAGCTCAATATTATTTACAGGGAAACATCCTCCGGTCATAGTGAGTGTGCCTTTCCAAAAACCACTCAAATCCTGCGCATTAGCCGGGAAGCAAAGTGCTAAAATAAAAACTATGAGAGCAGGAAATAATTTCACAAAAAGAAGATAGGAATAGTTTACCTGCTGAAAAAGTTAATTGTGGAAATCTGCATTAACGTAAAGACGGTATTTTTAAAAAAATGGTTATATGACTACATTGATCATTCTCCCTTTCACAAAAATTATCTTCTTAGGCGGCCTTCCTTCCAGCCATTTTTGCACTACTCCGTTTTGAAGTGTAATGGCTTCTACTTCTTGTGATGTGGCATCAAGGTCAATCGAAATTGTTGTTCGTAGTTTCCCATTAATTGAAATGGGATATTCTTTAACGGTTTCAAGCAGGTATTTTTCTTCCAATGCAGGAAAGGGGGCATCAAGAACAATTCCATTAAGACTTTTTCCCGCACGAGTAGCTTTAATCATTTCCCATAACTCGCAACTTACATGAGGGGCATAGGGAGTAAGCAGTATTAGCAATGGTACAAGAATGTCTTTTTTATTGCAATTCAGGTCAGTCAGTTCATTGACGCAAACCATGAAAGCACTGATGCAGGTATTGAAAGAAAAGCGTTCAGTATCCTCCACTATTTTCTTAATGGTCTTGTGCAATACCTTTAATTCCTGTGCTGTTGGCTTTTCTTCTTTGATAGTTGGTCCATTCTCATTGACATATAAACGCCATAATTTTTTTAGAAAGCGGTGTACCCCCTCAATACCTTTGGTATCCCATGGTTTGCTCATTTCAACGGGACCAAGAAACATTTCATACATGCGAAAAGTATCGGCGCCGTATTTCTCAACTATATTATCAGGGTTCACTGTATTGAACTTGCTCTTGGACATTTTCTCTACTTCACTATGGCATTGAAATTTGCCATTTTTTCTATCAATGTTCGTTTCAGTTAGTAAAACTTTATTGTCTAGTAAAAATCTAGCATTGGTAAATTCAGGTTTCCATTTCCGAAAGGCTTCTATGTCTAAAACAAACCCATCAACAATATTTACATCTACGTGAAGAGGAATAACATCATATTCACTAACTAAATTTGAAGAAATAAACAAATCAGTCTCTTCTCTATGTCTGTAAACAAACCTGCTGCTTCCCTGTATCATCCCCTGGTTCAACAACTTTTTGAATGGTTCATCAAATGTTATCAATCCTAGGTCATATAATGCTTTTGTCCACATGCGACTGTACAATAAATGACCTACAGCATGTTCTGTTCCACCTACGTATAGGTCAACCTGGTTCCAGTAAGCACTAATATTTTTATCGCAAAAAACCTGGTCGTTGTGCGGATCCATGTAACGCAGAAAATACCAGGATGAACCTGCATAACCGGGCATCGTATTAGTTTCAAGCAACCCCTGCCGGCCTTCGCCCGCAGAAAAGTATTGGTGAGTCCAATCCGGGATATTTGATAATGGCCCTTCACCCTCAGGTCCGGGTTTATAACTTTCGACATGAGGTAATTCCAGAGGCAACCTGCTTTCATTTAAAGGATAGGCAATGCCATTTTCCCACACGATGGGAATAGGTTCGCCCCAGTAACGCTGGCGGCTGAATGCTGCATCGCGGATCTTGTAATTGGCTTTTCTTTTGCCAATACCCATTGCCTCCAGCTTATCAATAACGATATTGATGGCTTCAGCAGCTTCTTTGCCATTCAGGAAATCACTATCGTGCAATGAATGTTCTTTTGAAGTAATCGCATCCTTGCCGGAATATACGTCATCAAAAATGTTGGTAACAGGAATACCGAAATGCTGCGCAAATTTATGGTCACGCTCATCGCCGGAGGGTACAGCCATGATAGCCCCTGTTCCATAACCAGCCAAAACATATTCAGCGATCCAGATTGGTATAAGTTTGCCATTGAACGGATGCACTGCATATGCACCTGTAAATACCCCACTGATCTTTTTCTCTGCCATCCGCTCTCTTTCACTCCTGCTTTTTACATATGCTATGTATTCTTCTACTGAGGTTGCCTGAGCTGGCGTTATAATTTGCTCCACGAGTTCATGTTCGGGTGCCAGCACCATAAAATCAACTCCGAAAATTGTATCGGGGCGGGTTGTGTAGATCTCAATTTTGAATTTTGTCCCGCCCTTGGCAGGATGAATTTTGAATTTAATTTCTGCTCCGTTGCTCTTCCCGATCCAGTTACTTTGCATTTCTTTCATTGCTTCGCTGAAATCTACTTTATTCAAACCTTCAAGCAATCGATCAGCGTAGTCTGTCATGCGCAGGTACCATTGGCGCAATTTCTTTTTCTCGACAGGGTAACCACCCCGCTCACTTACACCATTCACCACTTCATCGTTTGCCAATACGGTTCCCAGCGCTTCGCACCAGTTCACTTCGCCATATCCGCAATATGCAATGCGGTAGTCCATAAGAATGTCCTGCTTTGCTTTTTCATCAAAGCTTTTCCATTCGGCTGCAGTAAAGTGTTCTAAAGCTGCAGGCTTGCGATCAAGTGTAGCTGTGCCCTCCTTTTCAAATATTGCAATCAAGGATTCAATTGATTCAGTTCGCTCATTTTTTTTGTTGTACCAGCTATTAAATAATTGCAGGAAAATCCATTGTGTCCATTTATAATATTTTGGATCGCTGGTTCGTACTTCACGGCTCCAATCAAAGCTGAAACCTATATTGTCCAGTTGTTTACGGAATGTATCAATGTTTTTTGCAGTGCTTAGTGCCGGGTGTACACCATGTTCAATAGCATATTGCTCAGCAGGCAAGCCAAAAGCATCATAACCCATTGGGTGTAATACATTATACCCCTTCAATCTTTTGTACCTGGCAAAAATGTCTGATGCTATATAACCTAATGGATGACCAACATGTAAGCCAGCGCCACTCGGGTAGGGAAACATATCCAGCACATAATACTTTGGCTTGTCTGAATTATTGGGAACAATATACACTCCGTCTTCATTCCACCTTTGCTGCCAGCGTTTTTCTATTTCACGGAAATTATATTCCAGGCTACTACCACCCGATGAAAAATCATTTGAAGCCATGCTTTCTGAATAACCAGTCATTAGACATTTTAATTTATATATAGACTTCTGTTCGATACTATTCGGAAACTGCCACTTTAAACTGTTGCTAAAAGATATGCAGATGAACGGAGCGTCGCCACAGAAGCCGATAAGAATAATTACTGCCGGCACAATAACCTTACCCCGCAATATTCAAGAGCCAGGAATCGTTAGAGAGAACAAAAATAAACAATCCTTCTTTTGAGACCACTTTATTGATTCTCAGGTTATATTTCAAAGGATTATTTTTGTACACTTTTTAAATCTACCGTATGGCGCAATTTGGTAAAGCTTCTTCCCAACGCGGAAAACCATCGTATTTTATGTCCATATTGGGTGTGACCCTTGTTCTTTTCCTGTTAGGTATAGTGGGGTGGCTGACGATCAATTCACGCAAACTGATCCAGTATTTCAAAGAGAGTGTGGAAGTGCAGGTGTTTTTAAAACCAAATGTTGCGGACACAGCACGGGAAAATGTACAAAATTATATAACTGCTCAACCTTATACGAAAAATGTACGCTATACGGACAAGGAAACCGCCAAAAAAGAATGGCTCAAGAGTGGTGGCGAAGATTTTACAGAATTTTTAGAAAACAGCTTATTGCCTACGTCTATAGATTTCACACTAAAAGCCGATTACCTTGACTCTGCACAATTAGCTAATATCAAGACCGACCTTTCGAATTTTGCGGCTGTAGATGAAGTGCGCTATCCTACTTCGGTGGTGGGTAAAATGCAGCGTAACTTTAATATTATCAACCTGGTATTGGCCGGCATCGCCATACTTATATCTGTGCTCGTCATTGTGCTCATTGACAATACCATCAGGCTTGCAATGTTCAGCAACCGTTTCCTGATAAAGACCATGCAAATGGTAGGAGCCACCCGCTGGTTTATCGCAAAACCACTGAATGTGAGGGCTATTGTTAATGGAGCTGTCAGTGCACTGATAGCTATTGCACTTGTTTATGGGGTAATCATTGTAGCAGAAAGATTTTTACCTGATCTGAAAGCGCTGCATGATAACGGTTTGTTAGCTATGTTATTCCTGGCACTGGTGATAATTGGGATAACCATAACTGTATTCAGCACACACCGTAGTGTACGTAAATACCTGCGCATGCAATTGGATGAATTATATTAGGATCCATTAATGGCTTATTTTAAAAAAATATAAACTCTATTTCGAACGACATTAAACTTATTATCTTTCCGTTTCAAGCATTATAAATGAAAAGCAAAAGAGCAACAAAAACAGTAGCTGCCGAAAAAGAAACACAGGCAAGGGGTACAAGGCCGCTGTTTGAAAAGGAAAATCTTATATGGATGTCGGGTGCAGTAATAATTATGATCATTGGTTTCCTGCTGATGGCCGGTGGCCGCAGTGAAGACCCTAATGTATTTGACCCTAATGAAGTTTACAGTACCAGGCGCATTACTATAGCACCCATCCTTATATTGGGAGGTTTGGTTTTGCTCGTATTTGCTATTTTCCGTCACCCGAAGAATCCATAATTATTATTAACTGATGAGCCTGCTTGAAGCTATCATCATTGCCATAGTAGAAGGCCTCACAGAATTTTTGCCTATATCTTCCACTGGCCATATGGTGATCACATCTTCCTTACTCGGCATTGAGGATGCAGAATTTACAAAATTATTTGAAGTGGCAATACAGTTAGGAGCAATAATGGCTGTGGTGTTACTTTATTGGAAAAAATTTATACAGTTTAACCATTGGCAATTCTATGCAAAGCTTTTGGTAGGAGTGTTGCCTGCTTTGGTTATTGGATTTTTAATGAATGATGCCATTGATAAGATGCTGGGAAGCGAAATAGTAGTAGCTGTTAGCATGTTGCTCGGAGGTATTGTTTTGTTGTTTATAGATCAGTGGTTTCACCAATCAGTGCGCACCCAGCCCGATATACTGGCTACAGAGGTGACACGCAGTGAACTCATTGAAGCAGACGACAAATTAACTTATACCAAATCTTTGGTGATAGGCTGCTGGCAGATATTGTCTATGATTCCGGGTGTGAGCCGCAGTGCTGCATCAATAATTGGCGGAATGCAACAAAACTTGTCAAGAAATTTTGCTGCTGAATTTTCATTTTTTCTTGCTGTACCTACCATGTTTGCAGCTTCTGCCTACTCACTTTTCTTAAAAAACTGGTATTCAGGCGGAATATCCAAAAAAGGTTATGAACTTATTATGGAATCTCCTGAAAATATAACAGCCTTTGCTGTAGGAAATGTGGTTGCTTTCGTAGTAGCCCTACTGGCTATAAAATTTTTTATTAATTACCTGAAAAAATATGGCTTCAGGATATTTGGCATTTATCGTATAATAGCAGGTAGTATATTATTGATTCTGATTCTGGGCGGATTTTTTTAATTAAACGATAATTATCTCCTAGTCTTTATTTTAGTGCATTAAACTACAGCATGCAGACAGCTTCAAAAAAAGTAATCAATGGCTGGGCCATGTATGATTGGGCCAATAGTGTATATAACCTGGTAATAACAACAACTTTTTTTCCTCTCTATTATACAGAAATGACAAAGGCAGCACCTTTTAATGGTGTTGTACCTTTTCTTGGCAGAACATACATCAACACTGCTTTGTATAATTATGCTTTAGCGTTTACTTATCTCCTTGTAGCTATCCTGCTGCCTGTACTTTCTTCTGTTGCAGACTATAAAGGGAATAAAAAACGCTTCATGCAATTTTTTTGTACGCTTGGTGCAGTAGCCTGCAGCTCGCTTTATTTTTTCAAGCCGGAATACTTTTCAATAGGTATCATTTGCATGATGCTGGCAGCATTCGGGTTTTATTGCAGCCTGGTTTTTTACAATTCTTATTTACCGGAGATAGCGAGTGAAAAAGACCGGGACCGCATAAGTGCCAGGGGTTTTATGTTTGGGTATATTGGAAGTGTAACGATGCAGATTATTGGTTTCCTGCTTGTATTTTTTTGGGAGAAAATTCCACTTTTTAGTAGTGCAGGCGATGCTGTCCGATTGACTTTTTTATTGGTGGGTTTGTGGTGGATCGGTTTTGCACAAATACCATTTAGCCGGTTGCCTGTAGGGAATGCTATTAATAGAACAGGAAGAAAAAATAATTTTATTAAAGGCGGATTCAGTGAACTGAAAAAGGTTTTTGGTCAATTGATGCGCATGCCTGTGCTAAAACGTTTTTTGTTTGCCTTCTTCTTTTACAACATGGGTGTACAAACGGTAATGTTAGCTGCCACCAATTTTGGGAGTAAGGTGCTCAATCTCCCTTCTACAAAATTGATCATTACCGTAGTATTAATACAACTTGTGGCTATAGCAGGAGCTTATTTAATGGCTAAGCTATCAGCGTTGTACGGAAATCTCAGGGTACTGATAGGTGTGGTTATTTTCTGGATTGGGATTTGTATAGCAGGCTTTTTAATGCAGACAGAGTATCATTTTTATGCATTAGCCATTTCAGTAGGATTGGTTATGGGAGGCATCCAGGCATTGAGCCGGTCCACGTATTCCAAGCTCATGCCGGTGACGGAAGATACTACCTCGTTTTTCAGTTTTTATGATGTTACAGAAAAAATTGCAATTGTTATCGGGTTGACAGCATTTGGCTTCATAGAAGAATTGACAAATGATATGCGCAATTCTGTGCTTTCCCTCATAATTTTTTTTAGCATTGGCTTGGTGTGGTTGATATCTGCTTTACTTAAACAAAATAAAATCAGACGTTTACAACATGAATCTTTATAGCATCAATTCAGGAATGTTTAAGCTTGATGGTGGCGCCATGTTTGGTGTAGTACCTAAAAGTATTTGGAACAAGCTCAACCCTGCCGATGATAATAATTTGTGTTCCTGGGCTATGCGTTGCCTGCTCGTTGAAGATAGTGACCGTCTTATTCTTATTGACAATGGGATAGGAAACAAACAGGATGCAAAGTTTTTTAGTCATTACCATCTGCATGGTGACGATAGTTTACATACCTCTTTATCAAAACATGGCTTTAGTCCAGCTGATATAACTGATGTGGTGTTAACACATCTTCATTTTGATCATTGTGGTGGTTCTGTTATTCGAGATGGAGATAAACTGCTTCCAGCATTTAAAAATGCAACTTACTGGAGCAATGAACAACACTGGAAATGGGCCACCGAACCCAATGACCGGGAGAAAGCCTCTTTCCTGAAAGAAAATATTCTTCCCATACTGGAAAGCGGGCAATTGAAATTTGTTGATCAGCCGGAAAATATAGAAAACAAATTGGTAACAACAAAATTCGGTGACAACATTTCAATACAATTTGTACACGGGCATACAGCCGCCATGATGCTGCCACAGATAAAATATAAGAACAGAACTATCGTATTCGCCGCAGACCTTTTGCCTTCTTCAGCTCATATTCCGCTTCCCTACGTCATGGCGTATGATATGTTTCCGCTCACCACGCTCAATGAAAAAAAGATATTCTTAAAAGAAGCAGTTGACAATAATTACATTCTTTTTTTCGAACACGATCCCAATACAGAATGTTGTGATTTAAAAAAAACCGAAAAAGGGATTATTAAGGGAAATACTTTTTCACTCAAAGAGATTTAAAAATATAGTCCAATTACTTTAACGCAATTTTTTTAGTGAAGTAAGAGGGTGGCGCAGATTTTTATAGCCCATCATATCTACTTTAATGCTACCTACAGTTAAAGACGTTTCCACACGAAGAGGCAGTCGGTTAGCATCATCAGTCACCCATACGCTCATTTTCTCGCCACCTTCAAATACTGTTCCTTTTATCAATAATGGTTTGAATTTGATAGCCCTGAATTTTCCGTATTTTGTTTTTACTTCCTCTCTTCCAATATAGCGTATGTACATATTGTATAATTCATTGTCCAGAAACATACTGAAAGAAATTTTATCACCAGGTTTGTACCTATCAAAATTGATATTGCGTGCATAATATAAACAACTCACAACATCCTGCACACAAGCAGGCACTTTATATACTCCATCTGTAGTAATAGCAGTATTGGCTGACCGGTTGAACGTTATATTTTCATATTTTTTATGATTGCCCTCATGCACATTGCGAATAAATTTAAGGGGTTGGAGACTGGCAGTGTCAATATAACTTTCATACCTGTTGTCAACCTTTGAAATCCAGTCATAAGAAGAATTGGATTTACCTGCTCCTACTATATGATAAACAGGGCGGTTATTTAAGCGTTCGACATTCGCAGTCACAGTGGCATTTCCTGCATTCACATAAATGCCAATGATAGAATAGTAAACGACATAGTTCAACTGCTCACCATGCCTGAATGAATTGTTGCGAATGCCGCAAAAATCATTTAACTGGTTGACACGGGGATTTAAATTACCCGCATAGAGGCCCAGCATAAGCATAGTACCCAATAAAAGAAGTACAGATTTAAACCATTTCATCTGAATGATATTTATCCCGTTCCCTGTGCATTTCGTTATCTCTGCGCTTAAAAATCTTAATTCCTAAAATCAATAAACTTCCGGCAAAGGCAGGGATCATTAAATTAATGAACCATACCGATAAGGAGGTTAGCAATATACCCAGGCTATTCAATGTGAATAAGCCCACAAGTTGCAAACAAACCTCTCCCCTTATCCCAATCTCTATTAACGTGATTGATGGTATAATTGCCAGGGCTAAAAATACAAGGCTCATAACCCAAAACAAAGTCCCTACCGGTACATCTACCCCAAATAAACGAAAAACCAGCACGTATTGTATGGCAAACACTGCATATCTGGTTAATGATAGAAGCATAAGCGCTAACAAACGTTGCACATGGAAAAGGTGTACAGCTTGTATCAGATACAGGTGGCGGCTGTGTTTGAGCAATCCTTCCAACCAGTTTTCCAGCCGTGGCAGACTAAAATAAAGCAGTGTTAAAATTGAAACCGATAGAGCTAAACCTGCTGCTATGAATCTGTGCCACACAGTACTGATCAACTGCGCTTCGGTTAAATATGATTTTAATACAATAAAGCCTATAAGACCTACAAATAAAGTGATCAATATCTGGCTAAAGCTGGCGATAAGTGTAATGGCTATTATTTTTAGTCTTTTACCTTCAGGCATATACATCATACGGCCTAAATATTCACCCACCCTGTTTGGTGTGGTTACAGAAAAAGAAACGCCCGACAATACTGCTTTAAAAGACTGTATGAAACTTATTGGGTGCATAACTGCGACGGCTATTTTCCATTTGACCGCTTCAAGGCCCCAGTTCAATAACATGAGTAAACAAGCGCCTGCCAAATAAAAAATTTTTGTTGTACCCAATGCATTTTTTGCATGAAGCCATGAGATCGCGAGGTTAGGTTGTTGTTGTATCTGATGATATATTGAATAACAAAGCCATAGAAACAATGACGGTCCTAAAAAATAATTGATAAAGATTGTGATATTTTTGTTGAGCCGCATGTGTGGTAAAAATAAAACACCTTCCTGCAAAAGTCCCACAAAATAGTACTTGGTATAGACCCCGGCACAGTGATCATGGGCTATAGTGTAATAGAAGTTTGGAATGATATCATTACCGTGAAAGAAATAAATGCACTCCGGCTTCCTGTAAAAAAAGATAACTACCACAGGTTGCAAATGATTCACCAGAAAGTAACAGAGCTTGTTGAGCTGTATAAACCGCAGGCTTTGGCTATCGAAGCGCCTTTTTTCGGCAAAAATGTTCAGAGCATGCTTAAGTTGGGCAGAGCACAGGGTGTGGCCATTGCAGCGGCTATGAATTTTGGCATTCCTGTTACTGAATATTCACCACGCCGCATCAAACAATCCATCACCGGAAATGGAAACTCGGATAAGGAGCAGGTATGGAAAATGTTATTAACGCTTACCTCCATTGAAAACAAACCAAAGTATTTTGATGCCACAGATGCATTAGCAGTTGCCGTATGTCACCACTTTTCTGACAAGATGCCAGTTAAAAATGAAGCATCGAAAAAAAAGACCGGATCACAATGGGAAAAATTTATTTCCGCTAACCCCGGTCGGATATCATAATCGGTCCACTATTTTTTTCTGTATCACTCTTAACTGATCTTCTGAAAGTTTTAGCTTCGGTTGGGTAAAATTAAGATCATCAGCAGTGTTAATAGGAATGAGATGCATATGTGCATGCGGTACTTCCAAACCAATTACAGTTATCCCACAACGGTTGCATGGGAAGGATTTTTCAATCGCCTTAGCTATAGGCTGGGCAAAAACAAGCATTTGCGAAAGGAATTCAACCGATAAATCAAATAGTTTATCTGTCTCTGTCTTTGGCACTACCAGTACATGCCCTTCCCGTAAGGGAAATACATCAAGAAAAGCAAAAAAAAGATCATCTTCCCTGATCTTATAAGCGGGGATTGTACCTGAAATAATTTTAGTAAAGATGGTCATGATATAATTTGATAATCAGCAATATTTCAATCAGGAAAAATATATTAATACAAAATCATCATATCGCCCTTTCTCAATTACACGCTAATGTCTTCTACTTTAAATTTCATTACTCCTGCAGGCGCTGTTACTTCAGCCACCTCACCAACCTGCTTCCCGAGTAATCCTCTTCCGATTGGGGAAGTAGATGAAATTTTTCCTGCCTTAAGGTCTGCTTCTTTTTCACTGACGATCTGGTAGGTGACCTGCTTTTTAGTGTTCAGGTTGGTCAATTTTACTTTGGTAAGAATTGATACCTTACTGGTATCTATGGTGGATTCATCTACAATCCGCGCTGTAGCGACAAGTCCATCGAGTTGGGCAATCTTCGCTTCAAGCATACCCTGGGCTTCTTTAGCGGCATCATATTCAGCATTTTCTTTGAGATCACCCTTTTCCCTTGCCTCGGCAATGGCACGGGAAGCTGCCGGACGCTCAACCCCCTTCATATGTTGCAGTTCTGCTTTCATTTGTTCCAAGGTTTCCTTCGTCACATATTGAATATTCATAATCGATTCTTTTGGGGTGGAATGAAAAAAATAGCAACGCCTCAGTATAAACCGAAGCGTTGCATTATCTGTAAAGATAAAAAATTATTCGAAATTCTAAAAAGGTCCGGAATTTAGGTAGTTAATTCCCTGTTTAGAGTGCATTATGATTATTTTATGCCATAACTGTCTTTTCTCAATCTCAATATTCAACATATAGACGCCGGGGTGCCAATTACTTAAGTCTTTGATGATATGTTGTGTCATGCCTTCATCTGTTTCAATCTTTTTATTATATAAACCCTTGCCAGACAGATCATATACCCTGATAGTTGCTTCTCCTTTTGCAGAAGAGGGAATATTGATTTGTAAATATTTATCTGATGGATTCGGATAAGCAGATATTTCTGCTTTATGGGATAATTTTATTACCCTGCTGTAACCTGAGGTACCATTGGTGTAATTAATTTTTAGCCTGTAAAAAACAAATATTGCATTAATACCTGTTAGATTATCCAATGTTTTGTAGACAACATTTGAAGTTTGTTTTGCAATAGCGTATATATCCTCCACAGATTTAAATACTGATCCATTTGTACTTCGCTCCACTTCAAAAGAACTAACCATCTCATTCTCCTGCGTTGTCCAGGTTAGGTTTGTTTTATTTCCTTCATCAATGGATCCTTTAAATTCTGTAATGCCATTTACTAGTGGAACGCAGGTTGAATCAAATACGATAGTTACGGTATCTCTGGAAGTAGAACTGCAACCATCCAGCAGTTGCTGACTCACTATATAAGTACCCGGGGCATCTGCCCGTATGGTCGTTCCTGTTGTATCCCCCACAATATTTCCATCAGGTGTGGACCAGGTATATACAGACGATGCCAGAGGATTGAGTACCTGTATGTCGCTGACACTGATGACTCCGCAAAAAAGTGGTACTTCTGCAACAGCTTCAACAGGTGCCGTTACAAAAAAATCAAATGGCCCAATGAAGTCTTTCAATTCAGAACTGAAAGAAGTGGAGGTTCGCGACTTTACCAATATTCTTCTGAAAGGTAAACCGCAAGCACTACCTCCCAATAAAGTAATAGGATCTAAACCCAGCTTTGAAAGGTTTACAGAAAATTCCATGTATTGCCGGGCAGAATAGGTAGTCAAAAAATTGTTACCTCCGTCAATAAATCCGAAAGGACCAGCCCATGTATTGTTTCCGCTTTGCAAACCCGTATAATAAGCACCCACAGTTTTCGGGCGAATATTGGCATAGCCAAACTGTGCACCTGTAGAAGCACCGTCAAATCCACCTATCCAATCGAAAGCTGCGGGGGTGATACTCATTGTGCTTCTGTCAATCCAAATACGGGCTTCGATAGCTGTTAAAGACGAGCTGCTATATTCAGCAGTAAATATTACATCACCAGGAGCTGTTATATTTCCTCCTGCATCCAGTTGCCACGATGTATGCCCTGCATCTGGTCCATAATTAGTGAACTGACCGGTAGTACGGCTGTAAAATATATCGGTTTGATACAATTCGAAATCAAAATAACGGTTGCCGGTAGTGCCCTGTAAGGACATACCGCCCATAAACCATAGGGAATCGGTTTTATTGGCACCCGCCCTTTTTACGTGGATCATCATTTCAGCAATATCATTTTTATCCAATACCGAAGTGATGCCACCTTTCCAATCAGCCGGACTATCGCTATTTTTGTTACTCAATATAAAAGCTGTGGAATCACCGCCTGACTGACCGTTATAATCTCTTATATATACTGCGTCTATCCACAAGCGATTATTGACCACCGTAAACTGCGGCACCCTCATAGTGCGGAAGAATGGTAGCTTTCTGAAGGCAGGATCTACAAGGTAACGGCTCACCATACCTGCAGCTCCGGTGGTATCGATCACATACTGACCGGTACCAGCATCGCCCTTGTGGAACCAATCGTCGTTGAATTGAATAGCGCCATTAAAATAATTGGCCCTAAGGTCCGCGTCAACACCAAAGCCTGCTTTGATGATGGGCGTAGTGATCTGGGCATTTAACAATATTGAGAAGAACAGGCAAAAGCCTAAGGGTAAAAGTGTTTTCATGCATATTGAATTAGGTTAGCATGGAAAAAATTATAAATGCAGAGAGTTTAGTCTCTGCATTTATTTATCCACGACGTACAATGCGTACGGTTTCGACAGCTGAATGTTCTGTACTGCCATCAGATTTCACTGCTGCAATTCTGTAACGGATAACACCAGGAAATACAGTATTATCCTTAAAATTTTGTTTGCCAACACCATTGGAGGGCATATTTCCAATTGGGTTAAAATATTCTCCATCATCAGATCTTTCAATAATGAACTCCACTACATCGGAAGAAGAAGATCCCCATGTCATGGCTACAGCACTTCCCTGGCGGTGAGCTCTGAAAAAATCAATGCTGGCAGTTATTTTCTTCGGAGCGGATAAAGAAAATACATGTGTGGCAATAGCTGGTGATAAGATAATAAATAAGAAAAACACGAAAGTTGTGATTGTTTTCATAAGGGTTAAAATTTGACTTAAAAGTAGCAATTCAGTCAAGAGTTTGCCAGAGTAATTACGCTCAATTATTTTACCCTGTTTTAGAAAAAAATCCCGAATACTTACTTGGGAGTTTGCGCAGATAAAAGCTTCAGGCTGAGTAGATCAGATCAATTTTTTTTAGTAAAACTTCTGCCATGATGCGGAAGGCTTCGTGACTATAACCTGCTATATGAGGTGTAATTATTACGTGTGGATGCCCTGTAAGATAATGTAATTGCTCCCTTTCTTCAGCAGTATAATTTTCTAAATTTTCATTTTCAAGCACATCCAGGGCAGCACCGGAGATTAGATTTGTTTTTAGTGCATTTACCAGGGAATTTATACTGGTAACTTTCCCCCTGCAGGTAGTAAGAAAATAGGGTCTTTGCGATAAAGATGCAAAGAAATCGCCTGAAGCAAAATGATAAGTTTCCGGTGTTAATGGAATATGCAAGCTGATTACATGAGCCTCTTTTTTTATCTGATCCAAAAAAGCCTCATAAATATGACCCTCCCCAAATGCTGTTTTGTATTTATCATAAGCTAAAACCCGTACACCAAATGAGCCCAGCAACCTTGCAAAAGCACTTCCTGCATTTCCATATCCAACAATTCCTATTGTTTTGCCTCTCAGCTCCAATCCAGTATTTTCATTGCGCATCCAAATACCTTTTTTTATTTCATCAAAAGATTTGGAAATATTATTCGTAAGATTGAGGAGCAAGCCTAAGGTATGTTCACCCACTGCGTTGCGGTTGCCTTCAGGGGTGCTAAAGCACAAAATTCCTTTTTGACCGGCATATGTTTCATCAATTAATTCCATTCCGCCGCCTATCTTTCATTTTGGGTAAAGCACAGAGCCGAAAACTGTAATGATACATTGCAGGTACAGCTGTCAACTGATGGGGCTGTTTATACTC
>MWVW01000171.1_pt1 | contig 15427 bp, 15 predicted proteins | sample 1047191 | NCBI WGS metagenome assembly MWVW01 (sample SAMN06349985, study PRJNA376086) | soil metagenome | isolation source: MtG22-5 sample Antarctic (ecotone) | place: Antarctica
TGCCGCCAGCTTCCTTCAGATTCCACCTCGCAGTGGACACCCTTGCTCTTGGCTAATACTCCCTACTGTAAAGCGTATTCGGGACTTGCACCCTATAGCTGATATGCATGCCTGACACACTAAAAAAAGAAGGGACATAAAATCCCTTCTTAATTCATAAAATTTTATGCCACTGTTATTGGCGGATACCGTTATTATCTCCACTTTGCACACGCTTACTCTCTTCTTCAGCACCGGAGTTACGTTGGCGGGCTGCTTTTACCTCGTTACTGCCAAAGCGGTAACTAAAGTTTAATTTAAATAAACGGCTTTCCCAATTTCCACTTGCTACTGCATACTGCCCCGCAAATCTTGTGCTGCCACTCCATTTCATAGTATGAAAAATATCGCTTACAGCCGCTTTTATATTTCCCTTACCTTTTAATACCTGCTTCTGTAACCCACCATCTACACCCCACATGCTTTTACTTTTAAAAGTGCCTTGCCAAACCGTTGGTGAGGAATAAAAACCACTTATTTCTGCCGTCCATGTTTTTGCAAAGCGTAAACTGTTCTGTGCAAAAAAGTTGAATGCGGGAACGGCTTCATCTATTTTACGGCCAGTGCCAAAATCTGCCTGGTAATGAGAGTAGTTTGCATTTAAATTAGCAAAACTTGAAAAAGACTTATACTGAAAAGGATAGCTCACATTAAGACTTACAACATCCTGCGTTGCCAGATTTCTTTTTGACATGAAGGCCGCAGATTTATTAACCGTATCTGGCAATTGCGCAAACATATCTTTTACATGGCTGTAGTTAAGCCTCGTGTTTAATTTATACTTGTATGAATGTGTAACGCCAAAACTGTTGGTGTATTGGGGGCGTAAATTTATATTTCCTTTCATAAAAGTGTAGTCGTCCAGTTTAAATTCAAATGGATTAAGGTCCTGGTAGGCAGGTCTATCAATACGGCGGCTATAGGTAAGACCAACCTGGCTCATCGGGTTTTTGTTGAATGTTACCGCAGCACTTGGAAAAAAATCAGTGTATTGACGTTTGAAAGAAGAATCATAAGGTACAAAGCCTCCATTGGTATTTTTTAAGCCGGTGGAATGTCCTTTTGATGTTGTGTTCTCCACACGCACGCCTGCCTGTACCATCATTCCTTTTAGACCTTTATTATAGTTAACATACGCTGCATTGATATTTTCTTCGTAATCAAAAATGTTGCTTCTTTCTTTATCCAACGCTTTGCTGCTGGCATAAACATCGTAACGCTGAAAATCATTATTAGTATTTACAAAAGCAATTTTTCCACCTATACCAAGCTTTCCTTTTTTAAAATTTTGCTCATAATCTCCTTTTACAGAATAGATACCTATATCGGTTGGCGCTATCATATTATAAATAGCCCTTTTTGTTTCTGTATTTGAACTATTAAAATAAAAATTGCTTTGCATTTGATTGCTGTTAATGCGATAGCGTCCATGATCTCCATCAATATTAAGTTCTGTGCCGGAAGTATCTGCATAGCGATAGTTTGCATTAAAGCTCGTATTGTTCCTTTCCATTAAATTATTGCTGGTTGCTCTCAAATCATGAACAAAAGTGTTGGAGGGATTATAAGAAATGGGCGTATTGCCTTTACTATTAAAATTGTTGTCTACAATATTTCCATTTACAATCAGGCCTATTGTGCTTTTGCGGCCAATGAAATAATCCATGCCCGCTTTAAATCCATGATTGTTATTTCTTGAAAGCATGGTAGTATGGCCATCAAACAATGTATCATAAGACAGGCGGTAGAGATTGAAAGCATTTGCATTATTGCCATGATTATAATTATAGTTACCAAAAACATTCACAGTTTTATTGCGATGGTTTAATGCAAGTCCCGTATTGTATTTTGAATAAGTACCAATATTCCATCCGGCATTTACCGATCCATTTGTACCAAATGATTTATTTTTTTTAAGCCTGATGTTAATAATCCCTGCATTACCGGCTGCTTCATATTTTGCAGAAGGATTGGTAATTATTTCAAGCGCCTCAATCTGTGCTGACTGCATCGATTTTAAATATTCACTCAAGTCTTTTCCTGAAAGTGGTGTCGGGCGCCCATCTATATAAACTTGTACACCATTTTTCCCACTCAATGATATATTATCATCTTTATCTACAGTAACTCCGGGAGATTTTCGCAATAATTCTAAAGCGTCTGAACCTACAGCATTGATCGTTCCTTCTACATTTAGAATTGTTTTATCTGCCCTAACTTCTACCATTGGCTTTTCAGAAGTTACCGTAACACCTTTTAAATCTCCGGTAATTTTATTCATTATAAGATCAGCGAGGTTCTTATCGGTGCCTTCAACAGAAAATGAGGAAGAATAAATAGGTTTATAACCGACATGGCTTGCACTAATAATATAATTGCCTTTGTCAATTTTTGTAAAAAAGAATTTTCCATCTTCTTTAGTTGCTGTATATTTTATTGATACAGAATCTTTTGATCGGAGCAGCGATACGGTTGACCCGTTAACCGGTTTGCTATTTTCATCTTTTATAATACCGGTAACATTTTGGGCAATAAGGCTTACCGGAAGCCAGAAGCTCAGCAGTAAAATCAAGGCTTGTCTCATCGTCGTTTCGTTTTGTACCAGCAAAAATAATTGACTGCTGACAAAATGATGACACTTTACATGTTAAATGGATGTAAACAATTAGAAACGGTAAGCCATAGCTTGGCTAGTGGGAAATATTTTGAAAGTCGCGAACTATCTATAAAAAAAGTTTATAAAGAGAGAACAAAACTTTCTTATCCTCTGGAGTTAAATCTTTACCTCCTTCCTGCTGCAGGTATTTGCGTTTAAATGTTTGAATAACAGCTGTGCTGTCTTTTATATCATAACCTATAATACGCAAGGCTTGTATATCATTAAAACTTTCAGGAATGACGACACCTGTAGTATCTGTCCACCAAAGTCCAAAACCTTTATCTGCCAGGTTCTTCCATGGGAAATTTACATTTGGATCAACTTTACGACGCGGGGCCATATCAGCATGCCCAATAAAATTGGCAGCGGGAATAAAATATTTTTTTTTCAAACTGTCCAACAGAATAAGCAGGCTGTTGATCTGCGGTTCAGTGAATATTTCAAAACCATTATTATCTATTTCAATACCTATAGAAGATGAATTAATATCATTTATATTTCCCCATTTTCCCACACCGCCATGCCAGGCACGTAAATAATCATTGAGCATGTGATGCACCGTACCATCTTTACAAATAACATAATGTGCACTCACCTGCGTTCTTTGTGTAGTAAAGGTTTTTAAAGTTTGCTCGCAACTGTTTTGTGCAGTATGATGTATCACAACGATATTGGGCTTGCGTAAATTAAAATTGGTTGTACCTACCCAGGCTGTCGCTGTAGCCATTGTTTGTGAAGAAGGATTACGACGCAATTCTTTTCCCAATGCCTTCGTTTGTTTTTTATAAGATTTATTGGCAGCCGCATAGGGCCCGGGGTTACAACCGATACAAAAAGATATTATCAGGATGGTGAAAGCTGGTAAAAAATATTTCATCGCCACAATTGTTTTATTTGAAAGTATTAAAATATTTTGAATGCTTTGACATATGGATAATGGAATGGAATGGCTTGGTCTTTGAATGCATAGCCCTAAACATTTGTTATGGCAAGAAATATAAAAGGTAAAAAAGTAGCTATACTTACTGAAAATGGGTTTGAAGAAATAGAATTGACAAGCCCTAAAAAAGTGTTGGAAGAAGCAGGAGCTATTGTGCATATTGTTTCACCCCAAAAAGAAAAAGTAAAAGCATGGGATCATGACCATTGGAGTATTGAATTGCCTGTGGATGTAAATCTTAATGATGCGAATCCCGAAGATTATGATGCTTTGCTTATACCTGGTGGTGTTATAAACCCGGATAAAATGCGTATCAGTAAAGATTGCGTTGCGTTTGCACAACATTTTTTAGAGCAGGGCAAACCTTTAGCTGCTATCTGTCATGCCCCACAACTATTGATAGAAACAGGTATGATATCTACGCGAAAGCTTACTTCTTACGCATCTGTTAAAACCGATCTGATTAATGCAGGCGCTCATTGGGAAGACAAGGAAGTGGTAGTGGATAATGGCCTTGTTACTAGTCGTAGCCCGAAAGATCTTGAGGCTTTTAATAAAAAAATGATTGAGGAAATCAGCGAAGGCAGACATGCTACTACCGGTCAGTTTACACAAACTGACATTTAGTTGACATTTTAAATTTTATTGATGCTTAATCGGTATAAACAAATCCCTTTGAGGTTGTTCCGGCGATATTGTTGTTTTTGATCCGCCCCATTTCTATTTGCTTTTTTAAATACTGTAGATAAGAAATGGTATAAATGCCAAACTTATTTTTTAAATACCGTAAAGAATTAAAGTTATTCTCCTTTAGTGAATAAGGCAAGTTGACATGTACACCTTGTAAGCTATTAACGTTCTTATGCGTGCTTTTATATTTTCGAAAAGACCAGGCACGGGGTGTATCTACAAAAATGTGGATGTTGAATATTTTATCGTTTACCATTAGCTGGAAATCTACCCCGGCTTTATCTAATTCAACAGAACGGTTTAATTTTTCTTTGCCAAAAAAATCGCTACATAAATAAAAAGCATGGTACTCTGTTAAGAAACCAAATTGTGTTCTGTAAAGTCTTGCCCACAAGCCTTTTTCAAATAACGCATCATCGGTAAAACCAAACTCATTTTTTATAATGTCTTTATACTGATCAAAATAATAATAATAAAATTGCTCAAAGCTTAGCCATTTCTTTTCATGGAAAAAAAGCTTATCTAAATGGAAAGAAGGATTCAATTTACCTTTCAGATCTATTTCAACATTTTTTATTTTAGAAAGTGCAGGGTATAATGTTAAAGAGGAAAGAAAAGATTCAAATTGCTTTATAAATGTTTCGGGCATAAATTAAAGTCAGAAGTCATGTGAAAAAAGCATCAATCAATTAAAACAAATACATCAACTTTTTTTTCCGGCTTCCTGTTCCATTTTCTTTCCAACAATATATCCAATTATACCACCCCCTAAGGTTGCCACTACCAGCACCAGGTAATTTTCACCCGCACCAAACCAGGCCATGATCAAGCCAAAAATGCCAAATAATAATGCCCATAGGTATCTTCCTTTCGTACGTTGTGCAGCGGGAATATTCGCAGGCTTTTGAAAAGCATGACCTTTTCTTTTTCTACTTTGTGGCATATCATTTTTTTATAAGTTACAAAGAAGTTATTCTCTGCCACTAATTTCTTCAAACTCGCCTGTCAATTTATTCTTGCGGACATTATTCGCGGCAAAATATTGGCCATTCATAGCTACATACACACCAGGTAAAAGTGTTTGTACAAAAGCCAATGCACTGCCTAAATTAAATAATCCATCAGAGCTGCCGAATTTATAGGGGATCATAGCGCCGGTCACTACAATGGTTTTGCCGCTAACTTTTTGTGCTAACAAGCTGGCCGTATCTGCCATTGTATCGGTGCCATGTGTAATAATTATTTTATCTTCTTCGGCCTTATTGCAATGTTCAGCAATCAACTCCCGGTCCAAATCTGTAATTTCTAAACTATCAACCATCATCAGGGTACGTATGTCCACGGGAACCCTGCAACGGCCAAGCTCCAACATTTCCTGCAAATGCGAATCTTTAAAATATAGCTGGCCTGTTATCTCGTTATATTCTTTATCAAAGGTGCCACCGGTTACAAATATTCTAATACTCATATTTAGTAAGATTGGCGTAAAATTAGAGAAGAGGGATTGTAAATTGGCATTCAATAAAAAAGGATAGGGTATTTTATTATACGTCAATTCCTTTGTACCATAAAAAATTATCTTTATTCCTTTTATCCAATAATCCACATAAACAAATGAAATGGCTTTAACAGGACAAGAGGATGCTGAACTTTTAATTCAATTCAGAAATCCACAAACAAAGGAATCGGCATTTACGGCTATTATTAAAAAATACCAGGAAAAGCTATATTGGCATGTGCGCCGGATGGTAGTTGATCATGAAGATGCAAATGATGTGCTTCAGAATGCATTTATAAGAATTTGGAACGGCCTGGAAAATTTTAAAGAGGAGTCGCAATTATATACGTGGCTTTACCGCATAGCCACCAATGAATCCTTAACATTTTTAGAAGGTCAAAAGAAACGTTCGGCTGTAAGCCTTGGTGATGTTGAAAGCGGATTGAGTAATAAAATAAAGGCAGACAAACACTTTGATCCCAACAAACTGGAATGGAAATTACAGTTAGCTATCCAGCAATTACCTGAAAAACAACGTCTTGTCTTTGGTCTCAGGTATTATGATGAGATGCCTTATGAAGAAATGAGCCGGGTACTCGATACCAGTGAAGGGGCTTTAAAAGCAAGCTACCACCACGCTGTAAAGAAAATTGAAGATTACATAGTAAATCATTAAACCTTTTAACCCTTTTTGCGTCTTAAACCGTGATAATGAACACCAGAAAGCATATACAGGAAGAATTAGAGAGCTTGAAAAGCAACTTGCCTTATCATATTGAAAGGCCCGTTTTTAATGTACCCGAAGGTTATTTTGACAATTTTGCAGCATCTGTATTTGCTAAAATTAAAGAGGGAGTTGCTATTTCGGCTACTGATGAATTGAGGGAATTATCACCTGCTTTGGCAGCTATTAAGAAAGAAATGCCTTATAGTGTGCCGGGGAATTATTTTTCAACGCTGTATAATGAGGTTCCGTTACTGATTAGCGAGGAAAAGATTTCTGTTTTGTTGGCTAACCACCAAAAAACAATGCCTTATGAAGTGCCTGCCGGTTATTTTACTAATCTACCAAATTCCGTACTATCTAAAATAGCAGGGCCAACAGCAAAAGTTGTTTCCTTTAGAAGAAATAACTGGATGAAAATTGCGGTTGCCGCCATGGTAGCAGGCATTATTGCAGTGAGTGGTATTTTTTATTTGAATGACAAATCATCCACTATTGATCCGGCTAAACAGTCCGGGCAATGGATAGCAAAAAATTTAGAAGGAGTTAGCAACCAGACATTGGATGAATTTATTAAAACGGCTGATTTTAATGCATCTGATAATATTGCAAAAACAAATAATACTACAGAAGTACGCAATATGCTAAAAGAAATTTCTGATACTGAGCTCGATGCCTTTTTATCTGCGGTGCCAATAGATGATGAAGAATTATCAGTGGTTAATTAAACTATCTGTACCATGAAAAAGTTTTTATACTTACTCAGCTTATTACTGGCTTTTACTACTGCTTCTTTTGCACAGGAGGATGAAAAGAATGGTGAAAAAGTCCGTGAAAGAATGCGTGAATATTTGCAAAAAAGATTAAATCTTTCCCCGGCAGAGGCCGACCGATTTGGCCCTATATTTCTAGAGTATTTTAATGAACTAAGAAAAACAAATCATCAATACAAAGGCGATAGGTTGATATTACAGCAAAAAATTGTTGACCTGCGTTTACGCTACCGCGATCAGTTTAAAAAAGTTATAGGTGACAAACGTAGTAATGATGTATTTATATATGAACGTGATTTTGTAGGTGAAGTAAAAAAATTAAGACAAGAACGTTTGCTGGATCGAAAGGAAGCCAGACCGGGTAAAAGAAAAAACGGCCCGTTGCCATAAACACAAATCAAGTATATTTGATATTAGTGTTTTTCATAGGTTAGCAACGGCCGGCTCTTTTTAGGGCAGGCCTTTTTTTTAAGAAGATCAGTACATGTGCCACATATTCAAGGCTGCAAATGTTGCAGTATGTATTGTATGTATCTGCCAATTACTACTATCAGCTGCTATGGCAAGTTTAACCTGAGTTAGCGAAGGACTCTTTACTCCAAAATATTATTGAGCACGTGCAACATTTTTTTAATGTACGCAATTTGCCCAAGATGGTAAATATCATGCTGAATTAAGCCTTGTAATAATTTCCGGAAATTATATGTTCTTTCACTCACTGATTTTTCAAGCAAACTCCTGCTGCTTTTCTAATAAATTAATAAGCTCATTTTGTGTTTCCTGTAAACGGTTCAAACCTTGTGTCCAAAGATTTTTATCGTTGTGATCTAATTTTCGCCAATCGTTTTGTTCAAAGTATAGCAAGTTCTTTTTCGGAGATGGTTGCAAGCGGCTAATGGTAAATTCACGCCAGGTGATCATGTGCCACAACAGTTCTAAAATACTATGTTCTCCTGCCGGTTTTTTAAATGCATCGTATTCACTTACCTCACTCAGCAATTCTTTCGTATTCCTGCCAAACCAGGGATCACCTTCATAAGCATCTTTTAGTTGCGCTATAAGAAATATTATCTCTTTACTCATTGTAACTATTTTTTCTGGCTAATCTTTTTAATCCACCCAAATCAAGGTTCAGATTATTTACTCAAATACATGCTCCTATCCTTGTATAATTGTCTGAAATAAGGATCCCGCAGATCTTTTATAAAACGTATGGCTTCTCCTGTACTTTTCATTTCAGGTCCTAATTCTTTACTTACACCCGGAAATTTATCAAAAGAAAAAACGGGTTCTTTGATTGCAAAACCCTGCAATTTTTTTTCGTAGGTAAAATCAGTGATCTTGTTTTCACCCATCATTATTTTAGTAGCAATATTTAAATAAGGTATGCCATATGCCTTAGCAATAAATGGAGTAGTTCGGGAGGCTCTTGGATTGGCTTCAATTACATATACTTTTCCATCTTTAATGGCAAATTGAATATTTATCAATCCCTGGATACTTAATGCTCTTGCAATTTTTTCTGCATAAAATTCCATGGTAGTTACCGTAATCGGCGTCAGGTTGAATGCAGGTAAAACTGCATTACTGTCACCGCTATGAATGCCTGCAGGTTCTATATGCTCCATTACACCCATTACATGAAAGTTTTCTCCGTCAAAAATTCCATCAATCTCTGCCTCCTGGCAACGATCTAAAAAATGATCAATCAATATTTTATTACCTGGAAGATGTTTTAATAAACTAATAACGGCCTTTTCCAATTCATCATCATTAATAACAATACGCATACGCTGACCACCTAACACATAACTTGGACGAACCAGTACTGGAAAACCAACTTTTTTTGCAACACCTACTGCATCATCTACATTCAGCGCTGTTCCATATTCGGGATATGGAATATCAAGTTCTTTAAGCATATCGCTGAACCGGCCACGGTCTTCGGCAATGTCCATGTTATCATAAGAAGTACCAATGATTTTAATTCCTTTTTCATGCAGTTTTTCTGCCAGTTTCAGCGCTGTCTGCCCACCCAATTGTACAATAACGCCCACAGGTTTTTCGTGCTCAATGATCTCCCACAAATGTTCCCAGAAAACGGGTTCAAAATAAAGTTTATCAGCTACGTCAAAATCAGTTGAAACAGTTTCCGGGTTGCAATTGACCATGATGGCTTCGTAACCGCATTCTTTTATGGCCAATAAACCATGCACACAGCAATAATCAAATTCAATCCCCTGTCCAATGCGGTTTGGGCCGCTGCCGAGAACAATGATGGCCCCTCTATCCCCCTTAGGCGGAGGTGTGTTCACTGCACCTGGCTCGCCTTGCGAAACGTACTCATTATTCTTAGTTTGTTTTAAAAGCTGGCTTTGTGGTTCAGCTAATCCCCCTATGGGGGGTGGGGGGGCTACTGTTGATTCATTATAAACTAAACCAGGCATGAGCTGTGTATCAGCCAATCCCCCCTGTCGGGGCGGGGGAGCAGTGTTTTCAAAAGTGCTGTAGAAATAGGGCGTCTTCGCTTCAAATTCAGCACTACAGGTATCTACCATTTTAAAAACACGGGTAATGCCTACTGCTTTTCTTTTTTCATAAATTTCCTCATCGGTTCCATCTCCAATTATGTTGCTTATCTGCTCATCACTAAAACCATGAATTTTTGCCTGTTTGAGTAGTTCTAAGGGAAGATTTTCCAACTTAAATTTTTCTAATTCTTTTTCGATGTTACAGATTTTTTGGATCTCATATAAAAACCAACGATCTATACCATTAGTGGCTTTAGAAATAGTACCAACAGAAATACCCGCCATCAGGGCATCTTTAATCCTGAATATTCTATCCCATTTTGGCGTTTTTATATATTCTAAAATCTCTTCTGCATGCATAAGGCTTTTTCCGTAATAGCCTAAACCAACGGCATTATTTTCCAAACTCTGACAAGCTTTTTGTACTGCTTCAGTAAAGCTTCTGCCAATTGCCATTACTTCACCTACACTTTTCATTTGAAGCCCTAATGTATCATTGGCGCCCTTGAATTTATCAAAATTCCAACGTGGGATTTTAACAATCACATAATCAAGAGCCGGTTCAAAATAAGCAGAGGTGGTTTTTGTAATTTGATTTTGTAGCTCATCCAACCTAAAGCCAAGGGCAAGCTTAGCTGCAATTTTGGCAATAGGATAACCCGTAGCTTTTGATGCGAGCGCAGATGACCGGCTTACGCGTGGATTAATTTCAATAGCAATAATTTTTTCCGTATCAGGATTTAATGCAAACTGTACATTACAACCTCCGGCAAAATTTCCGAGGTCACGCATCATCCGGATTGCGGTGTTGCGCATCAGTTGAAAGGCCGTATCACTCAAGGTCATGGCGGGTGCAACCGTTATAGAATCCCCGGTGTGCACACCCATTGGGTCAAAATTTTCTACGGTGCAAATGATTACCACGTTATCCGTTGCATCACGCAATAATTCCAGCTCAAATTCCTTCCAGCCCAACACAGCTTTTTCTACTAACACTTCATGTATGGGTGATGCCTGCAAGCCACGGGTAAGCGCTTCATCCAATTCACTTACATCATGTACAAATCCACCACCCGTACCGCCCAGGGTGAAAGATGGGCGTATGACAAGTGGAAAACCAATCTCCTGCGCAAACTCTTTTCCTTCTAAAAACGAATTAGCCGTTTTAGAAGGCGCAACAGGAACCCCTAACTGTATCATCCATTGCCTGAACTTTTCCCTGTCTTCAGCTTTGTCAATGGCTTTAATGTCCACACCAATTAATCGTACATTGTATTTTTCCCAAATTCCTAAATCCTCTGCCTCTTTTGCCAGGTTTAGCGCTGTTTGTCCGCCCATGGTTGGCAGCACAGCATCAATATCATTTTCTTCTAAAATATTTTCAATGCTTTCTACTGTTAATGGCAGTAAATACACCCTATCGGCCATTATAGGATCCGTCATAATGGTAGCAGGATTGCTATTGATGAGAATTACTTTTACTCCTTCTTCGCTAAGACTGCGGGCCGCCTGCGTACCTGCGTAATCAAACTCACAGGCTTGTCCAATTATAATAGGGCCTGAGCCAATAATGAGTACAGATTTTATGGATTTATCTATTGGCATAGTAGTTCAAGTTACATTCAGGGGTTCACAAGTTTGTGAGTACACAAGTTGAAAAGTTAAAATGAAACGGGGTGAACTTGTAAACATTGAAACTCGTGGATTTTTCTTAAGCGCACAAAAAAACCGGGGTGGTTGCCCGGGTTGCAAAACTAAGTGAAACAGCATTTAAAAAGCAAGGTTTTCAAATTATTGCTTACACCCGCTTTTATTAAGCAAAAAAAGGATCGCTTAAAGCAACCCTTCCTACCTAACAATTGTTCTATCCTTGATTATAAGTATTCTGATCAAAATTTCCACTGGCTTGCTGGGTACCATCTTTTTTACCAAAGACGCCTTTCAGTCCACCTAAATTTTCATCCACAAACTTTCTTCCCTTTTCTTTAAGATCGCGTTTTTCCTGGTCGCTCATTTTTGAGTACTTATAATAGCCAAAAGCGGCTAATCCTGCTAAAAGTAACGGGCCTAAACCTCTACGTGCCATAATTATATTTTTTTAAAAATTAATAAATTGCTGCTATGCAGTATTAGTATTAAATAAAATATCATACCGAAATTATTAATAAGATTATGCAGTAAAAATGTGATTGTAATGACATGCATAAGGCTAATAAATAAATAAAATGTTTAATTGTGGGAAATAAAACCAACAGTTATCACCACAATCACTCATCATAAAGTATCATGCCTGACCGGGTTTAAAAGACAAACATTATAACACCATTCACAAAAGCAAAAATGTATATCACCGTGAAATAAAGATTGATGAGTATTTTGCACTCCCAAAAAGAGTTGCAGGAATGATGAAAGTTATAAGAGCGGGGTTTATTTTTTTTTCTCTTTTCTATGCATTTTGCACAATTGCCCAGGAAAAAGTTTATCCAAAAGGTTATTTTAGAAATCCGCTGAACATACCTATGCAACTGGTGGCCAATTTTGGCGAACTACGCAATAACCATTGGCATATGGGTTTAGATATACGAACCCAACAAAAAGAAAACTTACCGGTTTATGTAGCAGCAGAAGGCTATGTGGCAAAAATAAAAATCGAACCAAATGGTTTCGGGAGGGCTATTTATATAAATCATCCTAACGGCTTCACTACCTTATACGCACACCTTAATAATTTTTATCCTGCTTTAGAAAATTGGGTAAAGGAGCAGCAATACAAGTTAGAATCATGGGCCATAGAACTCACCCTTCCCCCTGAGTTATTTCCATTATCTAAGGGGCAATTTTTTGCATATAGCGGGAACACCGGTGGTTCAGAAGGTCCGCATGTGCATTTTGAAATACGAGACACCAAAACAGAAATGTGCTTGAACCCATTGTTATTTGGTTTACCTATTATAGATATAGTGCCACCAACCCTGGTTCGCTTTGCCATGTACGACCGCAATCGCAGCGTTTATGTACAACCTCCTCAATTATTACCTATTAAAAAAGTGGGTGCCAAATATGGATTAGCAAAATCTAACACTATAAAAACCGGTACTGATAAAGTAAGCTTTGCGGTTGGCGCCATTGATCGATTTACGGGTTCAGGTAATGCAAATGGCATTTACAGTGCTAAAATATTTAAGGATGATATTTTACAATCTGCTTTTACACTCGATAACATCAGCTATGATGAAACACGATACATGAATGCTCACATTGATTATCGCTATAAAACAGTTGGAGGATCTTACCTGCAGCATCTCAGTCGCATGCCCGGTGATAAAAGTTCTGTTTATACATCAACAGCAACGCAAGGTGTGATTAACCTAACAGATACTTTAAACCATGTTATAAGAATTGAGTTGACAGATGCTGCACAAAATGTCTCGGTGCTCCAGTTTAATATACAGTATGATACAAAGCTTTATAACCCTATAAATACCGGAGGAGAAAAATTATTTCCAAACTATGTAACGATTGTTGAAAAAGATGAATTTGAACTCTTTGCAACGGAACGTACTTTTTATGATACCGTAGTGGTATTATATAGCAAAAATGAAATCATTCCTCAGCATGCTATTTCACCTGTCCATCTATTTCTAACTGAAGCTATACCTGCACATGATTCAGTAACAGTTCGCATTTTATCAGAACGTAATTTGACTGCTGCTGAACGAAACAGAACCATTATCCAAAATATTTCAGGAACACGTAAAACAGTGCAAAAAGCAAAGTGGGGAAGCGATTGGGTGCTCGCTAAGTTTAGGCAATTTGGAAGCTTCCAGGCTTTTATAGATGATGAACCCCCTTCCATTAATTCACCCGGAACAGGCGTTATAATTAATTTACAAAAGGCTACCCGTATGGTTTTTACACCAAAGGATAATTTCAATGTTATAAAAAATTTCAGGGCAGAAGTCAATGGCAAATGGTTGCGGTTTAGCAATGATAAAGGCAAATCATGGATATATAAATTTGATGAGAAATTCCCACAGGGAGAACATCAACTGAAGGTTATGATTGAGGACGAAGCCGGTAATGTAACGACAATGATGTGGATTATAAAAAGGTAAGCATTTGCCATAGACAAATTCCTACTGCATAATTAAAAACACAAAAAATAAACAAATCATTATGGCTACTCATTTATTGACCGGTCAAAAGGCACCAAACTTTACAAGGATGGACCAGGATGGAAATAAAATTTCGCTGGGTGAATTAAGAGGCCAAAAAGTTGTTTTATTTTTTTATCCTGAAGATGATACTCCTACCTGCACAATTCAAGCCTGTAACTTAAGAGATAATTATGCTTTACTTAAGAAAAATGGTTTTAATGTTATAGGTATTAGTCCTGATGACGAAAAAAGTCACCAAAGGTTCAAAGAAAAATTCAGTCTTCCATTTACACTTATTGCTGATCCGAAACATAAGATCATTAATAAATACGGTGTGTGGGGAGAAAAAAATTTATACGGAAGAAATTATATGGGTCTTCATCGCACCACATTTGTCATTAATGAAAAAGGATTTATTGAAAAAATTTTTTTACGACCCAACAACAAAGCGCATGCAGCAGAAATTTTGAAATAAGTTCTTGAGAGATTATTTTAGAGTTCTATCCAAAATCTATGAAAAAACTTATCCTTTCGCTATGCATTATTGGTTTCTTTAAATTGCAAAAAAAATTCTCCCGTATTAAATTTGTAAATGGTTAGTCGGCGGTAGAATTGAAAATACAAATGGAAGACTTCCTACAATTAAATCATCCATTCTACCTCTCCCACATCAAACAATTCTTCTGTACCATGTTCTGTTATTAATTGACCTGTTGATGATACACCTTTTATCAATGCTTCAAATAACTTATTCCCTTTTTTAAGCTTAACCAACTCATTACGTTTGTAAAGATGTTGATGATAGTCTTTCACAATGGATTTAGGGCTCTCCTTCATTTTTTTGTAATAACCATCTAAAACACTACACATTTCTTTTGCGATTGCTAAAACATTAAATTCTTTTCTACTGATCTGTTTTAAAGACACTGCATTTTGAGTGATCTCATCAAAACTGGTTTGATTAATATTCAGGCCTATTCCTACAATAGCATACTTCCACTGTGAGCCTGCAATAATGTTTTCGATTAAAATTCCTCCTGCCTTTCTGTCACACCAAAAAATATCATTTGGCCATTTCACTTTTGTTTCGTCTCCGGCGTATTGTTTAAAAAACTGTTGCACACCAAGGGCAAAGCACATACTTAATAAAAAAGATTGTGAGAGAGATAAATGTTGTGGGTAAATAACTATGCTTAACGTAATATTTTCACCTTTCCGGGCAAGCCATTGTTTATTTCGCTGTCCCTTACCTTTTAATTGCTCATGTGCAAATACAACCATTCCATGTTGTGCCAAGCCTGCATGAGCTAATGCGGTGGCATAGTTGTTGGTGCTCTCAACCTGCAAAAGCTCAACAAAGGATTCACCTATAGCGTTATTAACAGGTTGCAATTTGTTTGTACTTTTGACGCAAAG
>MWVW01000172.1_pt1 | contig 15423 bp, 12 predicted proteins | sample 1047191 | NCBI WGS metagenome assembly MWVW01 (sample SAMN06349985, study PRJNA376086) | soil metagenome | isolation source: MtG22-5 sample Antarctic (ecotone) | place: Antarctica
TCTTTCTCTCGCGTCTCAATAAACGCCTGCAAATCAGACTCGGAAACAAAATTGTGATTCTGCTTTCCCTTTGTAGCCTTCAATCTGCCTTGATTAATAAAATCGTTGACGCTTTTTCGACTCAATCTAAGTCTTCCTGCAACTTGAATCGTCGTCAATAAATCGCTCCCGGATGCCGCGTTATTGACCATTCCGGGCTGATTTGCAGGCTTATCTCGTTTGGACTCATAAACAAAAATATCACTCGGTGAACATCCCAAAACATCGCACAGTATTTCTAATGTTTCCGGAGTAAAGTGTTTTATATTGTTCGCAAAAGCGCGATAAGCAGTCGGCATCTTCAACCGGTTATTTGAAAGTTTCGCCAATTCATACGCGGACTTTATACCGCTTGCCTCACACAGTTCCTTGATTCTTGTTTCCATCGTTTGTTACTCATTCCTACCATTTTGATAATAAATTACTACCAAATTGATAATAAACTATTACCAAGTTGTTATCAAGCCATACCAAATTAGTAATATGTTTTATAAATTGTTACCGACTTGGTAATTTTATACTTGACTATTTATTACCAAATTGGTAATATAAATGAAGTTAAGAAATAAAAACACGGAGATAAAACAAAATGTTCATCTTGAAAGACAAAACACAATTAACAAACGCGATTGCAAAGGCGAAAACAATTAGACCGAAAGTTAAATTTGATTGCTTTGGACGCTACCGCGTTTCTGGAAGTAAAGGCGGATTCTACACAGTCATTTGTAAAAAATCAGATAACGGTTTCAAAACGGTTGAATGCACTTGCAAGGGAGCGAAGAAAGGCTTGATTTGCTACCACGCAGCATCAGCACTTAGTTTGCATATCGGACTCGCCCGACTTCAACAATAATAGCCGACAATCCTTTTTTGCCAGTCCGCAATCCTTTTTTCCCGGACTGACCTCAGCACCAGCATCATCAAAATTAATAACTCTCGCCGTCCTTTAATTTGCTAGTTTGCAATCGCTCAAACAAACCGCCGACAATCCGAAAGTCTGAAACTTGCCGCGAATCAAAACCGCAGAACCTTTTCGCAACTTTTTCTTTTGCGCCCGCTTGAAATCAGCGAAAATTATTAAATCCGTATCCTCACCCGTTTCAATAACCATTTTGTATCGCGCATCGCGCCGGACAATCTTCACCACACGCCCGGAAACTTCCAGACTCGCGCCAATTGCAAAAGACAAACCCGCCCGCGCCGACTCTAAATCGCTCCGCTTCAATGCGTCCACAATCGTCATTAATGAAAATTTAATTTCAGGCTTTCTCATCAAATCACTCACGCCGCTCCATCACCCCGAAACACCTTAGCAACATTCATCATCACTTCGCGCTCCTGCCGCTCGACAAGTTTCGATTGGTATAATTGATGTTCGTCAATATGTTTTTCGATTACTTCTTTAACCATCGCCCGCAGAATCTTCGGCGGAATCGCGTCAACCTCTACCAACTCACCTTCAAAGTTTTTGCATCGCGTATCGGTTTTTTTCGTCGGACGCGTTTGTAAGTCCAAAATTTCGATTTGTTCCGGCGTTACTCCGACAATCTCAAAGTTAATATCGGCATCCGGCGCGAAGATTCGCAGCTTCGTTTCTATATCTCGCGGAATATCGCGCCCGCTTGGATCGTAATCGCCGAAATAGTAAATGTAAGTCGGTTTGTCGATGGAATCTATCTGCATTGCCGCGCCGTGTAGATAACTCAAACTCGAATAACCGCGCGAAACCATCAACGGCACGTCAAACTCTGCCGTAACTCCATAAACAACACCGGCTAAAGCATCCTTTTCCAGCCAGATTTCAACGTAATTTCCCTGATTAATCCAAATATCCCGACGATATGCTTCGGCAAATATCTCCACGCCGCGCCCCAACGAACTGTAACTCTGCGGCTTCCGTTGCCATCGCGTATTATCGGCAAACCATTCAAAAGGCAGTTCGCCGTTCATTCGCATATTTTTAGTTAAGTTTGCCAATGATTTATATTCGGTTTCCTTCTTCCCGATTGTGCCGTCGCTAACCAGACGATAAAATAATTGCCTGAGCGTCATCGGATTTTCAACCGACAGCATATTATAAATTGCCGCCTTCGCCGCATTCATTTCATTACTCGTGCGCCTTTTGTTTCTTTTTATTGGACTAGTCATATAAAAATAAATCCCTGCCATTTTTACGCTTCATAAAATTTTATCTTCCAAAAATCGCTCTATTCCCGACGCTCCAAACGCTCACGCCGACGATGATAATTAACAATGTCATCGTGAGACATTACAAGCTCATACAAAGGCTTTTCACAGCCCGGATGCGGACAACACTCTCCGACAACAAAGCCGTGATTGTCGGGCTTTTCGCTTTCGCTTTCGCTTTCGGGCAATTCATAATCACGGCAAAAACTTCTAAATTCGCCAAAGGTATTTATCATTTGTAAAGATTTCAATTCGAGAATTTGCCGCACACTCTCACGCGTCAAATTATCCGCCGGAATCGGCTTTGAAATGTATTTTATCGTTTCCCGCAAGCCATCTTCCAAGCCCGTTATTAACTTGATGTTCAAGTTTTTCGCGCCCGGACTCACTTTCGCCCACTCGCTTTTTAACAATTTTTCATCAATAAACTTGCGCCGAAAAATGAAAATGTGTAAGTGTGAATGATTGCCGCTCTCGCTTTCCGTAATCTCGCAAGCCCAAATTCCGCCTGCAAAATACTCACTGAAAAACTTTCGCCGTTGCAGCTTCTTGAATGATTCTAAAATTCTCGCCCGCGCCAACTTCTTACTTTCACCTTTGACTTTCCTTTGCGTGAGCGTGAGTAGGCAAGGTTTATACGTAAGATTCGCTGCAATAAAGGCAATCACATACAAAAGATATTTCTTAACAAATCGCGCCGCTCGCCGATTGCCGCACATTGGACAATATCGAATGTTGCATCTGTGATATGGAATCTTTGAAGCGATGTGGTCACCGCACATCATCGCCGACCATTTCTCGCCGCATTGAGCCATCGAATCAGCATAATTTTCTTGATTTAATTCATTGAGAAATTTGACGATTTTTAATTTGCTTTGTCGTTTGATTCCAAGCGTTTCAGAGATTTTTCGGCGTTTCCTTTTCTTTGGAAAATGCGCGTTAGTTGTCCCTGAATCAAGATAGGCGCGTCCGGGCGGTTTCCACTGCGATTGAGTAGCAGAATACCCAACGGAATCAAATCCGTTTATAAGGGCTGGGTTGCCCTCTGATGACGTTGAATTAATTTTTTGGAGCGTAACAGGCATAAAAACGAAGTGGCTTTGAACTCCCTGACAAGCCCAAAGCCAACCGAGTCTCGAAGTAGGTTACGCTCTACTTTTAACCAAGACACTTTACAATTTTTAAGAACTCGGTATAAACTAAAAAGGTCGCTGGAACTCAAAAGATATTCAGCGCAACTTTTCGTCAAGAAAATTAAGAAGGATTCGATACGTAACTTGTCTAGGGTTTTAAATCGAGTCCTTTTTTATTGTCAAAATAACCAAAAAACTATTCCGAATCTTAGCGCAAAAAACTGACAAAGCCAAGTAATAACCTACGACAAGATTTTGGCGCGAAGCGATGCAGTTATTTCTTCGCCGTCTCGCCACTCAAATTAAGCATATTTTTTACGATCTGCTTTGCCTCATCAGGGAAAACCGCCTCAAAACTACCAAGTTGAAACTCGCTTAATTTACTATTAAGCAGGTAAGCCAAAGTTTTGTAATATAATGCAGAAGCCCGCACGAAGTAGGGGTGAATTGCACAGTTACTTCGTGCGTGTTTCCGCACTCTGATTATCAACTGAAAGTTATGCTAACCTGCTTAGCTATTACCGTTAAATCGTCGCGCCGAATTGTATAAACCATAAACTCAGACACGGTAATACCCGAACGTCCCGCAGATAAGTCGTAACGTCCCGCAGAAGCTACCTTTCCGTCGTGGCTGCCGTCACCTAAATCCAGTTTTTGACCGTCATTTAGAAATAATAATGAATGGTCTTTCAGGAAGCACCACGAGCCGCAAGTTGCGTCAAAAGTTATGTAAAACTTATCTACACCGGATGCAACCGTCTGCCCATCAAAGAAAAAGATTATTCCAAAACTAACCGCGCCAGCCGCCGATTTACTTTCTTTTGTGCCTTTCAGATAAACGTAACGAAAGCTAACTTTAGTTGTGTCCTTAAATTTATCGTAGTCAACTTTGTAAAATTTGTGCTTTTCAAACTTCTCAATCTTATCCTGCAATGATTGACCAAAAGCCGTAAACGCAAAAACCAAAATCAATATTAGTGAAGGGTAAAATTTGTTATTCATAAACCTCTATTTTATACACGCAAAATTTAATTATAGCCAACGCCGAGTGAAACCCAACATCGTGATTTATCCAACGCGAAATGATTTTCCTTCCAAAGCTGACCAACTCGGCAATCAGCTTACTGCAAATCTCTCGAAAATCGTCAGTTTGTAACACAGTATTCGTGAAATCGTTAGAATAGACACGTTAGATGTCAATTTCAATGCCTTCTCGCGCACAGTATTCGAGAATTTCTTTCTCTTCCTGTTCGTATCGCTCGCGCAGCTTGCGGCGAGCATCAGCGTCAAGTGTGGTGTAATCCTCTCCGGTTGTCGAGAGCGGGTTAAGCGTATGTCCGAGCGTCTCTGTCGGCATATCGCACGAATTACGCTGCCATTTGTAAGCGGTTTCAAGGACGCGGGCAATCTTTTCCAAGTGGTTAATAATCGGCACAAGCGTAGTAGATTCGGTCGTTTCGTCGCCGCGCTTAGTGGTAGTTTTCTTTTCAAAAAACGCGCTTTGCGGGTCGTCAATCTTATCGAGCGAGCGTTTGGCGATTGACGCGAGTTTACGCCCGTCCTCGAATTCCGAGTGCCGGATATCGAAGCGACGGCTCACCCAAACGTCTATTTCTTTAGCAGAAGATTTCTCAATCTTAGTTTCAAGCGTTAGCAATCGCTGGTCATTTTTCCAATCGTCAAAAGCGGTGGCGCGTTCTACCCAACCATATTTTACTGACCATTCTTTTATCGTTTGCAAGTTTTTAGAGAGTTTTCGGGAAGTTTTAAGCAAGCTACGTATTGAATCCATTTGGCAGTATATTTCAAACGCTTCAAAAGCTTTTTGAGATTCATTGTCTAATTTTTGCCACGCTTTTTTCTCAGCCATAATTTTACTCAATAAAACTCAATTCCCGAAAAGAAATAGCTTATGATAATGCCGCTTATCGAAAGCTATCCGACAATAAGTTACCATCATAATACAGATAATCGCTAATCTGACACTCAAACAAATCGCATAACCGATGCAACGTATCAGTTCCAACTTTACTAAAATCACCGTTCCACAGCCGACTCGCCGTCGTCGGTGAAACATCTAAAGCCTTACCTAGCTGAAAAGCGTTCATTAAACCTTAGTTTTTGGACACTAGGATATTGGTAAATTTATATTTAGGGATTTTCCCTGAAATGGCAGGGGGATGGGCAGTTCACTAAAAGGTTATGTTTGTGTGTTATTTCGTGGGACTTTCCCAGAGATTTTCGATTTATACAATAATTGCCGCGAAAAAAACAGGATTCAGAAGCGTGGCAGCATCAAGCGTTAATGAATAACTGACGGCCGATAATAACAGTGCCTGTCGGGTATGCATTTATTTCCGACTCGTAAAACAACTATTTTTGTCTCAACGGAATAATTACACAGAAACGGCGCATCTTGCTTGTAGACGGGATCTATATCTGTCATATATCGAAAATACCCTTAGGAGAAATAAAAAAATGAAAAAGCTAAAAATGATGATGTTTGTGAGCGTTCTGTTGCTGTCAGGCGCGGCTGTATCGAGTTACGCTCAGGACGGGATGATGATGGAGAAAGCCAATCCGAAAAATCCTACCGTAGCAATTATTCGCGCAGATTGGTGCGGCTATTGTAAGCAGCTTGAACCGACTATGATGGACTTAATGAAGGAGTATAGCGGAAAACTTAACTTCGTGATGTTCGATGTAACAAACAAAGAAACGACGGCTAAAGCCGCCGCAATGGCAAAATCACTCGGTCTGAGCAGCTTCTTCACGGCAAATAAGAAGAGGACGTCAACGGTTGCCGTTTTCAAAAACAAAAAGCAGCTTTTCAAGACCACAAATAATCAGGATCGATCGGCCTATGTAACTGCGTTTGATAAAGCTGTCAAAAAATCGTAAAAAACTGAACTGGTTTCCCGGGACAATGCAGGTCAAATGTCTTGAAAATCAATAGCTGAACGCTGATAACCTGGATTCTCAGCTTCAGCTTTTTTATCAGGTAGATTCAGAAGCGCGGGTGATGTCAAAGCGTTGATGAATAATCGAATGGAGTAATATTTTTTATTTTCGTTATCGGCTGTTATATTACGATGCGAAATTGGAAACCATTCTAAAATTAAGGGGAGGTAATGACAATGCGTTCAAGAATCGTTGTCGGAATCGTCGCCGGACTTATCGGCGGTGTGGTCTTTGGTATGATGATGCAGATGATGGCTGCGCCGGACGGAAAGCCAATGATGGCGATGGTGGCTCAAGTGGTGCGTTCCGAAAGCCTCGTCGTCGGCTGGTTGTATCATCTGTTCAATAGTGCGGTCATCGGCGGCATCTTCGGCTGGCTGTTGGGCAACCGTATTGGCGGGTATGGCGCAGGGCTTTTATGGGGCGCGTTGTACGGTATTGCGTGGTGGATATTAGGCGGTTTGATTCTGATGCCGATGTTTCTCGGAATGAGTCCGTTTGCGCCGCTGATGATGGAAATGATGCGCCCCGTTGCGATGGGCAGTTTGATGGGACACATCATCTTCGGGCTAGTTCTCGGTGTCAGCTTTCTACTATTGAACCGGAGCAGAAGAGAAATACCCGATGCCGCAGCTTGAATGGTAGTGCTGAAATCTAACAATTCAATGGACATGAGGGCGAAACAGCTTTTGTTAGTGTCGGAGAGTATAGTATTTGAGAAGACATCATCATCATCATTTTATTTTTAGTTTTCTTTCTCTCGCGTCTCAATAAACGCCTGCAAATCAGACTCGGAAACAAAATTGTGATTCTGCTTTCCCTTTGTAGCCTTCAATCTGCCTTGATTAATAAAATCGTTGACGCTTTTTCGACTCAATCTAAGTCTTCCTGCAACTTGAATCGTCGTCAATAAATCGCTCCCGGATGCCGCGTTATTGACCATTCCGGGCTGATTTGCAGGCTTATCTCGTTTGGACTCATAAACAAAAATATCACTCGGTGAACATCCCAAAACATCGCACAGTATTTCTAATGTTTCCGGAGTAAAGTGTTTTATATTGTTCGCAAAAGCGCGATAAGCAGTCGGCATCTTCAACCGGTTATTTGAAAGTTTCGCCAATTCATACGCGGACTTTATACCGCTTGCCTCACACAGTTCCTTGATTCTTGTTTCCATCGTTTGTTACTCATTCCTACCATTTTGATAATAAATTACTACCAAATTGATAATAAACTATTACCAAGTTGTTATCAAGCCATACCAAATTAGTAATATGTTTTATAAATTGTTACCGACTTGGTAATTTTATACTTGACTATTTATTACCAAATTGGTAATATAAATGAAGTTAAGAAATAAAAACACGGAGATAAAACAAAATGTTCATCTTGAAAGACAAAACACAATTAACAAACGCGATTGCAAAGGCGAAAACAATTAGACCGAAAGTTAAATTTGATTGCTTTGGACGCTACCGCGTTTCTGGAAGTAAAGGCGGATTCTACACAGTCATTTGTAAAAAATCAGATAACGGTTTCAAAACGGTTGAATGCACTTGCAAGGGAGCGAAGAAAGGCTTGATTTGCTACCACGCAGCATCAGCACTTAGTTTGCATATCGGACTCGCCCGACTTCAACAATAATAGCCGACAATCCTTTTTTGCCAGTCCGCAATCCTTTTTTCCCGGACTGACCTCAGCACCAGCATCATCAAAATTAATAACTCTCGCCGTCCTTTAATTTGCTAGTTTGCAATCGCTCAAACAAACCGCCGACAATCCGAAAGTCTGAAACTTGCCGCGAATCAAAACCGCAGAACCTTTTCGCAACTTTTTCTTTTGCGCCCGCTTGAAATCAGCGAAAATTATTAAATCCGTATCCTCACCCGTTTCAATAACCATTTTGTATCGCGCATCGCGCCGGACAATCTTCACCACACGCCCGGAAACTTCCAGACTCGCGCCAATTGCAAAAGACAAACCCGCCCGCGCCGACTCTAAATCGCTCCGCTTCAATGCGTCCACAATCGTCATTAATGAAAATTTAATTTCAGGCTTTCTCATCAAATCACTCACGCCGCTCCATCACCCCGAAACACCTTAGCAACATTCATCATCACTTCGCGCTCCTGCCGCTCGACAAGTTTCGATTGGTATAATTGATGTTCGTCAATATGTTTTTCGATTACTTCTTTAACCATCGCCCGCAGAATCTTCGGCGGAATCGCGTCAACCTCTACCAACTCACCTTCAAAGTTTTTGCATCGCGTATCGGTTTTTTTCGTCGGACGCGTTTGTAAGTCCAAAATTTCGATTTGTTCCGGCGTTACTCCGACAATCTCAAAGTTAATATCGGCATCCGGCGCGAAGATTCGCAGCTTCGTTTCTATATCTCGCGGAATATCGCGCCCGCTTGGATCGTAATCGCCGAAATAGTAAATGTAAGTCGGTTTGTCGATGGAATCTATCTGCATTGCCGCGCCGTGTAGATAACTCAAACTCGAATAACCGCGCGAAACCATCAACGGCACGTCAAACTCTGCCGTAACTCCATAAACAACACCGGCTAAAGCATCCTTTTCCAGCCAGATTTCAACGTAATTTCCCTGATTAATCCAAATATCCCGACGATATGCTTCGGCAAATATCTCCACGCCGCGCCCCAACGAACTGTAACTCTGCGGCTTCCGTTGCCATCGCGTATTATCGGCAAACCATTCAAAAGGCAGTTCGCCGTTCATTCGCATATTTTTAGTTAAGTTTGCCAATGATTTATATTCGGTTTCCTTCTTCCCGATTGTGCCGTCGCTAACCAGACGATAAAATAATTGCCTGAGCGTCATCGGATTTTCAACCGACAGCATATTATAAATTGCCGCCTTCGCCGCATTCATTTCATTACTCGTGCGCCTTTTGTTTCTTTTTATTGGACTAGTCATATAAAAATAAATCCCTGCCATTTTTACGCTTCATAAAATTTTATCTTCCAAAAATCGCTCTATTCCCGACGCTCCAAACGCTCACGCCGACGATGATAATTAACAATGTCATCGTGAGACATTACAAGCTCATACAAAGGCTTTTCACAGCCCGGATGCGGACAACACTCTCCGACAACAAAGCCGTGATTGTCGGGCTTTTCGCTTTCGCTTTCGCTTTCGGGCAATTCATAATCACGGCAAAAACTTCTAAATTCGCCAAAGGTATTTATCATTTGTAAAGATTTCAATTCGAGAATTTGCCGCACACTCTCACGCGTCAAATTATCCGCCGGAATCGGCTTTGAAATGTATTTTATCGTTTCCCGCAAGCCATCTTCCAAGCCCGTTATTAACTTGATGTTCAAGTTTTTCGCGCCCGGACTCACTTTCGCCCACTCGCTTTTTAACAATTTTTCATCAATAAACTTGCGCCGAAAAATGAAAATGTGTAAGTGTGAATGATTGCCGCTCTCGCTTTCCGTAATCTCGCAAGCCCAAATTCCGCCTGCAAAATACTCACTGAAAAACTTTCGCCGTTGCAGCTTCTTGAATGATTCTAAAATTCTCGCCCGCGCCAACTTCTTACTTTCACCTTTGACTTTCCTTTGCGTGAGCGTGAGTAGGCAAGGTTTATACGTAAGATTCGCTGCAATAAAGGCAATCACATACAAAAGATATTTCTTAACAAATCGCGCCGCTCGCCGATTGCCGCACATTGGACAATATCGAATGTTGCATCTGTGATATGGAATCTTTGAAGCGATGTGGTCACCGCACATCATCGCCGACCATTTCTCGCCGCATTGAGCCATCGAATCAGCATAATTTTCTTGATTTAATTCATTGAGAAATTTGACGATTTTTAATTTGCTTTGTCGTTTGATTCCAAGCGTTTCAGAGATTTTTCGGCGTTTCCTTTTCTTTGGAAAATGCGCGTTAGTTGTCCCTGAATCAAGATAGGCGCGTCCGGGCGGTTTCCACTGCGATTGAGTAGCAGAATACCCAACGGAATCAAATCCGTTTATAAGGGCTGGGTTGCCCTCTGATGACGTTGAATTAATTTTTTGGAGCGTAACAGGCATAAAAACGAAGTGGCTTTGAACTCCCTGACAAGCCCAAAGCCAACCGAGTCTCGAAGTAGGTTACGCTCTACTTTTAACCAAGACACTTTACAATTTTTAAGAACTCGGTATAAACTAAAAAGGTCGCTGGAACTCAAAAGATATTCAGCGCAACTTTTCGTCAAGAAAATTAAGAAGGATTCGATACGTAACTTGTCTAGGGTTTTAAATCGAGTCCTTTTTTATTGTCAAAATAACCAAAAAACTATTCCGAATCTTAGCGCAAAAAACTGACAAAGCCAAGTAATAACCTACGACAAGATTTTGGCGCGAAGCGATGCAGTTATTTCTTCGCCGTCTCGCCACTCAAATTAAGCATATTTTTTACGATCTGCTTTGCCTCATCAGGGAAAACCGCCTCAAAACTACCAAGTTGAAACTCGCTTAATTTACTATTAAGCAGGTAAGCCAAAGTTTTGTAATATAATGCAGAAGCCCGCACGAAGTAGGGGTGAATTGCACAGTTACTTCGTGCGTGTTTCCGCACTCTGATTATCAACTGAAAGTTATGCTAACCTGCTTAGCTATTACCGTTAAATCGTCGCGCCGAATTGTATAAACCATAAACTCAGACACGGTAATACCCGAACGTCCCGCAGATAAGTCGTAACGTCCCGCAGAAGCTACCTTTCCGTCGTGGCTGCCGTCACCTAAATCCAGTTTTTGACCGTCATTTAGAAATAATAATGAATGGTCTTTCAGGAAGCACCACGAGCCGCAAGTTGCGTCAAAAGTTATGTAAAACTTATCTACACCGGATGCAACCGTCTGCCCATCAAAGAAAAAGATTATTCCAAAACTAACCGCGCCAGCCGCCGATTTACTTTCTTTTGTGCCTTTCAGATAAACGTAACGAAAGCTAACTTTAGTTGTGTCCTTAAATTTATCGTAGTCAACTTTGTAAAATTTGTGCTTTTCAAACTTCTCAATCTTATCCTGCAATGATTGACCAAAAGCCGTAAACGCAAAAACCAAAATCAATATTAGTGAAGGGTAAAATTTGTTATTCATAAACCTCTATTTTATACACGCAAAATTTAATTATAGCCAACGCCGAGTGAAACCCAACATCGTGATTTATCCAACGCGAAATGATTTTCCTTCCAAAGCTGACCAACTCGGCAATCAGCTTACTGCAAATCTCTCGAAAATCGTCAGTTTGTAACACAGTATTCGTGAAATCGTTAGAATAGACACGTTAGATGTCAATTTCAATGCCTTCTCGCGCACAGTATTCGAGAATTTCTTTCTCTTCCTGTTCGTATCGCTCGCGCAGCTTGCGGCGAGCATCAGCGTCAAGTGTGGTGTAATCCTCTCCGGTTGTCGAGAGCGGGTTAAGCGTATGTCCGAGCGTCTCTGTCGGCATATCGCACGAATTACGCTGCCATTTGTAAGCGGTTTCAAGGACGCGGGCAATCTTTTCCAAGTGGTTAATAATCGGCACAAGCGTAGTAGATTCGGTCGTTTCGTCGCCGCGCTTAGTGGTAGTTTTCTTTTCAAAAAACGCGCTTTGCGGGTCGTCAATCTTATCGAGCGAGCGTTTGGCGATTGACGCGAGTTTACGCCCGTCCTCGAATTCCGAGTGCCGGATATCGAAGCGACGGCTCACCCAAACGTCTATTTCTTTAGCAGAAGATTTCTCAATCTTAGTTTCAAGCGTTAGCAATCGCTGGTCATTTTTCCAATCGTCAAAAGCGGTGGCGCGTTCTACCCAACCATATTTTACTGACCATTCTTTTATCGTTTGCAAGTTTTTAGAGAGTTTTCGGGAAGTTTTAAGCAAGCTACGTATTGAATCCATTTGGCAGTATATTTCAAACGCTTCAAAAGCTTTTTGAGATTCATTGTCTAATTTTTGCCACGCTTTTTTCTCAGCCATAATTTTACTCAATAAAACTCAATTCCCGAAAAGAAATAGCTTATGATAATGCCGCTTATCGAAAGCTATCCGACAATAAGTTACCATCATAATACAGATAATCGCTAATCTGACACTCAAACAAATCGCATAACCGATGCAACGTATCAGTTCCAACTTTACTAAAATCACCGTTCCACAGCCGACTCGCCGTCGTCGGTGAAACATCTAAAGCCTTACCTAGCTGAAAAGCGTTCATTAAACCTTAGTTTTTGGACACTAGGATATTGGTAAATTTATATTTAGGGATTTTCCCTGAAATGGCAGGGGGATGGGCAGTTCACTAAAAGGTTATGTTTGTGTGTTATTTCGTGGGACTTTCCCAGAGATTTTCGATTTATACAATAATTGCCGCGAAAAAAACAGGATTCAGAAGCGTGGCAGCATCAAGCGTTAATGAATAACTGACGGCCGATAATAACAGTGCCTGTCGGGTATGCATTTATTTCCGACTCGTAAAACAACTATTTTTGTCTCAACGGAATAATTACACAGAAACGGCGCATCTTGCTTGTAGACGGGATCTATATCTGTCATATATCGAAAATACCCTTAGGAGAAATAAAAAAATGAAAAAGCTAAAAATGATGATGTTTGTGAGCGTTCTGTTGCTGTCAGGCGCGGCTGTATCGAGTTACGCTCAGGACGGGATGATGATGGAGAAAGCCAATCCGAAAAATCCTACCGTAGCAATTATTCGCGCAGATTGGTGCGGCTATTGTAAGCAGCTTGAACCGACTATGATGGACTTAATGAAGGAGTATAGCGGAAAACTTAACTTCGTGATGTTCGATGTAACAAACAAAGAAACGACGGCTAAAGCCGCCGCAATGGCAAAATCACTCGGTCTGAGCAGCTTCTTCACGGCAAATAAGAAGAGGACGTCAACGGTTGCCGTTTTCAAAAACAAAAAGCAGCTTTTCAAGACCACAAATAATCAGGATCGATCGGCCTATGTAACTGCGTTTGATAAAGCTGTCAAAAAATCGTAAAAAACTGAACTGGTTTCCCGGGACAATGCAGGTCAAATGTCTTGAAAATCAATAGCTGAACGCTGATAACCTGGATTCTCAGCTTCAGCTTTTTTATCAGGTAGATTCAGAAGCGCGGGTGATGTCAAAGCGTTGATGAATAATCGAATGGAGTAATATTTTTTATTTTCGTTATCGGCTGTTATATTACGATGCGAAATTGGAAACCATTCTAAAATTAAGGGGAGGTAATGACAATGCGTTCAAGAATCGTTGTCGGAATCGTCGCCGGACTTATCGGCGGTGTGGTCTTTGGTATGATGATGCAGATGATGGCTGCGCCGGACGGAAAGCCAATGATGGCGATGGTGGCTCAAGTGGTGCGTTCCGAAAGCCTCGTCGTCGGCTGGTTGTATCATCTGTTCAATAGTGCGGTCATCGGCGGCATCTTCGGCTGGCTGTTGGGCAACCGTATTGGCGGGTATGGCGCAGGGCTTTTATGGGGCGCGTTGTACGGTATTGCGTGGTGGATATTAGGCGGTTTGATTCTGATGCCGATGTTTCTCGGAATGAGTCCGTTTGCGCCGCTGATGATGGAAATGATGCGCCCCGTTGCGATGGGCAGTTTGATGGGACACATCATCTTCGGGCTGGTTCTCGGTGTCAGCTTTCTACTATTGAACCGGAGCAGAAGAGAAATACCCGATGCCGCAGCTTGAATGGTAGTGCTGAAATCTAACAAATCATTGGACGCGAGGCGAAACAGCTATCTTTTTAAAAACGTCGTCCGTTAAATTTTATGTTGTGTGAATTCGGTTTCGCCCGCGTCAACTCAATCGTTCGCCGCCTGTGTTAAAGTAAAGGTTGTTGAATAAAGAAAATTAAAATTAGAAGGAGGAACTATGGCATTTGTAATGAGGTTCACGCCGCAAGGAATGAATGCAGCTAAGTATGACGAAGCAATCAGACGACTTGAGGAAGCCAGAGCAGGCACGCCTGTGGGCAGACTTTATCACGTTTGTTTCGGGGACAAAGAAAATCTCCACGTCAGCGATATTTGGGATTCGATGGAAAATTTCGACAAATTCGGACAAACATTGATGCCTATCATGCAGGGATTAGGCGTTGACTCGGGACAACCCGAAATCATTGAAGTTCACAATATTATCAAAGGATAAATTTTATGGAAACAAATAACCACAGATATTTTGATGCCTAAAGAATGAAAAAGGCTGAATTTACTTGGCGACCCGTTTATGTGCAAAGCCGTCAGCAAAGTTGAAGCGGCAGCCGCCGTGAAAGCGAGAGGCGGCGGCGAACAATTCAATGGACGTGAGGGCGAAACAGCTTTTGTTAGTGTCGGAGAGTATAGTTTTTAGGGCGCGCCGGAACCGTGTCTCTTTCAATGTCTCAAATGAGAAGTCTTGTAATGCCTAAGACATTTTGAGACACGCTAACGAAAGAATCAGATTGCCGATTCTACTCGCCAAAAAATAAGCCGCAAGCTCTAACGCTCGCGGACTCGTGATATGTTTTTTGTGAATAATTGTAGACAAAGGAAAAGCCGCAAGTTTTGACGCTCACGGCTTTCTTTATGCTGGCAATTTTATTTCTTGTTTACCGCTTCCGCCTCTAAAAATAATTGTCTGGCATTTTCAAGGTATTCGACTGCTCGCGGTCTGTGTGCAAGGGCTGTTTTTGCTTCTTCAAATTTGTCTAAAACACACTGCTTTTCTTTTTCCGACTTGTTAAAAGATGCCCACAATTCAAGAATCCACTCTTTAATTTTTTGTTCATTGGCAAGATGTTTTTTAGATTGTTTAGTTTGCGTGTTCATTTTCTACCTCCGTAAATTGTTCAATACCGATATTTTACTGACTGACAAAAAGAATGTTATCAGCTTGGTAATATCAAGTCAAGGTAAAACTTACCAAAGTGATAATAATTATTACTGGCTTGGTAAGCGAAGAAAAACTTGTTATCGGATTGGTAATTATGATATTATCGAAGTGGTAAGAATAGAATATGAAACTACGAATAAAAGAGATTTGCGAGGTACAAGGAATTAAATCTGCTTACGAACTAGCCAAGCGGACAAAATTAAATATGCCG
>MWVW01000173.1_pt1 | contig 15296 bp, 13 predicted proteins | sample 1047191 | NCBI WGS metagenome assembly MWVW01 (sample SAMN06349985, study PRJNA376086) | soil metagenome | isolation source: MtG22-5 sample Antarctic (ecotone) | place: Antarctica
TCAGCAATTCAATTAACCTGACGGCTTTTTGAAAACTGCCTTTATATGGAATAATTCCTTCAAACATCCCAACAATATTCCGAAGCTCTTTAGTTTCTCTTTTATGAACAGGGATTCCAAAAATAAATTCTGATTGATCGGTAGTTTTGCCAAAATAAATTTGCAGTGCGGCAATAGTTAAATGGTGTAAACGTATTTTAGTTTTAAATTCAAACTCCTTCAGCAAGTTTATCTGATCTACATTGAGTGTGATAGAATAGGTGCTGCTTTTTTTAACAGTACTATCATCATGCTGAAATTTTTTATAGAACAATTTCGCCGGCTTGTTCGTTATTTTCCCTTTCCAGTAATTACCATCTAATTCATAATCGGGAGAATGATAATATTCAGAAGCTTTGATAGCAGCCTGCTGAAATTGTAAAAAATTGAATGAAAGATTTACATCTTCCAACAGGCTTTTATATTTCTGAGCAATATATTGTACCCATACTATAAACCCATAACCGTCTGTAATAAGATGATGATATTTACCAAAAAAATAAAATTCATCTTCTGCTATTTTAAGTAAGGAGTGCTCAAATAAAACAGTTTCTTTGTTTATTTTAAATGGAAGATTAAATCGTTTTTGCATCCAGGATTTTGCTTCTGCTAAAGGAGCGTCAAAATTGCTAAAATCAATTTCACTTACTTCCACTTTCTTGTACTCTTCATCTACATGGCAAAGAAAATCTGGCACTTCCAAATCAAACCTTATTTTAAATGCATCAAAAATTACCGGGGCCGAGCCAACAGCTTCAAGAAATTTTTCTTTGTTTAAACTACCTTTTAATTTTATAAACCCACCAATATTATACTGAGGACTTTCAATATTTAAAAGCTGATCTAAATAGATATCTTTTTGTGCGGGATGTAAAGGGTAGGTCGGTTTTCGCATTTTAAATATGGTTGCCAATTAAAAAGCATCTTCAGTAAAGGGGTAACATTTATGATTCTACTGTATTTATTTGTTTATCGTATAAAAGCTCTTTTTCACCGTATAAACGTTCTGCTTCCATACCCCTGCTATGGCATATTTTTACAAGCTTATCTGATTGTACAATCGGGTTTGATTCATCAGTATATTTAATGCTGCTTATAAATTCGCACCATGGCTCCTGCCCCATTGCATACACATAAGTTTCTTTGGGGTTAAAAATATCTACCAAGGCCATTCCCTTTTCACAATCAGAACCGGCTAAACGCCTGCTGCTATCCATATCTCTTGCCAGCTTCTTAGTTAGCAATGGTCCATACAGCCAGGTTAATGGAGCTCCGTCGCACTCCATGCCCAAAAACATAACATCTACATTCCCTACTTCCCGGTGAATATGATCGTATAGCGCCGCTTCAACAATGCGGGAATCTGCCAAAAACAACAATTTGAATTCACCAATCTTAACCAGGTAACACGTTTTTGTCAAAATATTTAAATCAGAATGTTCGCCTATAAATGGTAACCCTGTTATTTCCGCATCACTAAAGCGAACTGTTTCCATTTCATCCATTGCAATAATATTCTCAAATCCAATAGTTTCAAACATCAACTTTAGATTAGGATCTTCCAATCTGCCACTTGATGTTCGAGGCACTATAAGATTTTTTATTTTATGTCTTAAAGGCAATAATGTCTCAAACAGAATATGATCCTGGTGGTTATGTGTTATCATCACATAGTCTATTTTATCAGGCAAATCCACGTCGGAGAAGTGATTGACGTCAGAATGATAGCCATAATAACTGATTAACGGATCAACCAGGATACTTATATCTTTTGTTTCCACAAGGATACAGGCATGTCCGAAATATCTCATCCTAATCTTATCTCCTGTATATTTTTGATATGCAGGAGGAGGTGTTTCTGTAAAAAAAGTTTCAAACAATTCTTCCTTTGATGTTGGTATTCCTAACATGGCCTCGATATAGCCAAGTGTTTGAGGGACTCTTTTCATTTTAGCTAATTCATCAATAACAGGATTGTCAAAAGAAATATCCAAATGAAGCACATCAGCTTCTTCTAAACGCGGTGTGCTTAGGCAAAATGGACGTTCATCATTGTTGGTTATCCACATTGCAATGCTTTGAGAATTTTTGTTGTAGAACTCGCTTTTATACAATAGTGATTCGAAAAATCTAAAGCCAGGATTGTTATGTCGATCATAGAACAATTCCACATATCCTTTCAAAATTTCCGGAACTTTTTGATACAAATTTTCTAAACCAAATCCTTTGGCTTCATTAGCCAATAATTTATCCAATTCCTTTACAGCCTTCGCAAATTGAATAATCTTTTCCTGCTTCTGATGCGATTTTTGCTGCAAGGCTTCCACCTCTTCTACTCTACCTCCACCAAAATCCATGAAAGGACCACCACGCATTTTTGGGTTTAATACTGCTTCAGCATGAATGGACGGAGCAGCCAGGTATGATTCTATTATGGTATGATGTCTTCCCACAATATTCATTGCTGCGGTCGCCGGAGAAATTAAATGACTCCAGGCGTACCAATTATCAACTAATGGTTCCAGTACCACATTTGGTTTTAAATACATTTGTTTGCTACTCATAATGAAATGTCTTTGTTTGAACGAATAATTTTTTTGAAATAATATCTACAATTGTCTGTGCATGGTTAAAAATAAAAAAGTGCTTACCTGACATTCTTTTAAAATCTACCCTACAAGTGGTTTCTTTCTGCCACAAATGAATGTCATTTAGTTCCATGTCTTCATCAGTGCCCGTTATTACTGTAATAGGTATATTTAAAGGATCACGCTGCTGGTATATATAATTTTCACTAAGTTTAAAATCCGAACGGAGTATAGGTTCAAAATAATGCAACAATTCCTCATTCTGTAATATTTCTTCCGGCATCCCATCTAATTCTTTTATTTCTTCTATGAACTCTTTTTTGTCAAGCAAATACCTCTTTTTTTCTTCCTGCCTCGTAGTTGAAGAAGGGCCGCTGGTTCCTGTAATAAATAAATGTGATGGAGCTTGTTTTTTGTTCTCAAGTATTTTTAGTGTTAACAAATAGCTCATTAGACCTCCCATGCTATGGCCATAAATACCATAGTTAATATCTTCAATATCATTACTTATCTGTGTATATAAATTATCAACTAAAGAATTAATATCTGAAAGAAAAGGCTCTTTTATCTTTGCTCCCCTTCCCGGGTATTCAAGTGTAATTATATTTAAAAAAGAAGGAGCGCTTTGAGCAAATTCACGATAAGAGTATTTATTCCCTCCTGCAAATGGCAGGCAATATAGATTTAATTTTTTTTTCATTCAGGTACTATTAATCTTTAGACTTCTTACAAATTCATACAGTTATATTTCTAAAATTTTTTTTGAAATAAGAAAAAACTTATTTTCAATTTTAACCTTAAATCTATTGGATTTTAATAAAAGACAACTGGGTGTGTATTCTCAACTTGAAGGCGTGAAGTTAAGATATATGATAAAAAATTGCAAGTAATTTAGTAGAATTTTGCAAAAAAAACTTCCGATTTTAAACTCAGTATTGAGTCTTTTATGCTTTTACTGAAATTTTATCTCTTTGATTATAATTGCAGGTGATAAAGTATCTACAGATAGATGAGATATATATTCTGGATCGAGCTTGATTTCTTTTAGAAACCATATCCTTTTTTTCCAGATTATTTTATTGTTATCAATCGCTATTTTGTTCAAAGGAACGTTCAGCCCAGTGCCTATTGCCTTTAGAAACGCCTCTTTCTGCGTCCAAAATCTATAAAATAATTTGAGGGGATTTTTAGCAGCATAGATTTGTTCAAGTTCTTTTTTTGAAAATTCGTTGTCGAAGTCAACCAACGGTATATCTTTTATTTCCTCTATATCAATGCCAATTATGTGGGTGTTGCTAATTGCACAAATTGTATAATCTCCCGAATGAGAAATATTAAAATGGAGCAAATTATCAAAATAAGGTTTTTTAAATGCTGTATATCTTAACTCTTTTAATAAGCTTGAATCATATCCTAAAAATTTCAGCCCTTCTATTAACAGCATTTTACCCAATATTCCCCGTTGCCTGTCTTCCCATTTTCTGAATTTTAAAACCTGGTTTTGAACATCGGGCGGAAGTTGTTCAAGAAAGTGATCAATGATTTTTAATTCTAATCTTGCGGCTATTTTGGTATAATAAACATGGATCATGAAAGATGGTAGTAATTAAAGTATATATTTTAAACTTCAAAAAACAATTTTACAAAAATTCTTATATAAGACTCACTATAATTTAACCCTTAGCATCCTGAAAAATTATTAAGTTTGAAAACTAACTATCACTTCTATATCTGCTTGAAAGGGTTTTACTTATTTGATATTCTACAAAAACCAAAATGGTTGAGTTAATGATTACGCAGGTTTTCAATTAATTAAGCCAAACTTAGTGTAAATACATATTTAAATGATTTCGCTTGAAAAAGTATTTAATTTTTATTATTGCAGCAGCTTCCATTGCTAGTTTTAAAAGCTGCATCAAAACATCAGAAGCATCTGAACCACCTCCTTCCCGCTTTAGTGTGATATTTGATAGCATTCCTGTAATAAAAATAATTAGTTCTGCCATTAACGAAACATCAGGGATTGCCGACAGCAAATTGAATCCGGGATATTTATGGGTTCAGGAAGATAATGATAACCCCATCCAACTATACCTACTCAATCATAATGGAAACGTGGCAAAGAAAATACACATCAAAAATGTAGTAAACAGAGATTGGGAAGAGGTGTCGCTGGTTGGAAATGAAATTTATATTGGTGAGATTGGTGATAATAACCTGGTTTATCCTACTTACAGTTTTTACAAATTTTCTGAACCGCTATTTTCTGTTGATACAGTTTATAATGCAGACAATATTCAATTTGTTTATCCGGACGGCTCACATGATGCAGAGGCTTTTTTAGTTGATCCTGCTACAAAAGATATTTATATTATTACTAAAAGAGATCAACCATCAAAAATGTATAAACTAGGCTTTCCATATAAGACTTCGGCTATCAATACTGTTTCTTTTGTTGGTGATCTTAATTACAACGGAGTGGTTGGTGCTGCTGTTTCTCCCGATGGAAAAGAGATCATTGTTAAAACCTATACTAACTTATATTATTATTCACGCAGGGGTAATGATGATATAAGTGAAACACTAAAAAAAGAACATTCCAAAATTGCGTATATAATAGAACCCCAGGGGGAGGCAGTATCGTTTGCCATCGATAACTCCGGTTTTTTTACACTCAGTGAAAAAGCTTTTAGCAATTCCGTCTTACTTTATTTTTATCCAAGAAAATAAAGTGAAATTTTATTTCCCGGTTCTGCCAAACGTAAATCATTTATTTATAAGAAAAAATGTTCGACAACTGTTGTAAACATGGACTTAAAAAATCGGCCCTGGTTACTCATGGCAATTTTCATACACTATCGGGCAAGATGTTTTATTTATTTTTATATACCTGGTTATACTTGTGCCCCTGCATAGAATATACCAGTATAAAAAAAACGAATGAAGAAATTGCCATTAATCATTTCTTTATCCTTACTGGTAATACTTGCTGCCCTTTATTTTATCATTCCTTCTTTTCAAAACTTTATCAATGAAGCCTTTAATGTATTAACAAGTGATGATCAGGAAAAAATTACCAGATGGGTAGCGCAATTTAAACTGGCAGGGCCTGTTGTACTCATTTTGATTATGGTAGTGCAGATGTTTCTTTTTGTTGTGCCTAATGTTTTTCTGATGATGGTTGCCATTATTAGTTATGGCCCTGTCTGGGGAGCTGTGATCTCATTTTTAGGTGTCTTTTCATCTTCTTCTGTTGGATATATGATTGGAAAATACTTAGGGCTGGTAACTGTTCGCAAGTTAATGAGTGATAAAGCGCAAAAAAAAACCAGTGAGTTTATTAAAAATTATGGCGTGGCCGCAATTGCTATCACCCGCATTTCCTCATTGTCTAATGATTCGTTAAGCATTGTAGCGGGTCTTTTAAAAATGAGTTACCAAAAATATATATTAGCTACTCTTGGCGGTATCACACCGTTGATCGTGCTGCTGGCTATTTATGGAAGGAATGGTAAAATTTTAAATGCACTGATCTGGATTGCTGCTTTCTCATTAGTGTTATTGGTCATTTATATTATTATAGATAAAAGAAGAAAAAGAAATAGGTAAAAGCTTTGATGAAGAATGAACGAATATAGCGGCTAAGAGAAAAACTAATGAGAAAAGGAGAGAAAGAGATTCCCTCAGTAATTTTAAATGAGACCTCTTTAACATGAGGGCTAATTATCGTTTTATGCTACAACTCCTTGATGTAATATTGACCATTGTCCATCTGGCTATAATTACGTTTAATCTTTTTGGCTGGATTCCAAAGGCTACAAGAAAAGCTCATTTTATTTCTGTTGTACTTACGGCAGCTTCCTGGTTTTTCCTAGGCATTTGGTTTGGTATGGGCTATTGCCCTTTTACAGATTGGCAATGGCAGGTAAAAGAAAAACTAGGAGAAGGAAATTTACCCGTCAATTTCATTGAATATTTTGCAGAGAAAATTACTGGCCATGATTTTGATCCGCAATTTATAAGTAATGTAATTGCTGTAAGTTTTGCCCTTGTTACCCTGCTTTCCGTTTATTTAAACTTTATACATCCAAGGCTTAGTAAAACCTAAGTCTGCCAATAAGGGTTTTTTTTGCCATTAATTTACGAGCAAAATATTATTTCAAAATTATTATCATGCTGTTATAAACAGATCAATAGCATATAATGCCTGTAGTTTTTTTCTTCCATATTAGAAGCAATAAAAAAGTCATAGCATAAATCATTTAGATATTTCCATTGCCCATTTATATGAAAAATTTAAACTTGTCTATTAAGTTATACTTTAGTATTAATATACAAATGTTGATTAGTGTCAGGAACTGAAAAAAAATGGGATTGGGAAATCGGCGCTACAACAAGCGATTGGAGTTGGAATGCAAAAGATTTATGGCAATATCGCTACCTTTTATTTAGCCTGGTTCGACGCAATTTAATTCTAAATAATCAGCAAACCATTCTTGGACCTTTTTGGACTTTGTTACAGCCTTTACTGACATTAATGATTTATGTTTTAGTTTTTGGAAAAATGGTAGGTATTTCTACAGGAGGGCTCCCGCCAGTTTTATTTTATTTTTCCGGAATTGTGCTATGGAATTTTTTTAATGATTCCTTTCTTGAAAATTCAAATACTTTTCGAGACAATATGTATCTTTTTAGTAAGGTTTATTTCCCCCGAATTATCATACCTGTTTCGATTGCAACCACTCACTTTTTTCGTATGATTATTCAGTTAGTTTTCTTATTTATACTTATTTTTTTTTATAGTGTTGTCAAAGGTTTTCATATGCCTTTCAGCTTATTGATTTTAGCTTTCCCTTTATCAATTTTGATGGTTGGAAGTTTAGGATTAGGATTAGGATTAATTTGTTCAGTACTTACAGCTAAATATCGTGATCTCTCACATATTGTTGTTATTGGCATTCGCCTGTTAATGTTTGTAACACCCGTTATTTACCCCATGGCTTCTATAAAAAACAATTTTCAATGGATTGTGAATTTAAATCCGCTGACTCCTTTTTTTGAATTATTTCGTTTAAGCTTATTAGGAGAAGGAACAGTAAATTTAGCGCAGATTATAATTAACAGTATGGTTATTATAGTAGTAACCATAATTGCTTTGCTTTTTTTTAATAAACGTGGCAATAAATTGATGGATGTAGTTTAAATATGTCAGAAGTAGTTTTAGAAGTAGAAGAATTATCAAAATTGTACCGTTTGGGGACTATTGGTTCAGGATCGCTGCGCCAGGATGTAGCTAAATGGTGGACAACATCTGTTTTAAAAAAAGAAAATCCTTTTTTTCATCCCGGTGAAGATTTACCCCAAACTTCCAAACAGTTTTTGTGGGCTTTAAAAGATGTTAGTTTTCAAGTGAATGAAGGAGAAGCTTTAGGAATTATTGGTAGAAATGGTTCAGGCAAATCTACCCTATTAAAAGTCATTTCGCGTATCGTAAGCCCTACTAAAGGCTTTGTTAAAGGCAAAGGCAAAATTAGCAGCATATTAGAAGTAGGTACAGGTTTCAATCCTGAGTTCACAGGCCGGCAAAACATTTTTATTAGTGGCTATATTCTTGGAATGAACAAGACAGAAATTAATAGCAAGTTTGATGAAATTGTTGCTTTTTCAGGTATTGAAAGATTTATTGATACACCTGTTAAGCGTTATTCCTCTGGAATGTATCTGCGCCTTGCTTTTGCAGTGGCTGCTCATTTAGAACCCGATATTTTAATCGTTGATGAAGTGTTAGCTGTTGGTGATGCTGATTTTCAACAAAAGTGCCTTGGGAAAATGAGTGAGGCATCTAAAAGCCATGGGAGAACAATTCTTTTTGTAAGTCATAACCTGCAAGCAATTGGCAATCTTTGCAATAAAGTGCTTTGGCTACAGGAAGGAAAACTAATGGAAATAGGCAAGACTGCACACGTTATAAAAAATTATTTGAACACGGTAAAAATTAATGTAGAACACCATAGTTGGAAAACCCCGGAATCTGCTCCGGGTAATGACCTTATTAAAATGAAAAGCATTCTTGCCAAACCTCATACAGTTGACACTGAAAATCAAAACAATGAAATTAATACACTGATAACTGTACGCACTCCAATTGTAATTGAAAGCAGGTTCTGGTGTTTTTTTAATGATTGTAATATCAACGTCAATGTACGATTGCTTACAGTAACCGGGGAATGTGTTTTTGATTTAGGCTCTCCATCCCTAAAAGCAGAAAAAGGAATTATAGCATTGCATAGTGTTATCCCAGGCAATCTTTTAAATAATGCTGTATATAGTATTACTCTCACTGTTGTAAAAAATCATTCATACCCTATACATGAATTTTCCAATTGTATTGATTTTACAGTGGAAGATGTAAGAGACAATATCAACTATTTTGGTAAATGGCCTGGTATAATCAGACCTCAAATAGAAACTTATTTATACATTAGTGAAGATCAGCAATAAAGATTAAATAAACAATAATATGCCGCTTATTGAAAAAACGAAAAATAAAATAGGGATAAGCTTTTAATATTTAACATTTCACTTTTGACAAGAATATTAGGAATTTGTTTTTATAAAAGCACACTAAATATTTCTTTATATGCCAACAGCAGTGCTTGATTTTGATTTTGAAAATTTGCCAGCTCAAATTGATAATCTGGCAGGTTATAATAGGGCACTATGCTTAATAAGATTTCGATCCAAACCAGTTGGACAAAAAATTCTTCCTGTTCACAACGGGCAAATAATCATCAAAGATTTTTATCATGAAATTTGTGAAGCTGCAGGATTCAGATTACCTATCCTGTGGTTGCATCAATACCTTGATATGGACGAACATAAATCGAATAGCTTTAGAACTCCTAAAGCAACAATCGCAATCTGTACCCGTAACCGGACACAAGATTTGAGACGCTGTCTGAATGCTTTAATCAAATTACCCGACGATGGTCAGGAGATTTTGGTAATTGACAACTGTCCTTCTACAGATGAAACATACCAGCTTGTGGCAGCTTATACAGGCGTCCGTTATATACGTGAACTACGGCCTGGATTGAATGTTGCCCGCAATCGTGCTTTGCAGGAAGCCCAACACGAAGTGGTAGCTTTCACAGATGATGATGCTGTACCTGACACAACATGGTTGCGTGCCTTGCTTAAAAATTTTGATAATCCACTTGTGTTATGCGTTACCGGCTTAACAATGCCACTCGAATTAGAAACAGAAGCACAAGAGGCGTTTGAGAAATACAATTCTTTTAATAAAGGCTTTACCAAAAAACTATATTCAAGTATTAAGAACAACCCATTAGCAACCGGAGGCGTAGGTGCCGGAGCCAATATGGCACTTCGTAAAAGTGTACAGCAGGAAGTGGGATTTTTTGACGAGGCCCTTGATGCAGGTACGCTTACTCAATCCGGAGGTGATCATGAATTTTTTGCCCGCATTCTTCTTGCCGGTTTCTATATTGTTTATGAACCCGAAGCCCTTAGCTGGCACCGGCATCGCCGCACATGGAGGGAAACACGCAAAGCAATTGAAGGATATGGAACGGGCGTTTATGCGTTTTGGACAAGGACACTATTTGTAGAACGGGAATTTAGTATTGTGAGGTTTCCCTGGGATTGGTTTATGGATGAGCAGCTGCCCAAGCTTGTTAGGGCAATCATTCGTCGCCCAAATGCTCAATCTTTAAGTTTGGTGCTTGCTGAATTACGGGGTTGTTATATGGGGCCCTGGGCTTATTTTTTATCAAGGAGGCTGTTAAGAAAAAAACGAAGATTGCATGAACAATAATACCCAGACAGTGAGTGTGATTATACCAACCCATAATCGTGTTAAATCTCTTGAACGTTTATTAAATAGTCTTGCGCTTCAAACTTACCCATTACATCTCCTGGAAGTGATTGTTGTGGCTGATGGTTGTGAGGATGCAACGATAGAAATGCTAAAAAAATATCAATCCAAATATTTGCTTCAGTATATTGCTATAGAAGGAAATGGGCCGGCGATAGCCCGCAACCAAGGAGCCTTATTAGCAAAAGGGTTTTTGTTTTTATTTCTTGATGATGATATTGATCCATCAACAGGCCTTGTAGAGGCACATGTTTCGATGCATGATAAAGCCGATAAAGTGGTGATAGGTTACCTTCCTTTTGTTATACAGAATAAGATGGGATTTTTTGGTATCAGATTGAGATCATGGTGGGAAGATAAATTTTTGCAAATGCGTAAGCATGGCTACAGGTTTAGTTATGAAGACTTACTTAGTGGCAATTTTTCTGTTACCTCAGTATTGTTTAGAAAAATAAATGGATTTGACAAAACCTTACGTTGTCGGGAAGATTATGAGTTAGGAATGCGATTAATTAAATCGGGAGCACAGTTTGATTTTTCCATGGAAGCATGGGGATATCATTGTGATGAAGTCACGGATATTAACCGTTCGCTTAAAAGAAAAAAACAAGAAGGAAATGTAGATGTTCAGTTTAGCCAATTGCATTCGGAATTACCCAGGAGTTTCTGGCTGGCCGAATTCAAAACTCTTTTTTCAACTTTTGCCTCACTAAAAATTTTTTTAGTTTTTAATGCCCCGGTTTTAGGTGATTTGATTGCTTTATTTCTACAACAATATATGAAGGTACTCGAATGGATGCGGTGGCGTTCTCCCTGGAATAAATTAAACGACAGGCTACATCAATATTGGTATTTAAGAGGTACTGCTGAAAAATTCACTTCTAAAAAAGCACTGAAGAATTATTTAAAAACCAATGTTCATTCTTCATACATCACACCAGCATTAATTATTGATCTAAAAAAAGGAATTGCGGTAGCAGGACAACAAATTGATATGACACGTCCGGAAAGTATTCAAATGTTCTATGGCGATTTTACCATTGGCACCATAGATCCTATACCAGGAGCTGAACGATTAAGATCCGTTCATCTTAAAAAGGCACTGGCATCAGAATTTTCCTGGAATTTAATGCAAACATTAGCTCTTGACCAAAACATTAATAAAAGCGTGGAAAAAAATTCATTTATTTAGATTAGAAATGAATTATGAATAAAGGGATAGCAAACACGATAAAAAATTTATTTTCGGCTAAACCGATCATCACCAAAAGTGAATTAAAAGCAGAGATAAAAAACCTGCAAAACCAACTTTTTCAATATCAATTAGGGTGGCCGCCAGGACATTTCTACTCGCCCATACCTGATTTAACCCAGGTAAAAAATCGTGAGCATAAAATATGGCGAGAGATACCAAAAGAAATTCAGGGAATTGATTTGCAGGAAGAGGCTCAACTAAAACTGGTGAATAATCTATCCGCATTTTATAAATTGCAGCCATGGAAAGATGATAAACAAGATGGCTTGCGATTCTACTTTAATAATCCGAATTATTCCTACGGCGAATCTATAATGCTATTTTGCCAGCTTATGCATATTCAACCAAAAAGGGTTATAGAAATCGGTTCAGGTTATTCCTCTTGTGTTATTTTAGATACGAATGAACTTTTTTTTAATAATTCTATTAACGCAACTTTTATTGAACCTTATCCGGACTTACTTTTTTCCTTGTTGAAACCGCATGATAAAAATAACATGAGCCTTATTCCAGAAAATTTGCAGGATATAGACACGGAGTTATTTGCATCTCTCTCAGCAGGGGATATACTTTTGATTGATTCCACACATGTTTCAAAAGTAGATAGTGACGTTAACCATATTTTGTTTTCTATTTTGCCAAAATTAAAATCCGGAGTTTACGTTCACTTTCATGATATTTTTTATCCATTTGAATACCCTAAGGAATGGATATATGAAGGCCGCTTCTGGAATGAGCTTTATATACTAAGAGCTTTTTTGCAATACAATAAAGAATTTGAAATAGTTCTTTTCAATTCCTATTTAGGCTATTTCCATAAAGAGATTTTATTGCATCAAATGCCAATATGTATAAAAAATCCCGGCACTAGTATTTGGCTGAGAAAAAAGCCGGTAACGGAATAAACTATGGCAACCGCATTATTACAATTAGAATTATCAAAAAGATTAATGCCTGTTTCAGTAAATGATCATTATGAAGGATGCCGCATTTTAGTACGTTTTCACAGGCAGCCGCTCGGTTGGGTTTCTTTCAGGAAGTTAACCGATAACATAATTTCAACAGACCGGTTGGAAATGGAAATAAAAAAACAATTAGGCTGGTCTTTAGTGCAACAATCATTTATAGATTTTTTGAAAAAAGACGAAAATGTTTTTTCAACTTTCGAGCCAATTAGCATAATTGTTTGTACACGCAATCGTACAAAACAATTAACTGAATGCTTAAAATCATTATTAGAACTGGAGTACAACAATACCTATGAAATCATTATTGTGGATAATGCCCCTGATAACGAAGACACTTATGAACTTGTAAAAAATTTTCCTTTACATTATGTTCGTGAAGAACGGCCCGGGCTTGACTGGGCACGCAATCGCGGAATTGTGGAAGCGAGACATAACATTGTAGCCTTTACTGATGATGATGTGCAGGTAGATCGCTACTGGTTACAAGCGATAGCTAAAGGATTTCTTAACCCTGAGGTTATGGCAGTAACAGGATATGTAGCGCCGGCAGAATTAGAAACATCTGCACAGTCTTTATTCGAACTTGGTTATGGTGGTATGGGTCATGGTTTTCGACAAAAAAGAATACAACGGGGTGTTCTAATAGATCGTCAACTACTATGGGCAAGCAGCTTCGGCGTAGGTGCAAACATGGCTTTTCGCAGTAGTGTATTTGACAAGATTGGCATGTTTGATGTTGCCCTGGATGTGGGTACACCAAGCCGCGGCGGAGGTGATATTGAAATGTTTCATCGCTTAGTAGCAAAAGGTCACTTACTTATATACGAGCCGGGGATGTTAGTATATCACACACATAGGCAAAGCATAGCTGCGTTGCGAAAGCAAATTGCTGACAATGGTTGCAGCTTTGGTTGTTATTTAATCAATTGTTTCCGCAAACGCACTGTTGCACGTACATCTATTCTTACTTTCTTTTTATTTGATTGGCTGTATAGATGGAATTTGAAAAATTTGCTTAGGCGATCTGGCAAAATACCCAGATATCTTTCCCTTATTGAATTGATGGGGATGTTGAAAAGCCCATTTGCTTATAGAGCAACCCAAATTCATGCAAGAAAAATAAAGGAAAGGTATAAAGACAGATAAACATTCAAAATGATAATTGCCTTCCGGCCTTGGTGCCTTGCATTATCAGATACCGTTCTTTTATTTGCATAAAAAATTCTTTAAATTGTTTTATTTTTTTAATCTGCTTTACAATTCTTTTGTAAAAATTATTGAAGCCTAACCGACTTAAAAAATTTTCTCTTTTTTCTAAATGCTTGTCCGCATACCAAATAGCCCGCCACATATTAAGCCACTTACAGGAGATACTCCCAGACCTTTGTGGTCTGTAATGATTCCAACTTTCAACTGTATCTCATTTCTAAAAAAAACACTGGAAAGTGTTTTAATTCAGGATTATGGTGTTGCTAATATGCAAATTGAGGTTATTGATGATTGCAGCACAGATGGAAATATTGAAGAACTGGTAAAAAAAATCGGAAAAGGAAGAATAAGCTTTTTCCGGCAGAAAATAAATGTGGGTAGTCTCAGAAATTTTGAAACCTGCCTCAACAGATCAAAAGGCAAATGGATTCATCTTTTGCATGGTGACGATATGGTAAAGAATGGATTTTATGAAGAGATACAATATTTGTTTAAAAATAATTCAACAGCAGGTGCAGCATTTACGGGATGCAAAAACATTGACAAAAATGAAAATGAAGGGGATGGATTTGACACAATTAAAAACACTCCAGGTCTTATTGATAACTGGTTACAAAAGATAGCCCGATTTCAGATGTTGCAACCGCCTTCTATTGTTATTAAAAGAGAGGTTTACGAACATCTTGGGGGTTATTTTGGAGTACATTATGGTGAAGATTGGGAGATGTACACAAGGATAGCAAAATATTATCCTGTAGCCTACTCTCCAAAAAATCTCGCTTTGTACAGAGTTCATGATGACAATAGCAGCAGTCAATCAATTATATCAGGGCAACACATCAAAGACATTCGCAAAGTAATTAGCATTATTCAAAATTACCTGCCCCAGAATGAGAGAAGGTCAACCCAGAATATATCAAAAAAACATTTTTCAATTTTTTTTGCAAAAACAGCTCACCAGATATATAATGTGCACCATAAAAAAAAGATTTCTTTAAAACAAGCTCATGGTGCTATTTCCCTTCATGCCAATCCGACTACTTTCTCATTACTTATTCGGTTATATATAAAGTGTCTTTTTAATCTAAAAAGAAAGATTTCTTAGAAGCTGCTTAAAAATGATTCTGCAAATTTCCTCTATAGGTTAAAAAGCGGTCGGTGAAGACACCGACTACGGCAGACCGCCACCGTTCGTGTCCGCGAACGGCTTAAGTAGTCGTCCCTTAAAAACTCATTTTTACGTAGAACCGTGTACTATTTAGGGAGTTGTTGCTTTGTTTTAGTTGCAACATCATTTTGCAGAAGTAAAACAAAAATAAATGGATATTTTGTTTCCATTT
>MWVW01000174.1_pt1 | contig 15210 bp, 14 predicted proteins | sample 1047191 | NCBI WGS metagenome assembly MWVW01 (sample SAMN06349985, study PRJNA376086) | soil metagenome | isolation source: MtG22-5 sample Antarctic (ecotone) | place: Antarctica
CATCCGTTCTTTTACGAATGAACCTTTTGCGGTTGGTGCCGCTATCAAAACGAGGTATCATTTGTTTGTCTGATACAGTGATTGTATAAGCTAACTTATCATCATTGGTTCTGCTATATTTCATAGCAACTTCTTTACCCGTCGCATCAACAGAAACCCTTAAACCGTTACCGGTCTTACTGTTCCAAAATCTTGATGAGTTTGTATGAACGCCATAAGTAGCACGCTTTTCATTAAACAAATAAAACCACGCAAGTCCGCCATAGCCCTGGTATGCGCCTTCCCATGTATTAATGTTATCAAAGTTGAAAGAGGGAAAAGAAGCCTCTTCAACTAATGTTGGTTTCGAAAAGCTCCTGTCAATATCAAACTTTATATCATTATGGGTGATGGTGAATTTCCAGGTTTCATCTATCATTAAATATTTATCTCCATAAGAAATGCCTGTAAGTTTTATGGTGTTATTTGCTGCAACAATTTTTGGTGCTGATGATGTTTTAAGCGATGAATAATTTGCAGAAGATGTTCTTACTTCGGAGAAAATACCGGCAGCGCTTTCTATAACTTTTTGACCATTTATTTCCAGGAAAGATATGTTTGCCTTTCTGTTATAATCAAGCGTTAGCTTAATTTTTTTATTTCCAAAAGTGATGACTTTATTCTTCATATCATTTTTTACAATGAATCCTTGTGCAACGCAATTATCATAAAGGTTGAAAAAAAGAAAGAAGAGGAAAATTTTAACGAGGATATTTTTTAGCTCCATACAAATCCTTTTTAAAAAATTGATTTTACTCTGTAATTCCTTTCCAATCGTCTGTTCTTAAAAGGCGATGCAGGTAATCCTGCTTTGTTGTACAAATTACAAATCGGATTATTGGCCCAGCCGTATCTCACAGCCACAGGCTCCTTCACGCTATCAGACCAAACAATAATTTTATCTCTCCGTATAGCGCAAGCTTCCCTCATCTTCTTTCATATTTAAAAAAATTCGCTGGCGCAAGCATCCGCTTGTGCCAAATAAAAGCACTTCAACTATTCCATTGCCGTGTCTCCTAATAGCATTGTGTGCAGCGGAACACGGCTGAGCAAAGAGTGCAATAGTCGCCGTGTCCTGCTCAGCACAACACCTAAGAGTAGAGACACGGCTAAGCATAAGTGTTCCTCCTCCATCACCAACCATAAAAATACACTCTCCGTATTTTTCCTCCCCTAACATGATAAATGGCAATACCATAATAAGGTTTTGTGGCATCCTGAAAATAAACCTCTTCATGATCAATTATCATATTTCTTTCTACAATACGATTTAGTATCCGGCAATAAAGAACAATGTCAGTATTTAAAAAATGTATGCTTTGCAAACAGAATCTGTTCCCTGCAAATCAATAATATGTCCCCGGCAGCCGAACATTTCAATGCTGCTTGTCCACGGCCTCTAAGGCACTGAGTTTACGTACCCAGTCAGGTTTTAAGGCAACACCTTTATTTATCACCCACTCAATGCTCTTCCAGTTGGAAATACTGTCTAAAGGATTTTTATTGAGCAGAACAAGGTTTGCTTTTTTACCTTTTTGTATAGATCCGAATTCAGATTCCTTACCCACAGCACGGGCCCCATTGATGGTAGATGACTGCAGCAATTGCCACATGCTCATGCCACTTTGCTGCATGACAGCCAGCTCAACAAAATAAGAAGACACGTGTTGTGTGCCTATATTACCGGCATCGGTTGCTGTAGCAATGGTAACGCCTCCATCAGCCATTCGTTTAAGGTTTAGCTGCCTTAAAGAATCTGTTTTTTTTGCTCTCAGCCTGTTACTTTCGGTCCGAATAAGGTACCTGTTGCGTAAAGCTGTATCAGGTAAATGTTTAAAATCTATCAGTGAATTCAAAGGCGTAGGATGGGCATAACGAAAATCAGTTTCAGTAAGTTTGTATTGTTGGCCAAATGCGGTAACATAACCTTTGGCCACAATTTGTGATGATGCCACAACTACTTTCTTGTTTTTCAATAGCTGCACAAATGCAGCATCTATGGGTTCATCATCTACCGTGTGCACCAAAAAATCTGCACCGGCTTCCACCGCTAATTGTGCAGTGATTCGTTCTGTAGCGTGAACCGCAACAAGTAATTGATTTTTATGAGCTTCATCAATAACAGCCTGCACAAGAGGTAAACTTGCCCTTGCAGAACTATCTTTATTTGCACCTCGTACTATGTACCAGATTTTAATTAAATCCGGATGATATGGCAATTGCTGTTGCACATATTTTTTTGCCTCATCAATAGTTTTCATTTCATAAAACGGCCCATCATCTTTCAAACCTTTATACACCGGCGGTTCCCATGTTGTAAGTAATGGCCCGGCCATGTAAATATCAGGCGCATATTCTTTGGTGCGAAAGGTATCACGCTGTTTTAAGAAATTAATTGTTGATCCAACATCTATTACACTGGTAATGCCTGCATAAGTATACCTGCGTAAAAAATTTTCCATGTTATTATGCACCCATGCAATTTCTTCATTGTAAGGTTTATACTTTCTTAAGTCAATAGCATCCGGACGGGTGTACATTCCACCACTTTGAAAAAAGTGAACATGAGCATCAACAAAGCCCGGCGTTAAATATTTTCCTGCACCATCAATTATTTGCGAGCCAGCCTGCGGAGTTATATTTTTTCCAATAGCTGTAATTATTCCTTTATTCACCTGTACACTATAACCTTTTAAAAGCTTTTTGTTTTCAACATCAACAACAGTTGTATTCCGTATTAGTAATTGTGAATAGCTTATAAAAAAACAAAAACAAGTAACAGCAGAAAGGAAGCACTTCTTCATAAAGATGAATTTATTACAAAATATGAATTTATTATAAAAAAATTATCTTTTTCGTCCTTGTGTTCAACCATTCATTGGCTTCTTTAACCGACGCAAGAATGTGATTTAGGTTATTGCCAAACATCTTCTTGCACCAATAAAAGAATTACAAACCAATTTTTTATTTAAATTTTTTCATCCCAGCTTTGGTTTGTGTACATGCAAACCACTATTTAGTTCCCTTATTTTTATTCATAGCATTTTTTAGCCCCTTAGTTGCTACATAATTATTTGGTTGCAGTTTTAGATCTTCACGAAATACTTTTTCTGCTTCTTTATACTTTTTGTGAGCGAGTAATGCATTACCCAAAAAATGCCTTGCCGGTATAAGCCAATCCCTTGGCTCATTATATACTAATGAATCTTCAGTAACAACAGCCATTTTAAAATAATTGATTGCTTTTTTAAAATTTCTTTCTTTTTCAGCAATGGTTCCTATCAACAGATATTTAGCAATTGTTGCCCCGCTTATAGCAGCATTAAAAGGTGTAAATACAACTGACAGACCTTTTTCAGGTAATAATGTTTCTAATTTAGTTAATGCTGATCTCGCCATTGTAAGTTTATTTGTATTGGCATATGCCATTCCTTTAGCAAACTGCTGTAATAATGCTGCATAATGAAACCTATTTTGAACATCTGCCTGTTTGAGAATATCATCCCATCTTTTAAAAGTAAGCATTGTTAATTCCGGCGCCATATAAACATACTGGATATATTCACCTATGGGTGCCTCCATAGAAAGAAAAGACGTATCAAAACTGTTGCGGCATTCAATTGCATCCTGTAATGCAACAGCATAATCATTTCCATTCATAGAACATGCAGCCTTCATATGGCGGTTATGTATCTCGTAAAGCGGCGCATTATTAGCAACAGCAGGATATAATTTTAGGTAAGTAAAATAATTTTCTATTGCCTTCTTGTTCACTTTATTACCTTTTTCATATTGACCTGTTCTTATATAAATATGTGAAGGCATATGAACCATATGCGATAAACCAGGCGCTAACTTTATCAGGCGGTCAGCGCTTGCAGTTGCTTTGTATGCATATGGGGATGCCTCTATCGTATGTATATAATAATGATTTGCCCCGGGATGTTCAGGTGAATACTTCAATACATTTTCCAGAACCCTTTCTATTTGCGGAGTCCATGGTTTTGGCTTACCGTTATGCTGCCACAGATCCCAGGGGTGCTGAATCATAAGTGCATCTGCATACAGAGCGCCTATTTCAGCATCGGTAGGAAACTTTATATAAAGCTCTTTCATTTTATCAGCATACTGTTGATTTAATATTTGTCTTTTTTGTATAGAATCAACTGAATATCGAACCTGCATAGCCTCAATCAAACCTCTTTCTTTTAAAGAAGCAGTATTGATTAACATTTTTGCCTTTTGAATTGCAATGAGTGCATCCGGAGATGCCGCATATCCAAAATCATTAATGTTTGGACCATAAGCCAGGGCTTCTGCCCAATATAACATGGCACAGGTTGAATCGAAAGTTTGCGCTTTTTTAAACGAAGGCATTGCTTCTATAATATGAAAACCATAATACAGGTTTATACCCTGATTAAAATAAAATTGTGCGCTGTCATTTTTAGTAGAAATTCTCCATACATGAGAACCTGTTCCCGGCAAGGGTGTCATTTGCTGTATTTCCTGTTCACTTAGCTGGTAGGTAGACCAATCTGGTGTGCAGCGAATTGCAGAAAATTGTTTTTTTAAAATTAGGTTGGCAACTGCTGCCTTGTCAATATTATCGGGATTTATTTTAATCCTCGTATATCCCACCAAAAAAATAATAATAAAACAACTTGCAACTATGAAGTATCTCATTATGTAAAGATTTAAAAATAAATATACCAAAAATTAAAAAATATTTGGAAGACTAAGACTTGCATTTTATTTTCCAGGCTCCAAATAATGGCAATCTTGTTACCTTAAATTTCTGTTGTTTCGAAAGCTGTTTTAAAGTTAAATTACACTTGGTAAAATTCTTTCGAATGTATTTTAAAACAGTTTTTGTTTTTCTCATTCTTATTATGTGGGGCTGTTCCCCCGGTAAAAAAATAATGCAGTCGCCAAAAATATTGGTATTTGCCGCTACCAAAGGTTTTCGTCATAAATCAATAGCCGATGGTAAAACAGCGTTATTAAAAATGGGTTTAGAAAAAAACTGGAACGTGGATACAACGGAAGATGCTACTCTCTTTACTCATACAAATCTTAAGCAGTATGGAGTTGTTGTATTTTTAAATACAACCGGTAATATTTTAAATGATGAACAGCAAACTGCATTTGAAAAATACATACAGGCAGGTGGTGGCTTTGTTGGTATTCACGCTGCCGCAGATACAGAGTATGAATGGCCATGGTACAACGGTTTGGCAGGTGCCTATTTTCAAAGCCATCCAGAGCCTCAAACAGCACTATATACTGTGGTAAATAAAAAACATCCTGCCGTTAACTTTATGCCTGATACCTTGCGGCGACCAGAAGAAATTTACAACTTTAAGTCATTTAAAAATGAATTAGTGAATGTATTGATTACGGTGGATGAAAAAAGCTATACCGGTGGTAAAATGGGCGATTACCATCCCATTGCATGGTATCATAATTATGATGGTGGCAGGGCTTTTTATACAGAGTGGGGGCATAACCCTGAAGCTTTTACCGAGCGATTATTTCTTGATCATATTGCAGGCGCCATCAAATGGGCAATGGGAAAATGATAATTTTATCTAAATAAAAAAATAATTAATGACTGATATTAAAAAAGAAACTCCGGCCTCTGATAGCAGAAGATATTTTATTAAGCAATCTGCAACTGCCCTTGCAGGATTTATAATTGTACCCCGTTTTGTATTAGGAGGTAATCGTCCGGATGGTTCTAAATACATCCCTCCAAGCGATATGATCTCCCTCGGTTTTATTGGTTGTGGAAAACAGGGGCGGATACTTACCAATCCTTTTTTAAGTACCAACCAGGTTCGTATCGCTGCATTGAGCGAAGTATATAAAGATAAAAGTGTACTGATGCTTAAAACAATAAAAGATGTTCACGAAAAAAATAAAGAGATTGGCACATTTACCAACATACCTGTATACAACGATTTTAGAGAGCTGCTTTCCAGGAAAGATATTGATGCTGTAGTTATTGCCACACCTGACCATTGGCATGCGGCAATGGCGGTTAGAGCAGCTGAAGCAGGAAAAGATATTTTCTGTGAAAAACCATTATCGCTTACCGTAAAAGAAGGACGGGCAATGGTAAAAGCTACACGCAAGCACAACCGTGTTTTTCAAACCGGAAGTATGCAGCGTTCATGGCCGGAGTTTCAACAGGCCGTAGAATTTATTCGTAATGGTTTTATAGGTGAAATAAAAAGTATCAAAGTAAATATTGGCCCACCACCCATTGCTTATAATTTACCCGAACAACCTGTGCCAAATGGTTTAGATTGGAACAAATGGCTCGGGCCAAATGAATTTAAGCCCTTTAATGAGGAACTGGCTCCACCTATTACAAAAGATGTTTATCCTAACTGGAGAAATTACAAAGAATTTGGCGGTGGCATGGTAACTGATTGGGGTGCACACATGTTCGACATTGCTCAATGGGCATTGGACATGGATAACAGTGGTCCCGTTGAAATTTTTGGCCCTGATGGAAAAGATCATCCCTTTCTAACTTATAAGTATAAAAATAATATTGTTATGACCCATGAAAAATGGGAGTGGAGCAATGCGGTGCTGTTTACAGGAACCGAAGGCGAATTACGAATAGGGCGAGGCAAACTGGAAACAACACCTGCATCATTAAAAAATAAAATAATTGGTGAGGCACAAAAGCATATGTATAAAAGTGAAAACCATTACAAAGATTTTTTAAATGCCATGCGTACACGTACCAGACCAATTTGTGATGTTGAAACAGGGCATCGTACAGCTACCGTTGGTAACATTGGTAATATTGCTTACCAGTTAAAACGGCCATTGAAATGGAATCCCAAAAAGGAAAAGTTTAAAAACGATGCGGAAGCCAATGCCTTGTTGGGAAGACCAATGCTGAATGAATGGGCAATAAAAATATAGATTGAAGTTACATCTACACTATTTCTTGATAGCCTGAACTTTCTTCACTGGTAGTTGCTTATGCTTAAAACTTCTATTAAAATTAAGGCAACCTCAACTTTACCTTCCTCAACAAGTATCATGATAGCCATTGAAGTAAATTGTTTTCCAACCGAACCGGATTGAAAAATAGTTTCCGGCTTTACCGCAACTTTATGCTCAACGTTTGCAAAACCATAACCATTTGCATAAATAAGCCGACCGTTTTTAATTACTCCAAGCGATACGCCAGGGATCTTTTGCTTCTGCATTTCATTTTTAATAAATGCGTCAACTTTTGCTGTAACCGCATCTTGTGCACCGGTTTTCAATGCAAACAATGAAGCCGATATTGTTGCAAAAACAACAAAAAGAATTTTCATGATCTGTTTCATATTTTTGATTTACAAACTCTTTTTATGAATGAAATCAAAAGTATATTTATTTTTTTTACTATTGTGGATATAACATCCCTGCCTAAGCAACCACGCTTGCACCAGCAAGAGGGTTACATAACCTCCTCTTTATCTTTTAGCCCTCGTAGATGTTCCCCATCTCTCACCATCCATGTACTACCCATGAGAGTCGCCGCCTGGTTTCCGACCAACGGCAAAACATACATATTGTAACTTGTAACTTATTTACATAAATTAGTATCATGGAAAAATATTACCTGTTTACTCTCCACAATTTTTTACAGCCACTATTAATAATTGGCAAAATGTACTTGCCGATACTATGTATTTGCCATGAGAGGTAAGCATGATATTTGTGTGGACTTAAACACTTATAACTGTGAAATGATTTTTTTTAGTCAAAATTTTAAAAAAATAATTTGGATAGCCGTCGGAGTACTACTATTCTTACTGATTGGCAATTTATTTTCAGGATTCTCCAATCGTTCGGCAGCTCCAAATATCACAGGATTATTGATCATCGGTCTTCTACTGGGTGCAGCAATTATGTTTTTGATTGTGAAGCTTCTATCCCCAAAACAAAGCGTGGTTAGAGAAAATTCCCATACCGTAGTTGAAAGCATGCGGAAAGTTTTTAAAATAGTTTTTGCAGAAGGTCATTTTAATGAGTTATATAATTATGAAGAAACAAAAAAGCTATTTGGATTTATACCTTCTACCAAACGAGCTTTGGTAATTATAGAGGCAAAGGTTTTAGTGGGGTATGATTTTGAAAAGTGTGTATGGGAAACGGATGAAGCAAATCAAAGGATTAAGCTGGTTTCATTTCCGCAACCGGAGATAATTAGTATAGAAACAGATTACAAGTATTACAATTTCGATGAAAACATTTTTAATTTGTTAGGGCGTGAAGACCTTACCCGGATACAGAGCAATGGAAAAAAGCAGGTTGAAATTGCAGCTATAAAAAGCCACTTACCGAAAATAGCAGCTGATCAAATGAGCACTATGCTTACCGAAGTTGTGCAATCAAAAAATTGGCAATTAGAAAATGTACATAAGATTATGGGACGTGAAGATAAACCGAATCAGCCTTCAAAATCGTAATAATACTTCTTACTTTTTAAAAAAACTAGCCTTAGTGGGTGTTCACTCAACTGGCGCAGGAATAAGCCGAAGCTCGTGCCTTCGTTCGTTATCCGCATGAACAACATTGTAGAAAGGATTTAACGCAAGGCCAAATTGTACATTCTTTTATTTCTTTCTTAACTCACTTAACCTAATGGAATGTTCCAGCTTAACCTTATTATCCAATGAAATAGTTTGTAAGGTTATCAATGGATCTTTTTGTTGCCAATCAAAAGTGATGAGGCCAAAATTAGGTTCGGCATAAGCATTACCCAACCGGAAACTGTTTACTGCCTGTGACCATCCTTTATGTGAATTTGTAAGACCGCTTGAAGTAAAATCATAAAAAGTGTATGAGCCTTCATTTGTTTTTGATATCTCTGAAAAATGTACATCGCCACTGATAAAGATTACACCGCCGGCATTTAAATTATCAATTAAGTTAAACAACCGTTTTCTTTCATGTGGAAAGTTGCCCCACGATTCCATTCCTTTTTCATAAGGTACCACCTGTATACTTGATACAATGATCCTTACATCAGCTTTTTCTTTCAATTGCTGTTGCAGCCAGTTCCATTGTTCATCACCTAAAATAGTGGTAGTAGTATCCTGAGTAGGTAAATACCAACCCACAACATTTTTTTGTTTTTTAATTTCAGCGCTTTCCTTATCAGGAACCTGGGTATCTTTAAAATACCGTGTATCCAGTAAGATCACCTGTACTTTTTTACCAGGTGTACCAAAAATTTCAGCATCATAAATACCAGGTCTTTTTCGGCGTGGCGAATTTTTATCAACATTAAAAAAGTCAAGGAATATTTGTTGTGACTCCTTCTTTTTTGGATAAGTTCTTCCTCCATCATTAACCCCATAATCATGATCATCCCAAACAGAAAGTATTTTAGTTTTGCTAAGCAATTGCTGGTAACCGGGTTTTGCTGCAAGCTTAGCATATTTATTTTTCATCACCATTGTATCTTCAGTGTCAGCATAGATATTATCGCCTGTAAAAAGAAAGAGGTCCGGAGACTTATTACTTACATTTTCCCAGATAGGCTGTGGCTTTTCCTGCGAGGCACAGGAGCCGAAAGCAATTCTCTGAAGCACTTTAGATGAAGTCTGCGCTTTTTGAATAGGAGGGGAACAGGAAATAATTAAGAGGCCAAAAGCAGAGAATATCAGGGGGTTTACTTTTTTTATACCAATCATCTATCGGTTATTTTGTTTTCAAAAATAAGCCAAACCAATCATTTTTTTAAATGTGTATCAAATGAAAAGATACTGCCTGTTGTAATTCATTTAACCATTACTAAATGTTTTTACTATAAAAAAATATAGCTTTGAAATAAAACCATTGCTGATGGATATAATTGATCTGTTGCGCCGGCCATGGCCATGGTATATTGCAGGACCGATTATAGGACTCTCTGTTCCCTTGCTGTTGCTTGCAGGTAATAAAATGCTTGGCATTTCAGGTACGCTAAGGCAAATATGTGCAATGAGTTTTCCTGCTAACATTCCTTTTTTAAAATATAACTGGAAAGATCAGTTATGGAATATTTTTTTTGCCATAGGCCTTTTGTTGGGTGGTTTTATCGGCGGTGTTTTACTAAAGCCGGAAACGCTTCCGGATATTTCAGAAGCAACAATAAAAGATCTGAATGCTTTAGGAATTTCTTATCAACAAAATATTTTGCCTGAAGAAATTTTTAGCTGGGCAAATTTGTTTACCTGGCAAAATTTACTGATAGTTATTGGAGGCGGATTTTTAGTAGGCTTCGGAACCCGCTATGCAGGCGGTTGCACAAGTGGTCATGGTATTTCGGGCTTATCAACATTTCAATGGCCCTCACTTGTTGCTGTTGTAGTATTTTTTGCTACCGGCATACTTACGGCAAATTTTATTTTACCATTACTTTTAAAATAAAAAAATAATGAGAAATGTTTTATTCCTGTTGATAGGAACATTGTTCGGAATCACGCTCATAAAAGCAGAGGCGGTTTCATGGTTTCGTATGCAGGAAATGTTTCGTTTCCAGGGATTTCAAATGTTCGGGATTTTTATGACAGCAATTCCTACAGCAGCATTACTGGTTTTTCTATTAAGGAAATTTAAAGTAAAAACGCTTGATGGCGAGCCGATACAAATTGTAAAAAAGAAATTTAACCTCGGCTATGTGTATGGTGCTATGCTATTTGGTATAGGATGGGGATTAACAGGAGCATGCCCGGGACCAATTTACGTACAACTGGGAAGCGGAGTAACAGTTGCTATTATAACTTTAATAAGTGCATTGGCAGGCACATGGGTATACAGTTATCTGAAACCAAAGTTGCCACACTAAATATTACGTGAAAGAAATATTATACTGTAAAAATTCAACACGTAAAGAAAAACCGAAATTAAATTACTATATCTTTTATTACTCCCCATATATTTTCCGCAATCATTCTATGTCCTTCTTCTGTGGGATGTATCCCATCTTCCTGGTTCAGCTTTTCTTCACCTCCTACACCTTCCAGGATAAACGGAATTAATGTGATATCATTCTTAGTGGCAAGCTCGGGATATATTGCACGGAATTCTGAAGTGTATTTTTGCCCCATGTTAGGCGGTATCTGCATTCCGGCGAGAATTATTTTTGCATCAGGATATGTATTTCTCACTTTGTTTATGATAGATTGAAGATTTCCTTTTGTTTCAGTAATTGGTATGCCACGCAATCCGTCATTAGCCCCTAATTCCAATACAAATACATCAATCGGTTGTCGCAGTATCCAGTCAATACGGCTATTGCCCCCGGACGTTGTTTCGCCGCTAACACCGGCATTTACCGTTTTATAATTGAGGTTTAATGAATCTATTTTTTTTTGTATTAATGCAGGAAAAGCCTGTGAAGGTTCCAGTCCATAGCCTGCGGTAAGGCTATTACCAAAAAATATAATTGTTTTTATCTTATTAGCAGTCTCCTTTTTTTCATTTGATTTCTTTGCTACGGAAGCATTCCGGCTATCGTTATTACAGGATATAACAAAAAATAAAAAAATTAAACCTACAACCCACCTTTTTTTATTCATACACTTATCTTTTAAATAAAATTTTTAACTGTATCACTAACATTTTAGCGAAAGTTATTAAAGTATTTTTATGCAGTGCAAAATACAAATGTTCACTGTTAGCAAGGTGCTAAGAAAATAAATCTATAAATGAACACAATACTTAATATAAGGAATGTAGGTAAAACTTATCAAAGCGCCGGGCGTACTTTAACGGTGTTGGATGATATAAGTTTTTCAGCAGAACCGGGCTCAACACTTTCAATTGTGGGCCCTTCGGGCAGCGGTAAAACCACTTTGCTTGGATTGTGTGCAGGCCTTGACAGAGCAAGTTCCGGCACTGTAGAATTACATAACATTGATTTAAATGATCTTAATGAAGATAAGCGTGCCCAGGTACGAAATCTTTATGTAGGCTTTGTATTCCAGAATTTCCAGTTGCTGCCTACATTAACGGCCATGGAAAATATAATGGTGCCGTTGGAGTTGCGTGGAGAAAAAAATATTAGATCTATAGCATCAGACCTTCTTGATAAAGTTGGGTTGGCAGACCGTGGCCATCATTATCCGGCGCAGCTAAGTGGAGGGGAGCAACAAAGAGTTTCGCTGGCAAGAGCCTTTAGCAATAAACCGCGGATATTATTTGCCGATGAGCCAACCGGAAACCTGGACGCAGAAACCAGCGAGAAATTAGTAAAGCTTTTATTCGAACTGAATCAACAGGCAGGTACAACCCTGGTTTTGGTTACACATGATCTTGATCTTGCAGCTAAAACTTCACGAATTATTAAATTAAAAGGTGGCAGGCTTGTTTCTGATGAACTGACAAATACCGGTGTTGAGGCACTTCAAACAAACGTTGAAAACAAATAGTCATTAAGTCAATATTCATTATGAAAAAAAACAAATGACTTAATGACCCAATGCACTAAAGAGAAATGACTTCATGTATAATAATAATGTGATTTAAATGAAACCTAACAGCAGTGCAAATTTTTGGTGGCTTGTATTAATGGCTTGGCGTGATAGCAGGCGTAACCGAAGCAGGTTACTATTGTTTATCTCATCCATTATTTTAGGTATCGCAGCGCTGGTTGCTATTTATTCTTTGAGTAATAATATGCGGCAGGAAATTGATAACCAGGCTGCAGCTTTGCTTGGCGCTGATATGGAGATAAGCAATAACAAACCTTTTCCTGCCGGTATACAATCTCTTATAGATTCACTGGGCGACAGAAGATCGGAAGAAAAAAGATTTACTTCCATGATCTATTTTATTAAAAATGGAGGGTCACGGCTTATACAGGTACGAGCGCTGGGTGGTGACTTTCCTTATTACGGCGAATTGGAAACCACACCTGCAACAGCAGCCAGGTTATTCCGAACAGGGCAGCAGGCATTGGTAGACCGGAGTCTAATGCTGCAATACAATGCCCAGGTAGGTGACTCAATAAAAATTGGTAACACAACTTTTACAATTGCAGGAACATTATTGGGTGCTCCGGGCCAATCGGGTTTATCAGCATCAGTAGCGCCGGTAGTATATATTCCTATTGCAGGTTTATCAGCAACAGGCCTACAACAAAAGGGAAGCAGGATTAATTACCGGTATTATATTAAATACGACCGCAAGGTTAACATGCAACAAGTAGTAAAAGATATTGAGCCGCGTCTTGAATCGCATGGAGTAAATTATGATACAGTTGAAACTCAAAAAGAAGATACAGCAAGATCATTCAGTGATGTTACCCGCTTTTTATCGTTGGTAGGCTTTATTGCTTTATTATTAGGGTGCATTGGTGTAGCAAGTTCTATTCATATTTATATAAGAGAAAAAATAAATACCATTGCAGTACTGCGTTGCATGGGAGCAAAAGCTTCACAGGCATTTTTAATTTACCTGATACAAATTTTAGGAATTGGTTTTATCGGTTCAGTAACCGGCGCAGCATTAGGGATAGGCATTCAGCAATTATTACCTGTAATTTTAAAAGATCTTCTTCCCATAAAAGTTACTACGGTTGTTTCATGGAGTTCAGTAGGGCAGGGGATTCTATTGGGTGTAATGATATCCCTGCTATTTGCATTATTGCCTCTTGTATCCATCCGAAAAATTTCTCCGCTTAATACACTTCGTCTTTCTTTTCAGCCATCCTTAATAAAAGATCCTTTAAAATGGCTTATCTATGGATTGATCATATCATTTATTTTCGGATTTACGTATCTGCAATTAAGAGAGGTATGGCCAACTGTTTTTTTTACAACCGGTGTAATCGCAGCTTTTTTAATACTTGCAGGAATGGCAAAATTATTAATGTGGTGTGTACGTCATTTCTTTCCTGCTTCATGGAGTTATTTATGGCGGCAGGGGCTGGCCAATTTATATCGCCCCAATAATCAAACGGGTATTTTAATAGTTTCAATCGGCCTGGGAACTGCATTGATCTGTACATTATTTTTTATTCAAACTATACTCCTTAGCCGTATAACATTATCAGCAAGTAGTAATCAGCCTAACATGGTTTTGTTTGATATTCAGGCAAGTCAAAAAAATGAATTAGTTAAACTGGTGCATCAGCATAAGCTACCTGTAAATGCAACTGTTCCGATTGTAAACATGAGATTGGAATCAATCAACAGCATTACTGCATCCACCCTGGAAAAGGATAGTACTATACAAATTCAGCGATGGGTTTTCAGCCGGGAGTATCGTGTTACTTTCAGGGATTCGCTCATTTCGTCCGAAATAATTTCAAAAGGAAGATGGATAGGAACCAGTAAACCCGGTTCAGATATTTATGTATCAGTAGAAAAAAGATTTGCTGAACGAAATGATATTGAAATTGGAGATACTCTGACCTTTAATGTTCAGGGATCAATTATCCCTACAATTGTTGGCAGTATGCGTGAAGTAGATTGGAACAGGATACAGACGAACTTTATCATAGTATTTCCTAAAGGTGTGCTGGAGCAGGCACCCCAGTTTCATGTATTAATGATACATGCTCCTTCTATTGAGGCATCTGCGCAGCTTCAGCAGGCAGTTGTAAAACAATTTCCAAATGTTTCTATAATTGATCTTGCTTTAATACTTCAGTTATTGGATGAAATACTGGACAAAGTGGGATTTGTGATCCGTTTTATTGCAGCCTTTAGTATTATTACCGGATTAGTGGTTTTAATATCGTCGGTACTTATAAGTAAATATCAGCGTATACAGGAAAGTGTTTTACTGCGTACACTTGGCGCCGGCAGAAAACAAATTTTGGCCATCACCGCATTAGAATATTTTTTCCTGGGGGCGTTGGCAGCCATTACCGGTATAATATTATCACTGGGGGCCAGCTGGGCATTGGCTCATTATACTTTTGAAACCAAATTTGTTCCAAAGCCAATCCCAGTACTTATTGTTTTTATTTCAGTTTGTATGCTTACCGTTATTATAGGATTGCTCAATAGCAGGATGGCATTGCAGAAACCACCACTGGAAATTTTGAGACAGGAAGTGTGATAAGGAATTAAGTTTTCATTCGATTTTTAAAGAACACATTCTCTTCCTTATATAATATTTAATACCTATGTAAGATGGATTGCATTTCGGAAAAAA
>MWVW01000176.1_pt1 | contig 14994 bp, 11 predicted proteins | sample 1047191 | NCBI WGS metagenome assembly MWVW01 (sample SAMN06349985, study PRJNA376086) | soil metagenome | isolation source: MtG22-5 sample Antarctic (ecotone) | place: Antarctica
ACAAATTCACTTTTACGTAAGGAGTAAGCTCCTTAATCATATTTACTATTAAGATAGCTTTGCTTTCACTGCCACCCTGGTTATTGCTTCTGCCCCTCCAGGACAACCATACGGCTTCCTGTTTTTCAAACTCGGCGGGGAAAGTGAATTGTTCTTCTTTTGAAGTTTGGGCTTGTGTTGTAGTGACAAGTAAAAAAGAGACTAAAATTGCAAACAACAAAATTGACGGAGAATGTTTCATTGTGAAAAATTTAAAAATTATTGATTAGCATTTTCTCAATTAAATTTTTTATAAACCCCTTGCAGGTTGTTGCTGTGTAGCGCAATGAATACCGCCGCCGCCTTCATTTTGTTCTTCTACATTTATTTGAATGATTTTTCTTCCTGGAAATGCCTTTTGCAAAATCTCTTTAGCCTGTTTATCTTTTTGTTTCATGATTTCCGGTCGTCCTGGTTTCCTACATTAAGTTTGTAAAGTCGGCTCACGATTTATACCTCATATTTTTTGTGTGGTATCAGCTGTATTAATATTGTTATTTTCCTTCATTTCACGCAGGTCAGCTACGCGATGCACTTTTATCCGCCAGTTGCTATTAAGTTTTTTATAAATCTGTGTGATACGAATATGGCGAGGAGGAACAATTCTTCCACTTTTTGGTAATTTTTGACCTTCAATGGTCTGATAGATATCTACCAAAGCAATGTTTGGTGATATACAACCAATTTTAATATCAGTTATTATTTCTTTTGCTGTTGAAAATTGAGTGATTAAATTGGAATATAATTTTTCTATTTCTTTACTTCCATTTCTTCTACCCCCAAATGCATTTTCCCAATCTGCATCTTCGGCGAAAAAAACCATATACTTCTTAAGATTTTTTTCGGCCCAGGCGTGATTAAATTCATTAATAACTTTACGTATTGCAGTTTCATCTTTTGGATTGCATTTTGTTGTTTGCGACATAGCTGTAAAGCTTATTGCCAGGAAGAAAATAACCGTTCCATGAATGAGGTGAATCGAATTTTGATTTTTTCGTTGTCGAATTATTGTCATTATAAATTGTATTATATGAGCATTTGCTTCTTGATGTAATTAATTTTAAACATAATCTCCCAGGATATTGATTAGCTACTTTCTATAAAAAAGATGTATTTAAATAGCTACTAACTTTTAGCAGTAATGTTTTCAATCTTTTTCTTTTTCATCGACTGCACCTTCCAATATGTGAGGCTTCTCCAGGCCCATTCAAATGGCCCGAAGCGGAAATATTTTAGCCATATATGACTCAGGATGATCTGGAATATCCATACAGCACCCACTACATAATATAATTCATAGCGCTGCAGTTGACCGAACATGCCAAAACCCACACCGTAAAAAATAATTCCACAAATAATGGATTGCATGAGATAGTTCGTAAATGCCATTTGCCCTACAGGCCGCATCAGACTAAATAACCACTTGAACAATCCTGATTTATATAGCAGCATGACAAGCCCGAAAAATCCTAATGACCTGAAGAAGCGAGAAAGTTCATAAAACTGGAATGCAGTGTTTTTAGTGATCTCGTATCCATTGAAATTGTATTTTATCAAAGGCTGCAAACGGAAATAAGATAAAGTCAACCCGACACCAAAGCCAATAATAAATAATAGCCAATACGTTTTTGCCGGGTGCTGAGCCATTAGAACACCCGTTTTATAAAATGCCATACCTAAAAACATGAAAAGCAGTATATCCCACAGGAAATAATACATTACAAATGTTTCCCCGAAAACACCTTCCTCTTCAGCCCGTATTTTATAGGCTTCTCCAAAGCTGCCCCTTGTCATTGTTAGGTGTTTTTCAAAAACTTTTTGTTTTCCTTCCAAACTGGTTCTTTTTTGAAATCCCTGCATTTCTTCGAACTGTTCATTTTGCAAAGGGGTTAACTTTATTGCAGTCGTATCCATTTTAGCTAAGGCTTCCCCCTTACTGATTATTGCTTTATCCTGGTAAAAATTTCGGTTTTCTCTTGCTGTCATGAGCAACAAACAAATAAACGCCGAAATGAATAAAACCTTTGGGGATAATCTTCTGAAAGCGAATAGCAGCATTCCACATAATGCATAATGATATAGGATATCCCAAAACCATAAAAGAATAAATGCATTAAGTAATCCGAAAAGAAGCAGCCATAATTGCCTGCGAAAAAAATACTCTGCAGCCATCATCCCTTCTGTTCTTTTTTCAATACGGCTGATAAATAATAATATACCGGCTCCAAAGAGCATAGAAAAAAGTGCCCTTTGAGAACCTTCCAACACGCCATCGATAAAATACCAGGTATAAAAATTTGTTCCAGTTTCACCAAGCACACTCAGATCGGAAGTAGCCACATGTGGTAATCCGAAACCGGGAATATTCATTAATAATATTCCAAGTATAGCAATACCACGTAAGCTATCGAGTATAACGATACGCTCTGTTTCTGCCACGGGAGCAGCTGCGGGAACTGATAGGGGTTTGTTAGTTGCAGTTAGTTCCATGAAGAATCATACTTATTAGTGAAAAAGACGACATTATTTTTGCTTGTTACGGGGCGTATGGTTTGGAGTAAGTGTCTCCCTGTATGTTTGCCAACCTTCAGATGTTTTTCTTATTAGTACAAAAAAAGTGGAAGTTTCACTAACCGGTTCTGTCGTTCCCGAAGGCGTGTATTTTAATGAATCTATTCCTAAAATGTAAGCCCAATCCGAACTCAGAACCTGAACCTCAATGGGATGTATTGTCATTTTTCCGCCTGGCGGTAATGGAGGCATGCTTGCAATGGCATTCACTATTGCATCACGGCCTTTTACGGGTGGAGCACCGGCAATGCAAAGGACACCATCCTTAGCCCATGCCGAAGCCATCAGGGCATTGTCCCGGGTATCATGTGCCCTCTGTACAACTGCACCAAGGCTATCTAAAGACTTTTTAATGCCCACAGTATCAATTGCTACATGAGTTGATTGATTATCATGTGACTCACAGGCAGGAATGCAGACAATCGCTACCAAAAGAATAGTTGACGAAAAAACTAGTTTCACGTTAACGCGTTTTGGGTTAAAAAATATAAGTTCAAGTTCAATTCAATAGAGTTTATTTTTAAACAGTCACTACTTTAACCCGGTGAAATGTTTTCAACACTTTTCTTTTTCATCGGTTGTACCTTCCAGTAAGTAAGGCTTCTCCATGCCCATTCAAATGGCCCGAATCGGAAATATTTTAGCCATATATGACTGAAGATGATCTGGAATATCCATACAGCACCCACTACATAATATAATTCATAGCGCTGCAAATGTCCGTACATGCCAAAGCCAACGCCGAAAAATATCAATCCGCATATAATGGATTGCATCAGGTAGTTGCTAAAAGCCATCTGCCCTACTGGCTTCATTAAATTGAATAGCCACCTGAACCAACCTGATTTGTAAAGCAACATGATCAACCCAAAAATTCCTACTGACCTGAAAAACCTCGATAGCTCATAAAAAGCAAATGGGGATTCTTTTGAAGTATGGAATCTATTGAAATTGAAGCGCAGTAATTCCGTTAAACGTAACCAGGATAAAACCAACCCAATGCCAAAACCTGCAACCATCAGCAACCAATAAGTTTTTGCCGGTTGTTGTCCTGTGAGAATTCCTGATTTATAAAAAGCCATTCCCAGGAACATGAATGTCAGAATGTCCCAGATAAAAAAATAGTAAAGTATAGTAGTGTGACCCCTGACGCCCCACTCGCTGTTTTGTTCATACACATCAGCAAAATTTGAACGACCTTTTTGCACCTGCTTATCATATAATTTTTTTTTGCTTTCCGGTGTTGACCGCTCTTTCATTCCTGTCATAGAGGATAACCGGTCTTTCTGAGTTTCTGTGAGCTTTATATTAGTAGTATCCAATGCAGCAATACTTTCTCCTTTTTGAATGTCGGACTTAGTTTTATATAAATCACGGTTTTCTCTGGCCGTTGTTAATAAAAGACAAACTCCTGCTGCTATAAATAATTTTTTTGCAGATAGATTTCTGAAAACGAATAGCAACATTCCGCAAACGGCATACATAAATAATATGTCCCAAAACCAGAGAAACAGATAGGTGTTAATCAACCCAAAGAATAGCAGCCACATTTGTCTCCTGAAATATATTTCTGCAGTTCGTATCCCCGGTTCTTTTTTTTCCAGCCTGCTGATAAATAAGATTATACCTGCACCGAACAGCATTGAAAAAATGCCACGCATGCTACCTTCCATTATACCATCAATAACTACCCAGGTTTTGAAATTCGCACCGCTGAATTCATTTAAAATTGAAATATCTGAAGCCGCAATCTGGGGACGCCCAAAACCCGGAATATTCATCAATAATATTCCAAGAATGGCAATGCCGCGTAAACTATCAAGGATAACAATGCGTTCGGTTTGAGATAAGGGGGCAGCAGAAGAGACAGTTTTAAGGTTGGTTGTAGCAGTTTGTTCCATTAGTTGGTAAAGTAATAAGCAGTAAAGTAATACCGGAAGTAGAAAGTTATAATACAATCAGCAATCTATATTCATTTTTTTTGTAAGCTCAGTGAATCGCGGATCAATTTTTAATTCTTTCAGCAATGGAAACCTGATGCAGAAGATCATGCCCAGGCAAACGATGCCTACTCTGTTTTCATAGCTTTTATTCAGGTGATTAAATGCTTTGTCATTTTCCTTAAGTCCGGCATAAATAAATGCATAATCCATATCGAAAGCTCTACCTGGCTCCAACTTTTCTCTTTGCTTTAGTTTCTCAATACATTCCAAAGCTTTTTCCCGCTGCCCTGCCACACCATAAGCATGTCCCAATGAGCCCAGACCCTTTAGCGGATGACCAATGAGTTTATGATAATGTTCAAGATTTTCAATGGCTTTATCATATTCGCCTTTTATTAAGTATATCATTCCTTTTCCTTCAAAACCACGGCGGAAAAGATGATCAATTTCAATTGCTTTGTCATATTGCGCCAGCGCTTCATCAAAACGACCTGCAAAGCCATATGCATCGGCAAGATTTCCCATAAGTGGTAATGAAAGCGGATCCAGGACAAGTGCCTGTTGCATTTTTTCGATCGCTTTGTCAAAATCACCTCTTGCAATAAGGAACCAGCCATGCACCTGGTTGATAAGCGAAGAATTAAGGCAAAGGCTGGTCGCTTTGTTCAATGAATCTTCAGCACCTTCAAAATCCCAGTTATGAAAAAATTTAATTGTGGCAAGGGACAGGTAAGATTCAGCATGGTTAGGGTCGAGTTCAATAGCTTTAAGTGTATAATCCTTTGCTTTTGGAAAAGCTTCTGTAGGTGGCATCAATCCTGCTGAACCCATGAACGAATAACAGTACGACAGGGAACAATAGGGAAGTGCGAATTGAGGGTCAATGCGGATAGCTTCTTCAAAATTTTTAATGGCTTTACCTATATCTTCAGGGTTGGATTTATTCCAGTGATACTGACCCTTGAGATAAAGATTATAAGCATCCAGGTTTTCTGTAGGCGCTTTTACGATAGGTTCAGTTTTCTTCTCCTCAAAATTTTCTTTCAGCCTGTTCAGGATCTTTACAGAAATTTCATCCTGCACCTCGAAGATATCTTCCAGGTCACTGTCATATACCTCCGACCAGATATGATAACCATCAGCTGTATTAATGAGTTGTGCGGTTATCCTAACTTTTTTCCCGGACTTCCGGACACTGCCTTCAAGTATAGTTGACACGCCCAGGGTACTGCCTATCTGCCTGATATCTTCATTTTTTCCTTTGAAAAAGAAGGAGGATGTACGGGCTGTAACCTGCAAACCTTCCACACGGGTAAGAGCATTGAGTATTTCTTCAGATATGCCATCACTGAAATATTCGTTCTCCGGGTCAGCGCTCATATTTACAAAAGGCAGTACAGCAATGCTTTTTGGTGAAGTTTGCTTTTGCGATCCGTTATTAGATGTCATTTGCCCCGTTTTATGATCTGTTATTACTTCATAAATTGCTACGGGTTCTTTCACATGTTTCAGCGTTTCCGTTTTTATAAATTTTGTCTGGATATCTTTTTTATTGGAAATATTTTTTTGTACGGAATCTGATATCCAGATGCTGCCGATAGTAGCTATGCTTTGTAAGCGTGCAGCTATATTCACACCATCACCAAACACATCATCATTTTCAAAAACCACTTCGCCGAGGTGAATACCGATGCGTAACTGGAAATCTTTTGCTGCCGTGCAGGCTGCCAGTATTTTAATGGCTGCATTGACAGCTTCAGAAGCAGTGGAGAAACTGGCCAACACTCCATCACCCAGTTCTTTTAACCATCGCCCGTTAAATTGTTCGATGACGGGTTTTTGTAAAGCCCTGTTTTTTTTCAAAAGCTCAAATGCTTTGTCTTCGTCGCGACCCATCAATGCTGTGTAGCCAACAATGTCGGTAAACATGATAGCAGCGAGCTGGCGTGAGGCAGGCATAATGCAAAATTAAAATTTTGGTAGCATATTGACAGGGTTTAGAGTTTTTTGTTTATCGTTTTATCTGGGGTAAATACGGGGATTCAATACCCACCGACTAACCTTCGCTTTTGATAATTGCTTCTATTCCCTTCTTAAGCAACGGAATATCTGTTTTTACTGCATCCCAAACAATGTCGAAATCAATTCCAAAATAATTATGAATGATCTTATTGCGGATATCACTCATTTCACGTCATGGGATGTGGGGGTGCTTCAGCTTAAAAACAGGATCAATTTTATTGGTTGCTTCCCCGATTATTTCCAAACTTCTGCAAATAGCTTTTGAAAGTCTTTCATTCTGAGTGAATTCTTCATAATTGCTGTTATCGTATTCTTTAATAAGATATAAACATTCATGCTGAATATGTTTTAATAACTCAATCTGAGAAGGAAACATATTCAACTGTCTTTAAAATATGGGGACCAATAAACGGACTGAGTGATTGTTTGGTTATTACTTCTACCTTACATTTAAAAAGTTCTTCAAGGTAATAAACCAACGACATATAATTTCGAAAGGTTTTTTTTTCCTTTCGTAGTTCAACTAGCAGATCTATATCACTGTGTTTATTTGCCTTATTAAAAGCATGCGAACCAAATAAACCAATCTGCTCTACTCCAAAATTCTTTAGCTGAAGGTGATGATTTGTCAGAGTATTGATAATGATGTCTTTTGATAAAGCAGATGACATACTCAAAATTAAACAATACACTCCATTAGTATACATTAGTTAGTGTAGGTTTAAAATAATGATTCTTGTTATTATAGGCTGCAACGTTCTAAAACAGTTTGGTTTCCTTTTCAAAAGCCGCTCAAAAGCTTTTAATTTTTCAACTATAATTTCACCACAAATACTATCTTAAATGAATAATGCAAAATAACGGTATATGAATTTCTCCGTTTCTATAAACGCTTTGTATTTAAAAATATTGACACCGTTATTTTTTGCAGGATTGTTTATTTTTTATACTTCTGAAGGATCTGCACAAAGAAATCAACCAGCACTTTATAAAGTTTTGACTTTAACCGGGGAAAAACAGGAATACGGTGATATTCCACAAAACCATGGATTAGACGGCATCTGGCAAAAATTATTGAAACTGCAAACAACAGCAAGTGTTATGCACACACAGGCCCACCCAGATGATGAGCAGGCCGATTTATTAACCTACCTCGGACGGGGTAAAGGCATGCGGACCTCTTTGCTTTCCCTGAACCGGGGAGAAAGCGGCGGCAATATTCTAGGTAAGGAATCTTTCGATCAGCTGGCACTATTAAGAACAGAAGAATTTTTATTGGCTGCTGGTTATTATGGACTTGATGACCTGTATTTCACTAACCTGGTTGATTATGGTTTTTCAAAGAGAGTAGAAGAGGCTTATGAAAAATGGGGAAGGCAAAATGTATTGAGCGAAATGGTCAGGGTGATACGGATCAATCGCCCCCTGGTGATCATTTCCCGTTTCCATGGATCAAAACGCGATGGACATGGCCATCACCAGGCAGCAGGTGAAATTAGCCCCGAAGCTTTTAAAATGGCAGGTGATCCAAATGCGTTTCCTGAACAAATAACTAAAGAAGGATTGCGCCCTTGGAAAGCGCTTAAATTTTACTGTGGTGGCATTAAAGCTGACGAGCATTTTAATGTAGCACTAAACACCGGCGAGTATTGTCCATGGCTTGGAGACTCTTATAAAAACTTTTCATTGCTGGGCTATAGTTTTCATCGCTCACAAAATGGAGGTCAACGCAACCAGGTAATTGGTGCATTTACTCAATATTATGAGCGGATGCATAGCCTTGTAAATAGTGAAGAAAAGGAAAAAACCTTTTTTGATGGTATAGATACTTCTATCATGGGAATTTTTAAGATCACCGGAGAAACAGCTCCAGATGATGTGCCTTTATTGCTGACTGCAATCTCGAAAGCTGTGGATGATGCGTATGCTGCATTTCAACCCGGAAATTTGACTGCTCTAATCCCGCACCTCACCAAAGGTTTAGCTAAAACACGGGATGCACTTAAATTACTGGGCAAGCAGCCCGAGGCACTTTTTATGTTACAAATAAAAGAGCGGCAGTTTATGGATGCTATTCATATGCTTCTTGGTGTTGATGTACAGGCCATCGCAATGCCGCAAGGGACAAAAGAAAGCACAGGGTTTTTTCAACCACCACCGACAATGGGTTTTGCAGTGCCGGGTCAAACTTTTAAAGTTGGGGTAAGCCTTTTGAATAGCAGCATTATTCCAATAGCAGCAAAAGATATTGAATTGATCGGGCAAAACAAATGGAAGACAGAAACCACTGAAATGAAGAAATCACTGCTTCAGGCGAATGACAAAATAAATCGAACCTTCAATGTAACAGTGCCTGATAATGTTAAGTTTTCTCAACCTTATTATCATCGGGCTTCCCTGCAGGAAAATCAATATCAATATGATGACAAGGGGGACGCAAATCTTCCTGACAGGCAGGCGGCTTTACAGGTCTATATCTCTTATCTTGTCAATAATGAATTGGTGGAAATTCAAAAACCTGTCCAGGTAAGACAAGCCAATCTGCCTTTTGGCTATGATAAGTATACACTAAAACTGGCACCCGCAATTGCCGTAAACATTCAACCCAGAATGGGTATAATAACAAAAAATGGCCAGGTGAAAAATATTGATATTCAGGTTGAATTAATAAATAATCAGGAAGGTGTTATCCAGGGAGACTTGAAATTAAATCTGCCAACAGGGTGGCAGTCACCCACTTCACATATACCTTTTACATTCACAAAGGCGGGTGAAAAAAATAATTTTTCATTTAAGGTCAGCATAGCACCATTGAAAGAAAAAATGTATGAGATTAAAGCCATCGCTACTGTCAATAATAAATCGTATACGCAGGGATATGATCTGAGCAGTCACCGCGATCTGGATCAAACCATAATGTATCGTCCTGCCATTGCTGTATTGAAAGGAATTGATGTAAAAATTGTTCCAGGCCTCCAAATAGGCTATATCATGGGCGTAGGAGATGAGGTGCCTATGGCAATTCGTCAATTAGGAGCCAGTGTGCAATTACTTACAAGTGATGATCTATCAACCGGGAGTTTGGATGAGTATGATGCCATTCTGATAGGAACAAGAGCATATGCGGTACGGCAGGATCTGCTTACATATAATATGCGCTTACTTGAGTATGCAAAAAATGGAGGCCACCTGATCGTTTTGTTTCAAACACCTGAATTTATTCCGGACCGGATGGCGCCTTACCCGGCACAATTGCCATCCAATTCAGAAGAAGTTTCCGAAGAAAATTCTCCTGTCAAAATACTGGAGGTCAACCATCGTGTATTCAATTATCCAAACAAAATTACTTCTGTGGATTTTGACGAATGGGTTGAGCAAAGAGGCTCTAAATTTTTTTCACATTGGGATAAAACATATATACCACTTATTTCAACTTATGATGTGGGACAATCACAACAAAGCGGCGGATGGTTAATGGCACCATACGGAAAAGGGCATTATACTTATTTCGCTTATTCTTTTCACCGGCAATTGCCATATGGTGTAGAAGGTGCTTATAGGATTTTGGCCAATATTCTTTCTTATGGTAAAAATTAGGCTAACTATGATGTGGCTTTTATTAGGTATTGAAGATTGCCTATCCAGGCTATGTGAAGGTTATAATACATGATTTTTTGTCCCTTGGTGTCATTGTTGGAATATGCTTATTTATTCATCATCTCTAAAACGCCTCCCCAGTTTTCCGGCACACCTTTTTGAAGAAATTGTTTTGCATTAGTGAGAAAGAATTCAGCTGTCCGGTCTTCGGGGTGGGCTTCTTTGACTGATAAAAAAGCCCTGACGGCAGTTTTAAATGATCTATTTAAATAATTATCCATCCCTTCATTAAAGACAGAAAGTGTTTTTTGCTTTTTAGATATATTTTCTTCAGTGTTACCGCTGAAGCACTCATATATTTTAATGGATTGGTGTTTTCCTTTTAATTGCACCAGGCCCAGGTAGCGCAAAAGAAATTTTTCTTTTTGGGTAATTTGCTCCATGCAGGAGCCACTTAAAATGATACTTGTTTTTATAGTATTAGAAAGACTTTCCAGTCTTGATGCCGTGTTCACAGTATCTGAAATGGTAGTGGCATCCATACGGTTTTCATCTCCTGTTATACCCATTATCAGCGGACCGGTGTGCATGCCTACGCCTATCTCAATTGGAGTTTGATTATTTATCTTCCGTAATTTATTTAATTCTGCTACTTCTCTTTGCATTTCTATTGCAGCTGATAAGGCATCGGCAGCATTGTAGGGAAAAATTGCCATGATGGCATCACCAATATATTGATTGATAAATCCTTTGTGCTTGCGTATTGCAGGTCCCATGCGTTCATTGAATGAACAGACAAATTGAAAATTCTCTTCCGGCGTCATTTGCTCTGATAAAGTAGTATAGTCCCTGATATCGGAAAAAAGAACGGTGACTATTTTTTCTACGTTGTCTCCAAGCTTTACATCAGTAAGCACTTTGTGACCCAGCGCCCCGATAAATTCGTAAGGGACAAATTTTCCGGTTACTTCATACACAAGGCGCATGGCTTCTTCCCTTTCTTTGGACTCCCTGATATTTTTTTGATATAACAATGCGCTTTCAATGGCTGCTGATGATTGCAAAGCCAGTGTGGTCAATAATTTTAAATCACCGGCTGTATATTGCACAGCTTCATTACTACCCAGTATAATAGCCCCCATCACCCGCTGACTAACCTTTAATGCAGAATAAATAACCGACCGCACTTCCGGTAAAACAATTCCAGCTTTTATGAGTGAAGAAGTGTCAGTCACAATTTCTGACTGTCCACCCAATACGATGGTAAGTAAAAATTGTAACTGACTATTGATTGTTTCCTGATTAAAAAATGATTCCTGAGATGTAGATAAAACCTGTAATTTCTTCGTAACCTCATCCCATAAAATAATCACTCCATTATTGGATTCAATCACACTTCTTGCTTCATCAATGGTAATAGAACAAATAGCTGAAGCATTAATTGTTTGCGCCAGCTTTTCCGAAAAATTAAAAATCAGGTTGATCTCCTGGTATAGGTTCAATACTTCACTCCCCATCTTTTTCTTCTCTGCCTCTTTCTTTAATAAATGGTTTAGAAGATCATAAATGAGAGCAGCTTTTTGATCACCTTTTACAAAACCTATAATTTCCTCATCAACGATAATGGTATATGAATACTGAGATTCTTCAGACTGATTACCTACTATGTATTTTCCTGAATTGTCTTCAACCCAAACAGCAGCCTGTAGCTGATCTATAAGAGAAGTGATCAGTGTTGTGATCTCATTTTTTTTAAAAAAGTTTTTTAGCGTTGGTCTTGCCATTGAGAGGGTGAAATAAAATTTGTACAATTAATTTTCCATACCTAATACTTCTCTTGCTTTTGCAAGAATCATTTCAGGATCGAAAGGTTTGGTCATATACACATCGGCGCCTACTTCTTGCCCCTTCATGCGGTCGAGCTCCTGGCCCTTGGCAGTTAATAAGACTATAAAAACTTTATCAAGCAGCAATTCTTTTTTTACACGCCTGCACACTTCCATGCCATTTAATTTTGGCATCATTACATCAAGAAAAACTAGCTGGGGCTTCTCTGCCACTATAAGTTCCAGAGCCTGCTCCCCATTTTCGGCGCTTAAAAATTCAACACCTTCATCTTCCAGTTCTTCAAGAGTCTGTTCAATCAGCATACGGATATGTGCTTCATCATCTACGATCAGGATTTTTTTCTCCATAATTGTTTTATTATTTAGTAAGTTTTTTTATAAAGCTTTTACTGGTATATCAGGAACAACACATTTTCCAATCCTTTTTCAAACCGTAACGTTTGAATTACCTCCTGCTTGTCCGAATGCAATGAATTAAGTATGATAATATCGGGCTGGCTGGAAATGGCTTTTTCAATTAATTCCTTCCCGTCCGATTCCACTACATTAAAACCCCTTGCTTCCAATACATCAGATAATGTTTTCACTGCAGAACTGTCTTCGTCAACCACCATTACTTTTTTCTTTGATTTGCCCTGTTCCAACAAACTTCCAATTTCGTCAAACAATAGTGTTGTATCAATTGGTTTAGTAAGATACCTGTCAACTCCTATCCTGAATCCCCTTGCTTTGTCTTGCACAACAGATAATACAATAATGGGAATGTCCATTGTTTGCGGATCATTTTTTAAAACAGCAGCCACATCAAACCCATTCATTTCCGGCATCATGATGTCAAGAATGATCAGGTCGGGGCGTTTAGCCCGAACTTTTGCCAGTGCTTCTTTTCCATTGGCGGCCTCTTCAATTTGATAACCTGCCTCTCCCAATTCCTGGTGCAGCAGGGAACGGATAGAATCATCATCATCTACAATGAGAATATTTGCGGACTTCCCTTTTAAATCTAAATGTGAGTAAGCCACCTGTTCTTTTAGCTGTTTTATAAGTTCATCAAGATGCAGGGGCCGCGGGGCAGGGGTGGATTTATTTATAGGTAAGGCAAATGAGAAAGTGCTTCCTTTGCCCGGTTCACTTTCCAGCCAAATCCTTCCACCATGGTGTTCCACAATTTCCTTACAAATAGGCAAGCCCAATCCCGTTCCTTTTGGTTTATCTGTCAGCGTATCTCCTCCCACCTGTTTAAATTGTTCAAACACTGTATTAAAATCTTCAGGAGCTATTCCGATACCCGTATCGTTAATACTTACTATAAGTTCCTCTTTTTCCTGGTAAACCCGGCAGGTAACTGTACCTTTTTCCGTAAATTTTACTGAATTGGAAATAAGATTAATAATCACCTGTATCAGCTTATCCCGGTCGCCGGAAATTTCCGGCAGATCATTTTCAATTTGTTTAACGAGACTCAGCGATTTTTGATCAAATAAAGTAGTGGTAGCAGCTATAGCTCTTTCTGCCACCTCGGGTAAGGATACATTTTCAACATTCCATTCCATCTTGCCTGCTTCTATTTTAGCCAGGTCCAGCACATCGTTGATAAGATGGGTTAATCTTTCACCTTCTGATATCACTACCTGCAGGTTTTCTGAAATCTGATTGACCGTTTTCTCCGTTTTTGGATCTGTTTTGTCTACTGAAGGAAATATTTTTTCATCTAATCTTTTCCTGATGATTTTTGCGAAACCAAGTACCGAGGTTAATGGTGTTCTTAATTCGTGGCTTACAGTAGAAAGGAAAGCGCTTTTTGCTTCATTAGCTCTTTCAGCCGCTTTACTTGCAGATTCAGCTTCCATTTTTGCCTGCTTAACATCTTCAAATAAAGTGGCATTGTTCAAGGCAACACCAACAGACGCAGCTATTGTTGATAGTAGTCTTTGATCATTTTCATTAAACCGGTTCTCCTGTTCTGTGCTTTGTACGCTTAGCACACCTATCACGGCATCTCCAACTGGAATGGGAACTCCGAGGTACGATGCCGCAGTGACTCCCATACTTTTAATCCCCATTTCCTTCGTTTTTTCTTCTACTTCCTTATTTATTAAAAGAGATTCACCAGTCATCAAAATCTTCGAAGTGAGCCCTTCTCCCACCAACCTGGACTTCATTTCTTCTCCAAATTGATATTTGAATTGTATCATTTTTGTTTTCTCATTCAGCAATGCCAGGTAAACAATGTTTGCTTGAAACAAGTCTTTCATCTCGTCTCCAACGAATTGAATCAATTCATCAGTATCTAATTGTGAGGCGAGTGCTTTACTAATATTATTTACTGTACTTAATTCTGTTGCTCTTTGTTTGGCCTCTCCAAGAAGGCGGTTGGTTTCATTGAAAAGCCGTGCATTTTCCAAGGCCACACTCATGCTGTTTGCTAATGTCTCAAGCAACCTGATATCAGATCCATTGAATGCATTTTCATTATCAACATTCTGGATACTTACATAACCCTTTATGTTGTTACCGCTGAGGAGAGGAACAAACATCAACGACTTAGGCATCTTTGTATCTCCAATTGCTGTGATCCCATATTCATCTCTTGCTTTATCCTCAGTGTCAATGTAAATAGTTTGCTTTCTTTCAATAAGTATACGACGCAACGTATTTATGGGCCGGGAATCAAACTGATATTTTTGTCCATTTTCAAAAACATAATTGAAATGTTCTATTCCTTTCTCAAGTTCAAAAGTTGCAATGATTACAGCATGTGTTTGAAAGAGTTTTTGAACCCTGTCGCCCACAAGATTATAAATGCCCTGCATGTCCAGTTCATGTGCAAGCCCTTCCTGCACACTGTTGATCACAGCCAATTCAGCAGTTCGTTGTTCGGTTTCTTTTAATAAACGATTGGTTTCATCAAAAAGGCGTGCATTTTCAAGAGCTATACTCATGCTGTTGGCTAAAGTTTCCAACAAGCGTACATC
>MWVW01000177.1_pt1 | contig 14993 bp, 16 predicted proteins | sample 1047191 | NCBI WGS metagenome assembly MWVW01 (sample SAMN06349985, study PRJNA376086) | soil metagenome | isolation source: MtG22-5 sample Antarctic (ecotone) | place: Antarctica
TGAGTAGACCTACTCTGGATTTGATTAACTTAGTTTCTGAGTTCATGATCTGACATTTTGGGGTTTATAATTAAGTGTGGTTACTTAAATTTAATCCCAATTGTCAGATCAACTCTTAACTTCTACATATTAATAGATTTTGTTTTTAAGTTAAAAGCAGAGTTGCATGCTTTGCTTCCCAACTCACTTATGCACCTCGCTGGTAAAGTGAAATTCAATTTCAGGATTATTGGTACGTTCGGTATTTAAAAACCATTCACTCTGCGCAAGGTATACTATATGACCATCCTTATCTTCCGCTATGTTGGCATGTTTGAATCGTGTGAATTCTTCAAGTTTCTTAGGATCGTGACTTGTAATCCAGCAAGCTTTATAAAACGGAAGGGAATTGAATACCACTGAAGCGCCATATTCATGAAGCAGCCTGTATTGGATAACCTCAAACTGCAGTTCTCCTACGCACCCGATAATTTTCTTATTTCCTCCAAATTGTGTGAATAATTGCGCTACGCCTTCATCAGTGAGTTGCATTAATCCTTTTTCTAATTGTTTAGTTTTCATTGGATCCTTATTCACTACTTCTTTAAATATTTCGGGAGAAAATGTAGGAATCCCCGTAAAGAAAAAATCTTCTCCTTCTGTAAGTGTATCGCCTATTTTGAAGTTACCGGTATCGAAAAGGCCAACCACATCGCCGGGATAAGCATCATCAACTATGCTTTTATCTCTTGCTAAAAATGAGTATGGATTGGAAAAGCGTACATCCTTATCAAGCCTTACGTGATGAAAATATTTATTGCGGCTGAACTTACCGGAACATACCCTTAAAAATGCTATACGATCCCTGTGCTTGGGATCAAGATTGGCGTGTATTTTAAAAACAAAGCCACTGAACAAATCCTCACTCACCGCTACTTTGCGCACATTTGTTTCGCGGTCGCGTGGGGGCGGAGCAATGCGGATAAACGTATCAAGCATTTCCTTTACACCAAAATTGTTAATGGCTGATCCAAAAAATACCGGAGCCACATCGCCCGATAAATAACTATGTTCATCAAGCCTTCCGTGCACACCCTCAATTAGCTCTACATCTTCTCTCAGTTTTGCTGCATCACGTTCACCCAATTTTTCATCGAACAGCGAAGAGGTGAGGTCAGTTATGGAAATCGTATCGTCATCTGATGCTTTGGTGTGGGCCGAAAAAAAACGGATGCTTTTATTGTGCAGGTCGTATACTCCTTTAAAATCTTTGCCGCTGCTTATGGGCCATGTCATTGGGTGCAGCGATATTGAAAGTTCTTTCTCTATCTCTTCAAGCAAATCAAACCGGTTCTTCCCGTCACGATCAAGCTTATTGATGAATACAATCACCGGCGTCTTCCTCATGCGGCAAACCTGCATTAATCTCCTGGTCTGGTCTTCTACACCATTCACACTATCCACCACCAATATCACACTATCCACTGCCGTCAAAGTACGATAGGTATCTTCTGCAAAATCTTTATGCCCAGGTGTATCAAGCAGGTTGATTAGTGTGCCATTGTATTCAAAGCTCATAACTGAGGTAGCTACTGAAATGCCGCGTTGACGTTCAATATCCATAAAGTCGGACGTAGCAGCTTTCTTTATTTTATTACTCTTCACAGCGCCGGCCACTTGTATGGCACCTCCAAACAGGAGAAATTTTTCAGTTAATGTTGTTTTGCCCGCATCCGGGTGAGATATTATGGCAAAGGTTCTTCTCTTTTTTATTTCTGTCTCGTACTTCATTTTTTATGTAACCCGCTTTTAAACCTCTGTTGAGCCCTCGTTACGTCGCACTCTTCAGCGTTCTTATCGCTTATGGTCGATTTTTGGGTGGCAAAGGTAGGTCGCTTTTATTTTAAAGTTTTATTGTTTGAAATTATTTCATAAGTGATTCTATAGTACCAGATACCCATGTTAATTCAATAATTCCTATTAGCCAAAATACACAACCGAAGGATGGGTAAATAAATTATGAAAAGGGGCGTCATTTCTCCATTGGGGATCATTTTTCCTCACAACATAATAAGCCTAAACATAATAGAAAAGGGCATCATTTTTATTAAATTAAGAGAAAGTTGCAGTGTATGGAAAACAAAAGGGAGAGAAACGGAATGACCAAGCCTTCACCAAATCAAAAAAATATTCACCATAACGTTCCGGAAAATCCATTATTAGGCTTTGAAGGAATGAATTTTGAGCAGCAAAGAGGAAGTTATATAAATAATGGTGATGAAAATGAGCGTGCTGGTGTTCTGAGAATGAGGTATTTAAGAAGCAAGGATAGTAATTAATAGATTCGTTTGCTTTCTCCGAAATAATAAATTTTGATCCCTTTGTAGGTCGTTTTCTATAAAAAAATTTTAACCCCCTCGCCTTCAGCTTGAGCGTAATTGCACTCTTTACCTTAAATCCACAACCTCTACACCAGGGTATTTCTTTTTATCAAATGCAAACTGGGCATCCGTAACTGTTGTACTTGGTTTAAACGTATTAATGGTATAGCTATAGCGATTTCCTGTCTTTTCCAGTATGCGGGCACTATAAAATGTTTTTGAAGCTTTGTCAATCCATACATATACTTTATGGTAAGGACGGTTTTTATTAGTCGGAGTAAGTTCGATTTCCTGCAACACTTTATTGCCTTCCTTTTTCTCGCCATTCAATTTATACAGATAGTCCTTATCATAAAAATTTGTGAATAACTTTTGCGGTGTAATTTCACCGCTTGAGGCATCTACATCTTTTAGTGTGACCTCATTTGCTGCCTTGTCATAATTCCAGTTGGTTTTTCCGTCTGAAAATATTTCCATACCGGGGATGCTTAACCTGTATTTCGCACCTTTCATAACAACCGTCCCTTTTTTTACTGAAAGGGCTTTGCCTTGTGCATTTTCAATTTTGTAAGTAAATACAGCCTGGGGAGATTTATATGTTTTGAATTTAGCGCTTACCGCATCTAAAACCTTTTTTGCCTCTACATCATTTCTGACAGGGTTGCTGGAAGTTGTTTTTTGAGCGTTTGCAATAAGGCATGATGAACAAATTAAAAGTGTAAAAAGTTTTTTCATTTCATTTGATTTAAACCGGCGCAAAGATAACCGTTGCTGCTTCCTTAGAGGCAATGTTTGTACCGTGGGTTTAAATGGAAATGTTTCTTAACAGCGCTCTAACTTAATCCCTGTAGATATTCCAGCAAGTCTGATTCGGTCTTAATTAATACGTCTCTTGCTTTGCTTCCCTGGTTAGGTCCTACCACGCCGGCAGCTTCCAGCTGGTCCATTAGTCGCCCGGCACGGTTATAACCAAGTTTCATACGGCGTTGTAACAACGACGTGGATCCTACCTGGTTTTGTACAATCAGGCGGGCAGCATCTTCAAATAAAGGATCTTTATCTGTTGCATCAAAATCTTTTCCTTCCAAGTCTTTTTCATCAATATACTCCGGTAATTGAAAAGCCTGTGGATAGCCACGTTGGTCTGATATATGGCTCACCACTTTCTCTACTTCCGGAGTATCAACAAAAGCACATTGAAGCCTGACTATTTCACCGTTATGCGATATAAGCATATCACCCTTCCCGATCAATTGTTCAGCGCCACCTGCATCAAGTATTGTTCTTGAATCAATTTTTGATGAGACTTTAAAAGCAATCCGTGATGGAAAATTTGCTTTGATAGTACCTGTAATGATATTAACTGATGGACGTTGTGTGGCTATAATAAGATGTATACCAACTGCACGTGCCAATTGTGCCAATCGTGCTATTGGCATTTCAACTTCTTTACCTGCCGTCATTATCAGGTCTGCAAATTCATCTATTACCAACACTATAAATGGCAGGTACTGGTGGCCTTTTTGAGGACTCAGCCTGCGCTTCGTAAATTTTTCATTATACTCTTTGATATTCCTTGCTCCTGCTTCCTTCAACAGATCATAGCGATTATCCATTTCAATACATAAAGCATTGAGTGTATGTATTACCTTTTTTGTATCTGTTATAATAGCTTCTTCCTCCCCGGGAAGCTTTGCCAGGAAATGTTTTTCTATATGGCGGTACACACTTAGCTCCACTTTTTTAGGATCTATCAATACCAGTTTCAGTTGTGAGGGGTGTTTTTTATATAAAAGAGAAACAAGGATGGCATTCAAACCTACTGACTTGCCTTGCCCTGTAGCACCAGCCATTAATAAGTGGGGCATGCCCGCAAGATCAACAATGAAGTTTTCATTATCGATCTTTTTTCCAATGGCAATGGGCAGGCTGAAATTATTGTGTGTAAATTTTTCCGATGCAAGTAACGTTTTCATACTGACCACTGTCTTTTTGTGGTTTGGTACTTCTATGCCAATTGTACCCTTGCCAGGTATAGGTGCGATGATACGTATGCCCAGTGCAGCGAGGCTCAGGGCTATATCATCTTCCAGGTTTTTGATACGCGATATACGAACACCGGCTGCAGGTACTATTTCATATAAGGTAACTGTCGGTCCTACCGTAGCCATTATCTTTTGAATGGTAATGTCATAATTCTTCAGTGTATTGATGATCTGGTTTTTGTTGGCTTCCAGTTCAGCCGGATCCTGTACAATTCTCTCACTGCCATGAGCTTCCAGCAAATCAATTGTTGGATATTTATAGTCTCTTAAATCTAATGTGGGCTCGTAAGGTGGAAGATCACTGTATCCTTTCTCTTTTACTTCGTCGTCTTGTTTTTCTGCAGCTATTTTGATTTCAAGTTCCAGATTTTCCGGAGCATTTTTTTCTTTTGATTTTGATTTTTGACCGGACAATTCAATGTTGTCTACTAATTCATTTCGATGTAAAATATCATCAACAAGTTCTTTTTCTATGGCAGGTTCCACTTCAAACAAAGGGTCGTTTTTTTCAATACTGTTCAATTCATTCTTTTCATTTTCATTAGTTTCATTTATTATCATAGCACCTTCACCGTTCATGACATTCCCTTTGTTTACAGCCATTGTTTCACCAAAAGGCTGAGCTGTCATATCATCCACTGCTTCACCTTGCTGTTGGACCCCTTTCAATGGAATCTGAAAAGCAGGATTAAATTGCCATATCAGGTAACTCACAGCGACCACCAATAATAATGCTGCTGTGCCAATGGTTCCCAAAAAATTATTTAACCAGTCATTGATCATATCCCCCACCCTGCCCCCGTATGGAAAAGCTGCAGAAGGAAGAAAAAAAGCAAACAGGACGGATGCTATCAACAATCCGAACGTTACATATTTTAAGTTGCGCCAGATGGAAAAAACTTTTCTCTTAAATAGTAAATTAATGCCGACAACAAAAAAGAATGTACAGAATAGTAGTGAAGCCACACCAAAACCCCGGTAAATAAAAAAATGAGAAATATAAGCTCCCAGCCGCCCCAGCAGATTTGAAGCCCTGGCTTCATTTTCCAGCAGAAAAGATGAATCATTGTTTAATACCATATCCTGGTCTTCCTTCCATGTGAAGAAGTAAGAAATAAATGAAATAAAAAGGAATATGGAAATAAGCAGTGAAACTGTTCCGATTATCTTCCAGGTACGTTCATCACTGGCCAGGTTTTTAAATTCCAGGTCTTCTTCTTTGTCTTTTTTGAATGATACCAGCGAATCCCTGGATGATGCAGAGGACCTGTCATTAGATTTGCCGTTTTTTTGTTCTTTTTGCTTTTCAGCTGTTGCCCTAGGTATATTGGATTTTTTTAGCCTGTTAGCCATAAAACAAAGATAGTAATGGATTGTGTGAAATAGCGATGGGTATTAGGTTTGCGCCAAAAATAAATTTATTTTCTAAGTAAACCTATAACCAGCAAAATCCAGCCTGCAATAAATAATAAGCCTCCCAGAGGTGTAAGCGGCCCCAGAAATGATAAAACTGGTTTGTTCATAGCTTTTAAGCAAGCAAACGCATAAAGTGAACCGGAGAACAATAAAATGCCTGCCAGGAAAAACATTCCCGAAAAATGTATATAATTATTTTGAAACCGTTCGTACAACATCCCCGCAATAATTAATGCAAATGCATGGTAGAAATGGTATTGTACACCGGTCTGGTAGGTAATGATAGTTTCGGGCTCTACAAACTTTTTTAAACCATGTGCCCCGAACGCACCAAGTATCACTGCCAGGCCGGCAAGCAGGGCGCCCCAAATCAAATATGTTTTATGCATTGCCTAAATTAAGGATGAAATACTTCCTGTAAAAGCTTATCTATCGTGAGCTCTTCTTCGTTTATAGTAATACCTGCCTGCTGATAGAAAATTTTGCGGTCACCAAGTTTTTTAATAATAAAAGATCGTAGCTGGTCATCGCTCAGGTCTTTGATCATGGGTCTTGTGTTCTTTTCTTTTATCAGCCTGTCGTATAAGCAATCCACTGAGCAATTGATCCATACAGTAGTCCCCTGTCTTTTCATATAATCTATATTATTATAAAAGCAGGGTGTGCCTCCTCCGCTTGACATTACAAAAGACTGGTGATTTTCCGTAAGCAGGTGAAGTACATCTTTTTCAAGCAGCCGGAAATATTCTTCGCCATCTTCTTCAAATATCTGCGCTATCTCTTTTTCTTCCTTTTCAATTATTTGCTGATCAAGATCAAAAAAAGGAATGTGGAGTTTTTGGCTAAGCAACTGCCCCCAATGTGTTTTGCCACAACCCATGAAACCGATGAGGAAGATCTTCATTGATCAGAGGTATGAAGTATGAGGTATGAAGTAAGATGCAATAACACTAAACCTTTTTCCAATTTTCATAAAGCTTATATATTTTGCCACCTAGTTTATTCATTTTTTGCATTAATTCAGAATATCTGGTCTCATCAATATATTGGCAATCTCTAGCAAAAAGCAGCCAAATTTTAGTTTCTTCTAATGAACCCATTGAATATACCAAATGTCTTTTAAAATCATTTTCATAAGTACGTTTGCCCCAGCCTTCTGCAATATTTGCAGAAACAGAACGTGATGAACGAATAACCTGGTCAATTAATGAATATTTTTCTTCTTTCGGAAAGATTCTGGTCATTTGAAAAATATCCATTGCAATTTCATATGACATTTTGAAAATATCTAAATCAGACAATGTCTTTATCATATCAATAATTATAACTTAGTTCCTACTCTTACTTCATACTTCCTACCTCCTATTTCTTACTTAAAAGCATTCAACCCTGTCACATCCATTCCCGTGATCAATAAATGCACATCATGTGTGCCCTCATAAGTAATTACACTTTCGAGGTTCATCATATGTCGCATAATGCTGTACTCACCGGTGATGCCCATGCCGCCCAGCATCTGCCGTGCATCCCGAGCTATGTTGGTGGCTATCTCGCAGGAATTTCTTTTAGCCATTGATACCTGCTGCGGTGTAGCCCGGCCCTCATTCATCAATACACCCAGCCGCCATACAAGCAACTGTGCTTTTGTAATTTCCGTGATCATTTCGGCCAGTTTTTTTTGCTGCAACTGGAAGCCCCCGATAGGACGGTCAAATTGAATACGCTCCTTGCTGTAGCGAAGCGCTGTGTCATAACAATCCATGGCAGCACCCAGGGCGCCCCATGATATGCCATAACGTGCTTTTGTCAAACAACCAAGTGGGCCTTTCAAACCTTTAATTGTGGGGAAAATATTTTCCTTCGGCACTTTTACATTATCAAAAACCAGTTCACCAGTTGACGATGCACGCAAACTCCATTTGCCATGTGTGGTGGGTGTGCTGAAGCCTTCCATGTCTCTTTCTACTACCAGCCCGCGAATGTCGCCAGCTTCATCCTTAGCCCATACTACTGCTATTTGTGAAAAGGGTGCATTTGAGATCCACATCTTGCTTCCATTCAGAATTACATGATCACCGGCATCTTTGAAATTGGTGAGCATGCCTGAAGGGTTGCTGCCATGGTCCGGTTCTGTAAGGCCGAAACATCCCAACCACTCTCCGCTGGCAAGCTTAGGCAGGTATTTTTTTCGTTGTTCTTCGTTCCCATATGCATGTATTGGAAACATTACCAGCGAACCCTGCACCGATGCAGTGGAACGAACCCCACTATCGCCACGTTCCAGTTCCTGCATCATCAATCCATAACTTATATAATCCATTCCGCCGCCGCCGTATTCCTGTGGAATTGTAGGTCCGAAACAGCCGAGGTCGCCCATTTGTTTTACGATCTGCACCGGGAAGTCGGCCCGCTGCGCATAATCTTCTATGATGGGCGATATTTCTTTTTTCACATAGTTGCGAACTGTTTCGCGGATCAGCTTTTGTTCGTCTGTCAACAACTCGTCTACGAGGTAATAATCAGGAGATTGAAATTGGTCTGTTGCCATGCGGGCAAAGATAAGAGAATGTCAACCTGAGCCTGACGTAGGGAAAGATGAATTTTATGTAGCCGGCAGTTGTACTATTATGAAACTTCTGTTGCGTCGCACTCTTGTACGGCAACAATTCTATTGAGCACAGTCTGCAAAGGTTTTATATTACTCCTGAGAATCGAAGCTCAAATTGATCTTGATGAAATATTTATGTGGTATGAAGAACAACAAATTGGCTTAGGTGCACAATTTATTCAGGGATTATTTCTTACTTTTTCAGAATATCTTACAACTACAATTTTGAAATAGCCCGGCACTTAAAACAGCGATTATAAGTGCCTGCCAAAAAATTCCAAGGTTTTCGTCAATTGTCACCAAGAGCACAGAGTATTAAGCCCATATTTGTTATAGATAAATCCGTGCAATTGTTAAAATGCATAAGCTTGCGCTATTAAACCAATGATTTCTTACTTATGGAAATGCTATAAAACACCATTGATTTAGTAAATAACTTTGAGCACAGAAATTATATCCAAATGATAAGTGACGCAAAAAATGTAACGGACTATCTGAAAGAAATTCCTGAAAAAAGAAGAGCAGCCCTTACTAAGATGCAACAACTTTGCAATGAAGTTTTGCAAGGTTATGAAGAAGATATGGCTTATGGAGGACAAACTTATAAGAAAGACAAAGGCGTTGTAATTGGGTTTGCAAATCAAAAAAAACACATTTGTTTTTATTGTTTGGTACACCAGGTAATGATTGATAATAAGAACTCCTCAAAGGGCTTAATCACGGGAAAGGAGTAATCCGTTTTTACAAACCCTGCCAAGATCAATTTTGACATAATCAGAAAATTATTGACAGATACGGTGAATTCGGATAAACAACCTTGTTGAAAAAACAACTTATACTATGAATTTTACTATAGAAAAATCATTAGAAATTTTTAAACGTACCCCAAACGTACTTAATACAATGTTGCAGGATATTTCTGATGACTGGGCTTTAAACAACGAAGGCGCAGAAACCTGGAGTGTGTATGATATTATTGGTCATCTTATTCACGCAGAAAAAACAGACTGGATTACAAGAGCGGAAATTATCCTTTCTGAAAAAACGGACAAAACATTTGAGCCCTTTGACCGCTTTGCTCAATTTAAAGAAAGTGAGGGTAAATCATTGGTACAGCTGTTAGATGAATTTACGACAATACGAAAAAAAAATATCGAGCGTCTCGTTTCAAAAAAACTTACTGACAAAAATCTTCAGGAAAAAGGAAATCATCCTGTTTTTGGAGATGTTACCTTATCTCAACTTCTTGCTACGTGGGTGGTACATGATTTGAATCATATTGCTCAAATAGCCCGTGTAATGGCTTACCAATATAAAGCAGAAGTTGGGCCATGGATAAAATATTTGAGAATACTGCAACCTTAAACCAATCAGGAAGATGCTATTCAGGTCTTTTAATTATTTTCGCAAAAAATTTGCTGCTGTGAAAAAATATTTCCTGTTAACCCTAATTTTTCTCATTACGGCAATTGCATTTGCACAAGAAACCAAAAAACAAAAAGAAGAATTTCCTCAAATAAGGAAATATTGGTTTGTATTACTGAAAGCCGGCAATAACCGTACGCAGGATTCCGCTACTGCCGCAAAAATCCAGGAAGGGCATATGAATAATATAGACAAGCTTTATTATGAAGGTAAGATAAAAGTGGCAGGCCCATTTGGTGAAAAGGGTGACTGGAAAGGTATATTCATATTTGATACAGAAACAAAAGAAGAAGTGGAAAAATTATTGCAATCAGATCCTGCTGTTGCATCAGGCAGGTTAGCATATGACATTAAACCGTGGTATACAGCACCAATGGGCAGTTTTGTGCCGGGCAAACCGAAAAAAGAAAAATAATTACCGAGCGTTCTTTAAAAATCTCTTCGAAATTAAGTTCAATTGATCAGAAGACAGAGACGTGGTTCTCTTCATTACTTTAATGAAGTGATCAACTTCGTCTTTAGTTGCCGGGCAACCTGTATTGACGCCTGGTGTAATTTGAGAATCGGCCAATAAGTTTCTATTAGCATCAAACACAATCCAGTAAGGTATTCCCTGGTTATTTCCTTTATATTTTATAAGCAAGTCCAGGGCGCCTGGATTTTCTAAATTCTTTTTATCATCTGTTTCATAAACTACCAAATGCTTTATGACAAAATTTTTGTCGAAAAAATCCTTTATAGAAATATCGTTCATGGCGGTATCCATTTTGCGGCACCAGCCACACCATGATGCATGAAAAAGTACAAATAGATTTTTATTTTCTTTAGCTGCCTGCGCAGAGGCTTCTTTCAAAATTTCATCCGTCGGAAGTGGGGACTTCTGTGCTTCTGATTTGTTGATGGAGAATAATGCAACAGCAATAAACAGCGCTAAGCAGACTTTCATAAACAGCGTTTATTAAAAGTAATAACAAGCCTTGAAATTGAATGTTAATAGTTGAATAGGATTACTGAAAGTACAAGAGTGTGACACAACAGAAGTTTAATAGTAGTGTGATGCCGGGAACCAAAACAACTACTTCGTTGCAAACTCCTGCGTCCAGTAAGTGCCAACACGGGCTACTCCCATTTCCTTATAATCTTTTCCCATGATGTTTTTGCAATGAGAAGGACTTTTTAACCAGGCTTCCATCACCTGTTTTTCAGTAGTATAACCTGTTCCGATATTTTCTCCATATCCCAGCCAGAAATACCCGGTTCTTTCAATCCGCACACCACCATTCGACCCATCGGATTCGGTATGACTAAAATATTTTTTTTCATACATATCCTTGCTATGGTTATAAGCGGCCAGCTCCAGTTGGGTATTCCACGTAACGGACGATACAGGATAATAATATGTATCGCCACATTGACAGCCTTGCCGTCTGGTGGCATTTACCAAATCAAGCAAGAGTGATTTATTGACCGTACCCGGTAAAGTTGATATAGTTGGGCTTTTAACCACACTAACTGTGTCATCAACATTTTTTGTGCAGGAAGTAAATAATAAAAACAATGAGATTGAGAACAGCATACAGGTTTTCATGTAAGAATTAATTAACTCTCCATGCAGAGCTAATATTGCACCCGAAATCGTTAAATAATTGTTGGGTTTTAAATTGCGAATTTTGCCAACAACGCTTTCATTTCAAATTGATATTGGCTGGCAATGGCTGCAGCTTCTTCAGCAAAATTTTCTTCTCCTGAAGCATAGATTATTGCACGGCTGACATTTACCAGCAAACCGCAATCTTTGGTTAATCCGATTTCTGAAAATTCCTGTAAGCTACCCCCCTGGGTGCCCACACCAGGCACCAGCAGGAAATGGTTGGGTGTAATTTTCCTTATATTTCTAAACGAAGCCGATTGAGTAGCGCCTGCTACAAACATTAAATTCTCCTCTGTTCCCCAATCAATAGCACTGCGTAAAACTTTTTCGTATAAATATTCTGTCTGATCAATAGCATGATCTGAACTCTTTCGTGCAGAGCTACTAACAGCGACTGAACCAGTTATAAATTTTTGTAATTCAAAATCCCGGGCTCCTTGGTTTGATGTCAATGCCAGTAATATTGTCCACTTGTCTTTATAGGAAAGGAAAGGTAGCACACTGTCGCTGCCCATATAAGGCGCTACAGTGACTGCGTCAAATTTGAGTGTTTCAAAGAATGCTTTGGCATATTGCGATGAAGTGTTGCCTATATCACCACGCTTTGCATCTGCTATTTTGAAGTGAGAGGAAGGAATATAATTAACTGTCTGTTCAAGGGCTTCCCAACCCTTCACACCCTGGGCTTCATAAAAAGCTGTATTTATTTTATAGCTGACACAGAAATTTTTTGTTTTGTCAATTATTGCTGTATTGAACCGGAAAACAGCATCAGGCAGTGATTGCAAATGAGTGGGAATTTTTGCAGGGTCGGTATCCAGTCCAATGCAGAGGTATGTCGTTTTGGAAAAAATTTGTTCTATTAATTGTTGGCGTGTCATGTGTTGGTTTGAATTTTACATGCTTCTCTCAGTATGTTTCCAAATTGCCAGATCTCCGTAAATGTATTGTATAAAGGAACCGGTGCTACCCGTATCACCTGCGGTTCACGCCAGTCAGCAAACACACCATTGGCAGATAAATATTCATAAATATCTCTCCCGTTTTTTAACATAAGCATTGATACCTGGCATCCTCTTTCCTTTTCTTGCTGAGGTGTAATCACTTTGATCAGTGGCTCATGACAAACACTATTTATTTCAGATAAAATAAAAATCAAATAGCTGCTCATTAGTTTTCCCTGCACAGACAATTTTTTGATGCTTACTTTATTGAAAACCTCAAGCGACGCTTTATGCGCTGCAAATAAAACCGGTGAGGGAGTACTCAGGCCCCAGCCTTCAGCAGATTCAATAGGTATAAACCCTTTCTGCATTAGAAACCTGGAATCTTTTCTATACCCCCACCACCCAGCAAAACGATGCAGGCTATCATCATTATGATGACGGCGATGTATAAACGCCGATCCCAGGGTACCGGGTCCCGAATTCAGGTATTTGTAATTGCACCAGCAGGCAAAATCCACATTCCAATCATGGAGCTGCAAGTCAACGTTGCCGGCAGCATGCGCCAGGTCAAAGCCCACCCTGGCACCAGCCTCGTGTGCTTTCCTTGTAATGGCGGACATATCGAAAAGCTGGCCTGTATAATAATTTACACCGCCCCACATTACCAAGGCAAGCTGATCTTTATTTTTTTCGATGGCAGTAAAAATATCTTCCTCATTTATGGTAAAATTTCCTTCCCTGGGAGATATTTCTATCAACACTTCATCCGGATCATATCCCCTTTGCCTGATATGGGTCTCAAGCATGTATTGATCGCTGGGGAAAGCTTTTGCTTCACAAATTATTTTGATCCGCTGGCCTTTTGGCTGGTAAAAACTAACCATCATCAGGTGGAGGTTGACAGTCAGGCTATTCATGATCACTACTTCATCCGGTAGCGCACCTACAATTTTTGCCAAAGGATCAGCCAGGCCATCATGATACTGAAGCCATGGCTCGCTACCTTTAAAAAAACCTTCCACGCCAAAATCAGACCATGAGCTCAAAACTTTTTCAATATATGAAACGGTGGTTTTAGGTTGCAAACCCAATGAATTACCTAAAAAATAAATAGCCTCTGCGCCCTTGTGTGAAGGAATGATAAACTGATCCCTGAAATTGATAGTGCTTTGTTTATCAAGCGTACGGGCAAAAGAAAGCTCATTGCTAAACTGCATAATTAATAATCATTATTAAATTGAACCTGTTCTTCCACCATCAACCGGTATGCTCACTCCATTCACATAAGATGCCGCAGGCGATGCCAGGAATGCAGCCATGGCAGCTATTTCGGAAGGATTACCAAAACGTTTTGCGGGCACTTCTTCTTTCATATTTCTTTCCACTACATCCACCAGCACATTTCCTTTCTTTGCAATGTTTGCGACCAAGGATGTAAGCCGCTCCGTAGTTGTAAATCCTGGCAATACATTATTCACAGTAATTCCAAACTGCCCCAATTCATTGGCCATGGTTTTGGCCCATGAAGCTACTGCTCCACGAATGGTATTGGAAACACCAAGATTTTTTAATGGAATTTTTACTGACGTCGAAATAATATTTATTACCCGGCCATAATTGTCTTTTTTCATTCCCTCTGCAACGGCTTTCGTCAGAATATGGTTTGTAATCAAATGCTGGTTAAAAGCCTGCAAAAACTGATCTTCATCCGCATCAATAATAGGTCCCGGCGGTGGCCCACCCGAATTGTTAATTAGTATATGTATTGTTTGCTGAGACGTAAGTTCGTTTATGATTTGGCGGATGGCGCCCTGGTTATTAAAGTCAATAACCCGGTAAGAATGTGTTTGTCGTAGTGCAATATCAAGTTGCAACAGGGCTGATTTTAATACCTCCTCTTTTCTTGCCAATAAGATGCAATTAGCACCCATGAGTGCCAGCTCTCCGGCAATGGCAAAGCCGATACCACGGCTGCCACCACAAATGATAGCATTTTTTCCTTCAAGAGAAAGGTTCATAAACCAAACCTACCAAAATGATCTGTCACAATAAGAATTAAAATTTCATTTCAGAAATCAATTTTTGGAGTCAAATAACTGTGACGTTCTTTTTTCCATTTCTGAAGCGATTGATTGTGCATGCTCTCCCTGTTTCTTTAAATGTTCTTTTATATTATTATAACTTGCTTTATCCCTGTTTTGGCTTAGCTTAAAAACATTATCTATCTCCTCCACTTCGATTTCAAATGCTATAATTGCTTTCATTAAATGGTCTCTATAATCCTGTGGAAGATTATCAAATACAGTTGTTGAATGAGGATTGTTATCCTCGAAATGTAAGGTTGTTTTTTTCAGTATCTCTATTAATGCCTGTTGGTCTAATAAACGCAATTGCCCCTTAACGTGTATAGATATGTAATTCCATGTAGAAGCCTGGTGCGGATTGCTATACCATGTTGCGCTTACATAACTATGTGGGCCGGTAAAAACACATAAAACATTGGCATTTTTTTCAAAAGCCTTGTGATGGTCAGTTTGCTTC
>MWVW01000178.1_pt1 | contig 14917 bp, 14 predicted proteins | sample 1047191 | NCBI WGS metagenome assembly MWVW01 (sample SAMN06349985, study PRJNA376086) | soil metagenome | isolation source: MtG22-5 sample Antarctic (ecotone) | place: Antarctica
GAAACCCCGAAAACTTTATTGGCATCAATGCTGATAACAAACATCTTTGTAAACATTGGGATCATTTTAATTTCCAACCTTTTAATGCAGAGTTGGATGGATACGCTTCAAATGCACTTTGTTATTGAATTTATTATAAAAGTGCTGGTAGTAACTTCTTTACTGGTTTTATTTTGCGAGGTTTTGCCAAAAGTTTGGGCTACCCATCATAATATTTGGTTTGCCTCCTCTGCTTCTTTGATCATAGAAATATTCAACAGCATTTTTTATCGGGTAAGCTCCCGCCTGGTGAAACTTAGTGATAAAATAGAGGTTAAATTTAACTCAGGTTCAACTGGAATGGACAATCAACAGTTGGATTATGCTATTGACATGCTGCCGGACCATGAGGCAACAACAGAAGAGAAGCAGATTTTAAAAGGTATCAGAAAATTTGGTAACACTACGGTTAAGCAAACTATGCTTACGAGATTGGATGTAAGCGGAATAGATTACACAAGCTCCTTTAAATCTGTTATTAATAAAGTGGAAGAGATGCATTACTCCAGGTTGCCTGTTTTTAAAAATAACCTTGATGAAATAGTTGGCATTTTGCACACGAAAGATTTGCTGCCCTTTTTAAATGAACCGCCCGATTATGATTGGCATTCATTAATGCGTCCGGTATTTTATGTTCATGAACAAAAATTAATTGAAGACCTGCTGCAGGAATTTAGAAATAAGCGCATGCACTTTGCAGTAGTGGTTGATGAGTTTGGAGGAACATCCGGAATTGTAACCCTGGAAGATATAATGGAAGAGATTATCGGTGATATTCATGATGAATTTGATGATGAAATCAGCGGAAATAAAAAAATAGATGACTTCACTTACATATTTGAAGGTAAAACTATGATTAACGATGTTTGCAAAGCACTGCATTTTCCAATTGAAATTTTTGATAAAGTAAGAGGTGACAGTGATTCTCTGGCAGGATTGGTTTTAGAAATCGCAGGAGAATTTCCCCAAATAAATGAAGAAGTGGTTTGTGATAATTTTACTTTCGTTCCTATGGAAATAAATAAAAACAGGATAGAAAAAGTAAAGGTTCAGATAAAAAAGTTTGAAGCAAATAAGCAATAAGTAAGTGTAATAAGCAATTAAAAATGAAAAAATATTTTAGTAAGCAATACATTTTTATTGCTTATTGCTTAATTGTTCTTGTAGTTTTTTTAAGCAGTTGCAATTCTACCTATACATCAAAGCCCAAAGCATATTTTAAGGTAGATTTTCCGGAAAGAAAATATATAAAATTTGAGAAAGAAGGTTTTCCATATACATTTGAATACCCTGTTTACGCTAATATTATTAAAGACAGTACATACTTTGACAGCACACCTGATAATCCTTTTTGGGTAAATGTAGATTTTCCGGCATTTCATGGAAAAATCTTTATCAGCTACAAAACAATCGGTGGCAAATCTGTATATAAAATAAAAAAAGCCAATAGCTATAAAGATTCGATGGGCATAAATACTTTTCAAAATTTGTTGAACGATTCATACAAGCTGACTTTTAAAAATGAAGTAAAGGCATATTCTATTGAGGACAGTGTAATGCATACACCAAATAATATTACCGGTATTTTTTTTAGAGTAGGCGGAAGTGTGGCTACATCAAAACAATTTCTTGTAACCGATACAGTTAAGCATTTTTTACGGGGAGCATTATATTTTGATGCAACGCCAAATGAAGATTCATTGGCGCCTGTTAATGCCTTTTTACAGGAAGACCTGAAACATCTGATTAATACTTTGCAATGGAAATAACGAATTGCCAATTATCGCCTCAACTAACATCAAACATCTCTATATCTACATCCTTATCTTTGCTGTAATGATAGCTATTGATAATGTTCTTATAAGCAATCAGGTGGTTGAAGAACACTTTGTTTGCGATCTTACTATATGCAAAGGTGGCTGTTGTGTTGATGGTGATGCCGGCGCTCCTCTTGCAGATAATGAACTTAAAGAAATCAATGAAGCATATGATAAAGTACTGCCTTATCTAACTGATGAATCAAAAAAAGAATTAGAAAGACAAGGCAATTATGTTTATGATAAAGAATTCGGGTGGGTAACGCCAACGTTAAACTCAGGTATTTGTGCATATGGAATTATTGACGAAAAGGGTATTGTAAAATGTGGTATTGAACAGGCTTTTAACGATAGAAAAACATCCTGGAAAAAACCTATCAGTTGTCATTTGTTCCCTATCCGCACCAAAATGAGCCGGAATGGTAAAACCGAATATGTGAATTTTGAACCGAGAGAAGATCTGTGCAAAGGAGGCTGCTCCCTGGGAAAAAAATTAAGAGTGCCCACCTATGTTTTTTTAAAAGATGCGCTGATTAGAAAATTCGGCGAAGAATTTTATGAGGCATTATGTGCATCTGCTCAACATCAAAAATTAACTGCTGTATAAAAATTATGAGAAAACAATTTTCGATATTATTCTGTTTTACCATTTTCATTTTAGTCATCTGCGGATCCTGTTCAGTCAACCAGGCTAAAATTGATAACGATCTTAAAAAATATTTTGATTCTGCCAATGTGGATGGTTGCTTTACGATGGCTAACAACCAAACCGGTGCAGTTACAGTTTATAATATGAAGCTTGATACACAAAGATTTTTACCTGCTTCTACTTTTAAGATAGTTAACTCATTGATCGGCCTTGAAACAGGCAGAATAACTGATGAAAAAATGGTGATTAAATGGGATGGCATAAAAAGGTGGAATGAGGATTGGAATAAAGATCTTACCATGGCAGAGGCTTTTAAAGTTTCTTCAATTGGTTATTATCATGAAGTTGCAAGAAGGATTGGTAGGGATACAATGAAGCAATGGATAGATACTTTGCATTACGGAAATATGAATATAAGTGGATCTGTTGATTCCTTCTGGATAAACAACACTTTAAAAATTTCTCCTGATGAGCAACTCGGGCTTGTAAAAAAATTATATTTTGATAAACTTCCATTTCAAAAACGTACCCAGCAAATTGTAAAAGATGTAATGCTGCAGGAAGATAACACACAATACAAATTAAGCTATAAAACTGGGTGGGGATGGGATGAGACACAAAATGCAATTGGCTGGATAGTGGGCTGGATAGAAGAGAACCGGCATGTTTATTTTTTTACCTTACTCCTAAAAAGTAGTGATAAGGATATTGATATGAGAACGGTAAGACTTAATATTCTAAAAAATATTTTAAATAAATATGGATTTTTTAAAGGCGAAATGTGATTAATTATTAAAGATTTCTTATCAACTCTTGTTTTCTTATTTCTTTCCTGCAAACAAAAATGAACCCGGGCCGAATAAACATTCAGGATACTTGTGCAAGCCTTTGTCTTATGGCTCACTATCTCCTTATACAATCCGTTAATTCCCGGTGTTAAACATTTCTTATTCATTTTAAAGTTTTCTTTACGGTTTACGGCATTGTTTAACTTGCAGCATATGTTTCGTTTTCAACACATAGAGTTTTTATATGTACTGGCAGCAATACCTTTTATGGTGTTATTTTATTTCTTTTTGATTCGATGGAAAAAAAGCGCAGTTAAAAGAATAGGCGACCCTCCTTTGGTAAAACAATTATTTCAAGGATTTTCTTCTACCCTTTTTACAATTAAATTTATATTGATTCTGTTGGGATTTTCATTGTGTGCTTTTGCAGTTGCTGATATGGTAAAACCCATTGGCACTCAAAAAATAAATCGAAAAGGGATAGATGTTATGATTGCATTGGATGTTAGCAACAGCATGCTGGCAGAAGATATCAAGCCTAACCGTTTGGAAAGGGCAAAGCAGTTGGTAAGTAAGATTATTGATAAGCTTGCTGATGATAAAGTAGGGATTGTAGTATTTGCTGGAAGAGCTTATTTGCAAATGCCCTTAACTACCGATCATTCAGCAGCTAAGATGTATTTATCATCCGCTTCAACTGATAACGTGCCTACGCAAGGTACTGTTATAGGCCAGGCACTTAAAATGAGCTATGCAGCATTTAATGCTAAAGAAAAAAAGTATCGTTCCATTATTTTGATCAGCGATGGCGAAGATCATGATGAAGAAGCAATTAAGGTAACAAAAAGCCTTGCTGAAGAAGGGGTAATGGTAAACACGATTGGGATTGGATCTCCACAAGGTTCCCCAATTTTAGATAAAGAAACTAAAGAGTATAAAACAGATGAGAATGGAAATACAGTTATTTCCAGAGTAAATGAGGATGTATTAAAATCCATTGCCCAAAACGGAAATGGTTCATACCAACTATTTTCCAGCGCTGACGTTGTAGCAGGTAATCTTCAAAAACAATTAAAAACGATAGGGCAAACAAATCTTACCGGATCTTCTTTTGGGGTATTTAAAAATTACTTTTGGTATTTTTTGTTGGCAGCATTTATAATTTTATTAATAGAGAACTTTCTTCCTGAAAAAATAAAGCCCTCGAAAAAATCAGTATTTCAAAAATCCAATGAAACAACTATGGCTCCTTTAGTAAAAACTTTATCTGCGATTCTTTTAATCCTTTTTGCAAATAATAGCTTTTCACAAAGCACTCAAAAAGAAATCAAGAATGGAAATGATGCTTACAAAAAGAAGCAATATGCCGAAGCCGCAGGTTCTTATCAAAAGGCATTAAAAAAATCACCTGAAAACGCAACGGCTTCTTATAATTTGGGCAACGCAATGTATAGAACCGATAAGCTTGACGAAGCTTTAAAATCGTATGATAATACCGTAAAAACTGCAAAAACAAATCCTGATAAGGAGAAAGCGTATTATAATGGAGGTGTAGTACTGCAAAAGCAAAATAAATTACCAGAGTGTATAAAAGCTTACAAAAATGCTTTGAAGCTGGATCCCAATGATGAACAAGCACGGCAGAATTTACAAAGAGCTTTGCAACAATTAAAGCAACAGCAGGATCAAAAAGATAAAAAGCAAAATAAGAACGATCAAAATAAAGATCAGGATAAAAAAGAGGAACCAAAACCCCAGCCTTCAAAGATTTCAAAACAGGATGCAGAAGAAAAATTAAAAACGTTGTTGGAAAAAGAGAAAGAGCTGCAGGATAAATTGCATAAAGTAAAAGTTTCCTCAACTGATAAACCTAAAAAAGACTGGTAGAACTTATTGAACGTAATTTTACTCCGTCAGTCTATTTTTAAAAACCTCCTTTCATTAATCGTATTTTTGTAGTTCAATTACAAAATGCAGTTTTACGCAGAATCATTAACGGAGTATAAACGTCTTGCCACACTTGAAGTGAAAGTTGGCGACTTGCTGCTGGGCAATTTTCATCCTATACGTGTGCAGACGATGACCACTACCGATACAATGAATACAACTGCCACAGTTGAACAAAGTATCCGTTGCATTGAAGCAGGATCTGAATTAATACGAATAACAGCCCCGAGTAAAAAAGAAGCAGAAAATCTTCTAAATATAAAAAATGAATTGAGGAATAGAGGTTATACAACACCAATTGTCGCAGATATTCATTTCACCCCCAATGCCGCAGAAATTGCTGCAAGAATCGTAGAAAAAGTACGTATAAACCCCGGTAATTATGTAGATAAAAAAAAGTTTGAACTTTTAGAATATTCCGATGCGGAATACCTGGAGGAAATTGAACGCATAAGAAACCGCTTTACGCCTTTAGTAAAAATCTGTAAAGAATATGGCACTGCAATGCGTATTGGTACCAATCATGGCTCATTGAGCGATCGTATTATGAGCAGGTATGGAGATACACCGATAGGCATGGTAGAAAGTGCAATGGAGTTCTTAAGAATTGCAGAAAGTGAAAATTATTACAACATTGTATTAAGTATGAAAAGCAGTAACCCGCTGGTGATGGTTCAGGCTTATCGGCTGCTGATACAAAATATGCATGCAGAATTAGGGCATTGTTACCCTTTGCATTTGGGCGTAACGGAAGCTGGTGACGGGGAAGATGGGAGAATAAAATCTGCAATAGGGATTGGCACTTTATTGGAAGATGGAATTGGGGATACCATAAGAGTTTCTCTAACTGAAGATCCCGAATTTGAAATTCCGGTTTGCAGAAATATTGTAAGGAGATACAGCCCCCTCCAAACCTCCCCCCACAGGGGAGGCTTAGCCAAAACACAAACCCGAGTAATCGAAATCGAAAACTCATCAGAAAAAATAAAAATCTACCCTTCTCCATTTGAATACAAGCGAAGAGAAACTTTTGAAGTAAGTAATATTGGCAATAAACATGTTCCGGTTGTAATTGCCGATCTCCATAAAATTAATAGCATCACTACGGATGATCTGGAAGCTATAGGATACACATATGATGTAGTTACTGATAAATGGAATATAAGCGATCTTGCAGCCGATTATTTATTCACTGCAGATCAATCTATAGATTTTAATTTACCGGGAACCTTAAAAGTTATATGTTATTATGATACTTGGCTTGCATCCACAGATAAAGAAAAATATCTTCCAATTTTTGATGTAAAAGGGTTTGCGGCTTCGTCTGTTAAACATCCTAAGATGAATTTTGTAATGCTGGATTGTTTAAACAACAATGATGTTCAGGAATTAGAAGAGTATTTAAAAGTCTCGCCTATCGGTTCTTCCCCTTCCCCTCATGGGGGGAAGGACGGGATGGGGGCTGAGAAGGCAGTTGTTCTATGTTTAAGTTCAACAAATAAGAATGCAGTTCAAAGTATAAGAAGAATGTTTTTTGAATTGAAAGAACGGGAAATAAAAAATCCCGTTGTAATTATTACTGATGGTTCTCATGAATCGATGGATGAAAACCTAATACATTTTGCCGTTGAAGCCGGGGCATTATTGCTTGATGGGTTTGGAGATGGCATTTGTTTAGGGCACCGGTTTGCAGAGAAAAAAGTTTCTACTGATCATAAATTACTTAATTCAATTGCCTTTGGAATTTTGCAGGCAACACGAACAAGAATATCAAAAACTGAATATATCAGTTGCCCAAGTTGCGGCAGAACATTATTTGACCTTCAGGATACTACTGCAAGAATAAGGGCAGTTACCAATCATCTCAAGGGTGTAAAGATTGCCATCATGGGTTGTATTGTAAACGGTCCGGGAGAAATGGCAGATGCTGATTTTGGATATGTAGGAAGCGGGCCGGGTAAAATAACTTTATACAAAGGAAAAGAAGTAGTAAAAAGATCAGTTTCTGAAGATGTTGCAGTTTCTGAGCTTATCAATCTTATAAAAGAAAATGAGGCCTGGGTTGAGCCTTCTTAAAATCAAATTTTTTAATGCAGACAGATTTTTTAGTAATAGGCTCAGGGATAGCAGGACTTACCTATGCCTTAAAAGTTGCACAGGATTGTCCTGATAAAACCATTACTATTTTAACCAAGGCGCAAAGTGATGAAACCAATACAAAGTACGCACAGGGCGGTGTAGCAGGCGTAATGGATTTTGATAATGATAGTTATGAAAAGCATATTGAAGATACTTTAATTGCAGGCGATGGTTTGTGTAACCGGAAAATTGTGGAAATAGTTGTAAAAGAGGGCGTAGAAAGAATAAAAGAAATTATTGAGTGGGGGGCTAAGTTTGATAAAGATAAAGAAGGAGAGTACACGCTGGGCAAAGAAGGTGGGCATAGCGAATCAAGAATATTACATCACAAGGATGTTACCGGCAAGGAGATGGAAAGAACATTGCTTGATGCTATCAGGAAGAAACCTAATATCAATCTGCTCAATCATTATTTTGTAGTCGATATTATCACCCAACATCATCTTGGTTTTTTAATAACCAAAGCTACACCTGATATTGAGTGCTATGGCGTGTATGTGGTAAACATGCAAACTAATAAAATAGAAAAAATAATCTCAACTATTACTTTGCTTGCAACGGGTGGCAACGGGCAGGCATACCGTACCACCACTAATCCTGCTATAGCTACAGGAGATGGTATTGCAATGATGTACAGGGCAAAAGGTAGAATTGAGAATATGGAATTTATACAATTTCATCCAACCGCCTTATATGAGCCAGGGGTTGCAGGGCAATCATTTTTAATAACAGAAGCTGTAAGAGGCGATGGCGCAATTATTAGGAATAATAAGGGCGAAGCGTTTATGGAAAGATATGATGAAAGAAAAGACCTTGCCCCCCGGGATATTGTTGCAAGAGCAATAGATAATGAAATGAAGGTAGCAGGAACTGAACATGTTTTTCTTGATTGCCGCCACATGGATATGGAAAAGTTTGTCAACCACTTTCCAAATATTTATGAGAAATGTAAATCGATCGGGATTGATGTTAGCAAACAAATGATACCCGTAGCTCCGGCAGCACATTATAGTTGCGGTGGAATAAAAACCGATGAATGGGGAAGAACCTCAATCAATAATTTATATGCCTGCGGCGAATGTGCCAGTACAGGGTTACATGGTGCTAACAGGCTGGCAAGCAATTCCCTGTTAGAAGCAATGGTATTTGCTCATAGATGTTATAAAGCCTCCCTAAATCCCTCCGAAGGAGGGACTTCGCCATCACACAAAGCCATCACTAACGATTCGAGAAGAAATTTCGGAGACGAACGAAAGGGTTTGAGCGCAGGCAAAGTCTCCCCTTTGGGGGGAGATTTAGAGGGGGCTGTTCCTGATTGGAATTCTTCCGGAACAACAGCTCCCAAAGAATTGATTTTAATTACACAAAGCCTGAAAGAACTGCAGTTACTGATGAGTGACTATGTAGGTATAGTAAGAACAAAAGTTCGTTTGGAAAGAGCTATGAAGCGATTAGATCTATTGCATGAAGAAACCGAAGCTTTATACCAGGCTACCGAAATATCCCCACAGCTTTGTGAAGTAAGAAATTTAATTACTGTGGGATATTTAATTACAAAAGGCGCACAGCTTAGGCATGAAAGCCGCGGCTTGCATTTCAATACTGATTATCCTTATAAAAGTGAAAGGTTGCAGAATATAGTTTTGTAATGCTTATTTACCTAAATTTCTTTTCACAGGGTATTCATAAAAATTTTTTTGCCTGTGTAAAAAATTTATCAGGCGTTTATTTTCTGCTACATCAGATGTACCTGACGGGCTCAATGCCAAAAGTTTATTTGTATCCTTGTCAAACCAACAAATAAGCGTTGACATTTTTTTACCATCCACCGTAAAGAATATTTCAAGCGCATCTAATAACATACTGTCTTCTGCTGTTTTTAAAGTATCAGTTATCTTGTAACGAAAGGGTGTTACAAAAATTGAGTCAGCAGCCACAAAATCAAGATTATAATCACAGCCGTTAAGTATATGTCGTATTATATCTACCTTGCCTTCAAGGGCAAATACCTCTGTTTTTTGTTCAAAATTCTTCAACATTTTTTCTTTATTAAAAAACTTTGAAATTACTGTATCATAAAAAGCTTCATCCTTAGAGTATGTTTCTGTTGGATGGAAATCAAAATATTTAGTTGGCTTACTTTTTAAATAATCAGCGGCCTGTATCAATATTTGTAAGTATAATTTTTCTTTTGGCGTAAAATTGTTGACGGGCACCTGGGCACATAATGCAAACGATTGTAAGGTTAATAAAAGAACTATTATTTTTTTATTCATATTGTATATCTTTTTAAAACTATCTTAAAGTCCAAAGCCAATGCCAGATGGAATTGTTATACATAAAATATATCATTATTATTGATAAAACACATAATAAATTTATGACGTATTTCTGTTTGATATCATTGTTACCTTTTACAACTACCAGTACAGTACTAATTAGATGAAATAAAATTAATAGAGCTTGTTGCAATCCTGTTTTAATAGGGTCAATCGGTCCACGAGTTACAAACCAGTAGGACGTAATACCTAAATAAAATAAAATAATAATTAAATGAATTGAAAATGTTTTTAAAATATATTTTAAATATATCACTGCTGTATTGTTATTGAAGGATGTATTATACTTCCTAGTTACAAGGGCCCTTGCTAAATGACGAATGTTTTACACCCATATCTACATTAGAAGATTCCGGATCTCCAATTTTTATTTTATTATCAAGTGTCCTATATAATTCATTAGGAGTGGTTTTATAATTTATTCCATTGTAAATATAATCCTGAACGAATAGTTTATTATTTGAGGGCCTGATACTATTAAAGCAATCTAACGCATAGTTGGTGCAATTATAATTGTTCAAATCATAGCTGCGGGTTGATAAATTTATTGCAGTCTGCATAAACGTGCTGAACTCATCATATGTTGCCGAGATGGTTAAACTAGCATTATATTTTGTAAAATCATTATCTCCAATTTTACTTGGAACTGGTGATAGGTTAAGGCTTTTAATACCCGATTCAGGATAAAAGCCAAAATTTTGTGTCATGCTTAAACTTCCATTTGTTTTAGTTGCGGTTAGAAAAGCATGTCCGGTGGCAAGATCATTTAATATTTTGGAAGGGTCGTTATCTATAGGTAATTGGGCGCAAATTTTGATTGAATAGGTTGCACCTAAATCTGAAATCTGAGTAAAACAATTTAAATATTTTAATAGATCAATTGGCTCAGTAGCAACTTCATCAAAATTAATTTCCACAGCATTTGGGTCTGGCGTATAATCACTGCTACCTCCACCGCTGCTGCCGCCTGAGCCATAGTCATAACCATACCAGTTATTATAACCATAACCACTACCGTCCAGTATACCTAATAAATTATACCAATCAGCCCATCCAATACTTGTTCCACTAGAAACGTAAGATATTACTACAACTTCTGGTAATACAACAATTGGGGCTTCTAAGGATGTTCTATTGGTAGGATTTATTTTATATCCATTTACAATTTTTCTGACTTCTTTTATTTTACCATTTAGTTCTTTAACAGTGATAGTTCCATTAAACTGCTCGCCTTTTGATGTGTTTGATGTTTTATCAATATGTATTAACACACCTTTTTTTAGGCCGTTAATTGAGTCAGCTGAAATAAGAATAAAATTTTTTGTGCCATCGGTACGAAGCGGAACCCTGATAATAAATCTACCTTTATCAAGTTTATAAAGAATTGAAGAATCAACAGACAGATCATTTAATGAACCTGCAGTATAATTAGTTTTTAAAAATGTGCTTGCCTGGTCAATAAATTTAGACTTCACAGGTTTAATAACTTCAGGCGGATCGATTAAAGCTTCTTTTTTGCAACTCCCTAAAAAAATAATGATGAATAAGGTTAGCAGTAATAAGATTTTTGATTTCACAATAGTTAATTTTAGAAATCAAAGGAAGAAAGAATAATTATTAAAACATTTGACAAATGTCAAATAATTATTTTATCCGTATCCTGCTTAATGTTTCAAATGAAATTCCTAAGTAGGATGCAATATAACTCCGGGGAGTACGATGAATTATTTCAGGATGTTTATCTAATAAAAAAGCGAAACGTTCTTCAGCAGTTTGGCTTCGCATACCAAATAATCTTTCTTCGCTTAAGGTATAATACATTTCAGCTAAAACTCTTCCTACTATATTAAATTCAATAAAATCCCGATAAATACTTTGAAGTTCATCATAATGTACGTAATGAAGAATACTGTCTTCTATTGCTTGTATATATTCGTAGCTGGGTTCTCTTTTAAAAAAGCTATTAACTGAAACAATTACATCATTTTCTTTCATAAACCAGGCAGTTATTTCTTTACCGTCTTTTAAATAATATGATCTCAGATATCCTTGTTCTATAAAATAAATGTTGTCGCAAACCTGCCCTTCTTTAAGCACTAACTGGCCCTTATTAAAAATCTTTGTTTTTAAAGTTTCGGATAATCTCTCTTCTAATGGCTTGGAAATAGGTATAATTGAGTTAAACAGGTAAAGTAAATTTTGGTGCATAGCAACAGGATCAGAATTTTATGAAAGTTAATAATTTTTTGACTGTTTTCCTGGCTATGGCTTAATCTTTCATCAATCTTATCTTTACCCGATGTATTACCTCGTCTATGGCCTTCTCTATTTAATTTCTCTACTTCCATTTTGGATTCTATATATAATCAGTGATGGATTGTATGGATTAATTTATTATTTAATAGGCTACAGGAAAAAAGTTGTGATGAACAATTTATTGATCGCATTTCCTGAAAAAACACAACAAGAAAGAATACAGATTGCCAAAAAATTTTATCGAAACCTTGTAGACTATTTTCTTGAATCAATTAAATTAATAACCATAACCGATAGAGAATTTTATAAAAGGTGTTCAGGAAATTTTGAAGAACTAAACAAGCTTACAGCCACCGGAACTAATATCCAATTGCATTCGGGTCACCAGTTTAACTGGGAATGGGCCAACAGGATTTACTCGCAAAATCTACAGATACCCTTTGTATTGGTGTATATGCCTATCTCAAATAAATCAATTGATAAAATATTTAGAAAAATCCGGTTAAAGCATGGCACTGTTTTAATTGATGCTACTAAATACAAACGCGATGTACTAAGTCTTAAGAAACAACAACATGCTTTTGCATTAGTGGCCGACCAAAGTCCTCCAAATGGGATAACTGCTTATTGGCTTAATTTTTTTTCAAAACCCACCCCATTTCTATACACCCCTGAAAAAAATGCACAACGGGCTGCCGTACCTGTAGGCTTTGCAAGTTTTAGAAAAGTGAAAAGAGGGCATTATAAATTTGAAACCACTATCATAACATTGAATGCGGCAGAAACACAAAAGGGTGAATTGACAAAAAAATACAGGAATTTTTTACAAGAGGAGATAAGAGAGCAGCCGGATAATTATTTATGGAGTCACCGCCGATGGAAGTTTGATTATAAAGATAAATATGAAAAACTCTGGGTAGATTAGTTTAATACGCTGGCATCTTTCTCTGTTTCTATATTTTCTTCTTTAATTTTTGCCCAGCCACCTAAAACATTACGCAGATTGTGATACCCCTGCCTTTTCATAAGCGAAGCAGCTATAACACTTCTGTATCCGCCGGCACAATGAAGATAGAGGTTCTGTTCATCTTCAAAATTTGCAATCTGTGCAACATCGGTCATATCTGATAAGGGAAGATTAAGGGCATTTTTTATATGTCCATCTCCATATTCTACTTCTTTTCTAACGTCAAGTATTACAAGATTAGGGTCATGCTTTATATCCATCGCAAGCTCATCTACTTCTACATCAATAATTAAATCAAACTTTTCGCCGGCCTTCTTCCAGGCATCAAAACCACCTTTTAAATAGCCTTCAATTTTATCAAAACCTACTCTGGCCATGCGGATGATTGTTTCTTCTTCCATGCCTTTATCGGTAACTAAAATTATTCGTTGATGAAAAGGAAGTAATGAACCTGCCCATTCTGCAAATCTTCCTTCCAGGCCAATAAAAATTGATCCCGGTACAAATCCATTTGTAAATACTGTTGCATTCCTGGTATCTAAAACAAGAACATCTTCATCCATCTTCTTTTTAAAATCCTTTATTGACAATGCAGCAAGTCCTTTGCTTTTTATTTCAGCAAGACTGTCATAGCCTTCTTTATTAATTTTTGCATTAACGGCAAAATAAACCGGTGCCGCATGTAAGCCTGTTGTAACTGCTTTTATAAAATCTTCTCTTGATTGAGGCTGCAGGGCATAGTTATTTTTCTTCTGTTCTCCAATAGTGCTGAAAGTATCGGGACCTAAATTCTTACCGCAACTGCTACCGGGCCCGTGTGCAGGATATACAATTATATCATCCTGTAAAGGCAAAATTTTATTTTGTATCGTATCATACATCACAGAAGCTAATTCTTCGCTGGACATGTTACCACTGCTCAGGTCAGGCCTTCCTACATCACCTACAAATAAAGTATCTCCCGTAAAAATGCAATGTGGTTTTTGATTTTCATCTTTTAATAAATAACAAGTTGATTCTAAGGTATGCCCCGGTGTATGAATAGCCTGGATCGTTATATCTCCAAGGGAAAAAATTTCTTCCTCCTTTGCTACATGCACAGCAAAATTGGTTTCCGTTTCCGGGCCATAAATAATGGTAGCCCCGGTTTGTTTACTTAAATCCAGGTGCCCACTTACAAAATCTGCATGAAAATGGGTTTCAAAAATATATTTTATTACAGCATTTTTTTCTTTGGCCAGTTGAATATAGGCATCAATATCACGTAGGGGATCAACAATGGCTGCAATACCATTACTCTCAATAAAATAAGCTGCCTCACTAAGGCACGGTGTATAAATTTGCTTTATGTACATGATGAAATTATTATATCAAAGATAGCTAATAAAAAAAACGCGTATGGTTTTGCAATATATTGCACCTAATAAATAAGTAATATTTAACCAACCAGTTTGCTTACAAATTCCTTTACAGATTCAACCCTTTGCTTATTGATCGTATAATAAATAAATTTACCTTCTCTTTTGGTTGTTACTATACCTGCTTTACGTAAAATAGCAAGATGTTGAGAGGCAACCGATTGCTCAAGCCTGAGTTTTACATAAATTTCTGTAACGGCAAGTTTATCGCTTTCGTCAATTATCTTAATAATTTGCTGACGAAGTTTATGATTTAAAGAACGTAGAACAAGGGAAGCTTTTTTTACATTGTAATAATTGATTTGCAAACCATTCTCCTCTTGATTGCTTGGATCCTCACCTGCTAAATTTTCGATAGGTTCTAAAGACATGATATCTGGTTTTATAGCTAAGTGTAAAGATACTAAAAGACTAAACCGTATAAAGTTGAAATCAAGTTAAAAAATAACGGTAAAGTATCATACGGGTTTTGATGAAGAATAAAATTCTTTTAAGTAGATGGGTGATGAACTGTAAATATTTGCAAAATTATTCTGGATATAATTTTTATAAGAAAGG
>MWVW01000179.1_pt1 | contig 14848 bp, 12 predicted proteins | sample 1047191 | NCBI WGS metagenome assembly MWVW01 (sample SAMN06349985, study PRJNA376086) | soil metagenome | isolation source: MtG22-5 sample Antarctic (ecotone) | place: Antarctica
GTATATACCTATAATTTAAATTAGAAAGAACTTGATCAGATAATTATTTGAGATGAACTTAATCCGCTGGCTGGCGGAAGAGAAGTTCGATCTTTTGTCCTTTACAAGGAAACGAAATTATTATTTGATTTTCTTTTTTAAAATTAATTTATTTTACCTTACTTTGTTATAAAGTAAGAAATGAATAATAAATTTTAAAATCATAAAAAAAAATTGGAATAGGATATTTTGCTAATAAATATCATCTATTTAAAATAGAAAATAATGTCACTAAATAAAACGGGCAACAGGTATGTGAATTCATTAGCAATAATCGCCTCGCTGGGTGGGTTTTTGTTTGGCTATGATACAGCCGTAATTTCCGGCACAATTAATTTTGTTACTTCTCAATTTCAGTTGGATGCAACAGTTACAGGATGGTATGTAAGCTCGGCATTGGTAGGCTGCATTTTAGGTGTTTCCATTGCGGGTATTTTAAGTGATAAATACGGAAGGAAAAAAGTGCTCATCTTGTCTGCACTTTTTTTCGGTATATCAGCCATTGGTTGTGCTTTTGCAATAGGATTTACTGATCTTGTCATTTACCGGTTAATTGGCGGTCTCGGTATCGGTGTTGCTTCCATGGTGTCTCCATTATATATCTCAGAGTTATCACCATCGCATAAAAGAGGCAGATTGGTGGCGTTATATCAATTTGCCATTACTGTAGGCATACTTTGCTCTTATTTCAGCAATGCTTATTTACTCAAACTTTCGCAGTCTGAATTTTTAATGCAAACAACCGGCCTACTGAATAAAATTATGGTGAGTGAAGTGTGGCGGATCATGCTTGGAACCTCAGTAGTGCCGGCGCTTCTATTTTTATTTTTATTACTCTTTGTGCCGGAAAGTCCGAGATGGTTAACAATAAAAGGTGATGAGGCCGGCGCCCTGAATATTTTAAAAAAGATTGTTACCGATGATGAAGCAAAAAAAGAAATCGGGGATATTAAAACTAATCTTCAGAGAGAAACAGGAGGATTTAATTTGTTGTTCAAAGGTGGATTTAAGCTTGCGATGATTATAGGAATTTCTTTAGCTTTTCTCACCCAGGTAAGCGGTATCAATGCCATTATTTATTATGGTCCGAAAATATTGGAAGAAGCCGGGCTTCCTATTGCTGATGCATTGGGTGGTCAGGTAGTGATTGGATTGATAAATGTATTGTTTACACTTATTGCTATCTGGAAAATTGATCATCTCGGCAGAAAGCCATTACTCCTTGCCGGTGTTATCGGCATCATCACATCATTGATCATTCTCGGTTCGTTATTTTATTTTAATACCACAAACACTTACCTGCTTTTAATATTCATTTTGTTATTCATTGCCTGCTTTGCATTTTCTTATGGGCCGGTTATTTGGGTTTTATTGTCGGAGATTTTTCCTGCGAAAATCAGGGGCAAGGCCATGTCGCTGGCAACACTTTCATTGTGGATTGGTACTGCATTGGTGGGTCAGTTGACACCGGTCCTTCTCGAAGAACTGAAGCCTGCAGGAACGTTTTGGTTATTTGCCGCCATGACTGCTCCGGCGCTTTACCTTGCAATTAAAGTTATTCCGGAGACGAAGGGCAAAAGCCTCGAAGAAATTGAAAGGTATTGGTTAAATAAAAATTCAAAAGATCACAATTCATGAGATTGAATAATAAAGTTGCCGTCATCACAGGGGCAGCCAATGGCATCGGACTTGCCATTAGCGAGGCTTTTGCAAACGAAGGCGCCATCGTTTTCGCTGCTGATATTGATGAAAAGAAGTGCAAAGCTGAAATGGAAAGATTAAGTACAGCTGGGGTTGTATTACGTGCCGTAAAATGTGATGTGAGCATAACAGATGATGTTAATCGTTTAATTAATGCAGCTATTGAAGAATTTGGCAGGATAGACATTCTTGTGAATAATGCAGCCATTGCCATTAAAGGAAATATCATGGAAATGCCTGACGCGGATTGGGATTTACTGATGAATACAAATCTTAAAAGTATTTATCGTACCACTAAAGCAACGCTGCCTTACATGATAAAACAAAGAGCAGGAAGCATCATAAACATATCATCAACACAGGCATTCCGCAGTTGGAATGACTGGACAGCTTATGCCGGTGCAAAAGGAGCTATGCTTTCCATGACCAATCAACTGGCAGGTCAGTTTGGTGAACACAATGTACGGTTCAACAGCATTTCACCCGGCGCCATTCTTACTCCAATGAATGAAAAAAGAGCAAGGGAAGAAGGTCCTGATTATTTTGCCAGAAGTGCAGCCATGCACGCCATGAAAAGAATGGGTGCTCCCTATGAAGTTGCAATGACGGCTGTCTTTCTTGCTTCGGATGAAGCCGGATTTATAACGGGTGAAGATATTAAAGTAGATGGCGGCCTCTGTACGTTGCCGCGATATATTGAATAAATTTAACAGCGTAATATTTTTTTGAAATGAAACAGGCATTAGAAGGAATAAAAGTGCTGGACTTTTCGCAGTTATTGCAGGGTCCTTTTGCTTCACAGATGTTAGGAGATCTGGGGGCTGATGTAATAAAGATTGAACGTTACAGGCAAGGCGATATTTACCGCGGCATGACCTTTTTTAATAAATGGATTGCAGGTGATGAGTCCCCCTGCTTTATGGCATGGAACCGCAATAAGCGATCGCTTGCTATTGATATGAAAAAATCCGAAGGCAAAGAGATCATTTTTAAATTGGTGAAGCAGGCAGACATTGTTCTTGAAAACTTCAGGCCTGGCGTGATGGAGCGACTGGGTTATGGATATGAAGATTTTAAAAAGATCAACCCGAAAATCATTTATTGCTCGGCATCAGGATGGGGAAGTGACGGGCCATATCTGAAACGCCCCGGCCAGGATCTGTTGGTGCAAAGCGTAAGTGGCGCCATCATGACAAGCGGAAAAAAATCTGACGGGCCTGTTGCACTCGGCACAGCGCTTTGCGACCAGGTGAATGCATTCAATTGTGTGTATGCCATTCTTGCTGCGCTGTACTATCGTGAGAAAACAGGAAAGGGCCAGGAAATTAAAACGAATCTTCTTTCATCGGCTATTGCCTTTCAAATGCAGGATTATTTTACCATACACAATATGGGCGTTAAGTTTGAACGACCTGAATCCGGCATTGCCCATCCCGGTAATCCTGCTCCCTTTGGCGCCTATAAAACAAAGGATGGCTACATCGCCATTGCCATGAATTCGTTTGAAAAATTAGTAGAAGCATTGGGCGATGATTCGCTTATGAAGTACAATGATTCGCAGGTTCTTTTTGAAAAACGCGATGAAATTTTTTACCAGATTGAGGAAATAACAGTTACCAAAACAACAGAAGAATGGCTGGAGATCATGCTTGGCCTTGACCTGTGGGTAGCACAGGTAAATGATCAGGCAGATGTGGCTGATGATCCGCAGGTGAAGCATAACAAGACATTTGTAGAGATTGAACATCCCAAAGCCGGGAAACTTACCGTAACCCATATTCCATTTACTATGAGTGAAACACCGGGAGCAATACGAAGACCATCTCCAATGATTGGTGAACATGGCCCCGAAATTTTAAAGGAGTTGGGTTATGATGAAGCGGATATAAGAAGATTAATTGATGAGAAGATATTATCGGTGGAGAAACTTGTTACCGAAAAAAATAAGATTTAGTTTTTACTGTTGTTGAATAGAGAACAGAAAGTAAAAGAGTGCGACGCAACGAAAGCTTAATAAGTAGTAATGCAGCCGGGCTCCTAAAACATTTTACAGACAATAAGATACATTAACAAGTACATTAATTAAACAGCATGCAATATCAACACATATTATTTGAGGTGAGAGACAAAATTGCCTGGCTTACCTTCAACAGGCCGGAGCAGTTGAATGCGATGAATGCGCAAATGATGAATGAGATCATTCACGCATTGGCAGAAATTAATGTAGCGGATTCAAAACACGTTCGTGTGGCTGTGATCATCGGAGCCGGAAAAGCTTTTATGGCAGGCGCCGACATAAAAGAATATGCACAGCAAACGCAGGCTCAGTTTGAAGATTTTCAAACAAAAGGCCGTTCACTGTATGCCGCTATTGAAGGCAATGCAAAACCTGTTATTGCAGCCATGAACGGTTATGCCTTTGGCGGCGGATTTGAAATTGCTTTGGCATGCGACATGATTGTTGCTGCGGAAGGAGCCAAAATGGGTTTGCCCGAAATACTGCTGAACCTGATACCCGGTGGCGGTGGCACATTGCGGCTTTCAAAAAAAATTGGCGTGAACCTGGCGAATGAAATGATCATGATGGGGCGTACAGTACTGGCGGAAGAAATGCACCGGCACGGGCTGATCAATTATCTGTATCCGAAAGATGTCTTCATTGAAAAGACAACTGAATTTGCAGCTTCGTTTGTTGATAAAGAGTCTGATCGTTTGGAGGCAATAAAACAACTTACACAACTGAGTGCAGGCGGTGTGGCAATGGCTGCGCAAAGTATGGAAAATGCTGCGCTGAATAATTTTTACAGATCAAAGGAAGGTCAGGAAAAGATACAGGAGTTTTATCAAAAGAGCCTGGAAAGGAAGAAATGAATAATGTAACATTATCCGGAATTACCTGGGATCATCCCAGAGGATACGACCCGCTGATTGCCTCTTCAGCACTGTATGAAAAATTGTTTGGCGTAAAAGTAAAATGGCAAAAAAGATGGCTGACCAATTTCGGAGATCAATCACTTGCGGAGTTGGCTGAGCAGTTTGATTTACTTATCATTGATCATCCGCATACAGGTGTTGCCCATGAAACAAAATGTTTATTTCCGTTAGATGAGTTATTATCTCCGGAAAAAATAAATGAGCTTAAAAAACAAACTACGGGTCCGAGTTTTTCCAGTTACAACTATACAGGAAAGCAATGGGCAATACCTGTTGATGCAGCCATGCAATGTTCTGCCAACCGACTGGATCTTTTGGGAGATGTAGCGGTTCCAAAAAATTGGGCGGAAGTTTTTGAATTGGCGCATTTGCTGAAGAAAAAAAATTTACAGGTGGGTATGGCGCTTTGTCCCACCGATAGTTTATGTTCATTCTTAACCATCAGTGCTCAGTTGGGATCACCCATCCGGGAAGGAAATGAAATGCTGGTGAGCCGGGAGGCGGGATTGCAATCGCTGGAACTGATGCGGAAAATGCATGATAATTTTCATCCAAAGAGTTTGGACTGGAATCCCATACAACTTTATGATCACATGTCAACCCATGATGATATTGCTTATACACCGCTTGCTTTTTGTTATACAAATTATTCAAGAGATGGTTTCCGGGAAAAGAAGCTGAGTTATGGCAATGCTCCGGGTATTAAGAATGCAGTATTAGGTGGAGCGGGTATTGCTGTATCGGCAAAAAGTAAATACTTAAACGAAGCTGCTCAATATGCCGCATGGATTTGTAGTGCAGACATTCAAAATTCGGTTTATGTGATGGGACAGGGACAGCCTGCAAATATGGTGGCATGGAAAAGTGATTTTGCAAACGGGCTTACCAATAATTTCTTTTTCAACACCATTGATACATTGACGAATGCTTTTGTTCGTCCGCGTTATAGCGGATGGCCGGCGTTTCAGAAATATCTGGGAGAGGTATTACATACTTTTTTAAAAGATGATATTGATCTGGTAAAGGTATTAAACCATCTGCAGGAAGCGTACAGGCAATCCTATAAGAAAAATAAATAACGTAGATGATATTATATGCAGGATCATACACGGAAATAATTGCCAGTGATTTTGGCGGGCATGGCGAAGGCATATATTGTTTTGAATTTGATAACGAAAGCGGAAAGTTGCAACTTAAGCATACACAGCCGGCCACTAATCCCAGTTACTTGTCCATTCCTTCAACAAAATATTTATACACACACACCGAAGTTCTTGAAGCAAAGAAACCCCATGTGCAGGCTTATAAAATTAATAAAAACGAGTGCTCTCTTCAACTTATCAGCGAACAGGAAATTCCAGGCGGTTGTCCCTGTCATATCAATTTTTCCCGAAAGAATAATTGTATACTCGTGGCCTGTTATGAAACAGGCAATACAATCATCTACCCGATTGCACAGGACGGTAAGCTGTTGCCATACACAAAAGTGTTACAACACGAGGGCAGCAGTATTAACACGCTGCGGCAGGAAAGAGCACATGCACATGCAGTAGAGGTTGATGAAATTTTAAACAACATCCTGATAACAGATTTAGGCATTGATAAAGTAATGGTTTATCAAATGGATATGAACAACGGAACTTTTGTAGCAAAGTTGAAACAAGCAATACTATTGCCACCGGGAAGCGGCCCCCGACATATTGCAGTTCATGTGCAAACGGAATATGCTTATGTGCTGAATGAGCTAACGGGTACAATTACTATGCTCCGTTATTGCAACGGGCATCTTGAACCGCTCAGTACCTATTCAACTTTGCCAAAAGAATTCAAAGGGATACCAAGCGCTGCGGCAATCCGGGTATCAGCAGATGGAAAATTTATTTATACTTCTGAACGAAGTGATGATTGCATTTCAGTTTTGAGATTTGACAATAATAATGAAACACTTGAAATTATCGGACGACATAAAACTCTGGGTAAAACTCCCCGTGATATTATTCTTGATCCAACCGGTAACTGGTTGCTGGCTGCCAACCAGGATTCTGATTCCATTGCAATTTTTAAAGTGGACAAAAATAACGGAATGATTAATCCTGTACATTTAGTGGAAAACATTAAATCACCCGTATGCTTGGCATGGCTCCCGTTAAAATAAAATCAAGGCAAATGAAAAACAAACAAGCATGTAGTGTATCCGATGACTGGACTTATAAAGGGATGAAGGTGATCTTTTTGGAAAACGATTATTTGCGCATTGGTATTTTGGCGGACCGTGGAAGCGATATTTTTGAATTTAAGTACAAGTCGCTTGATCATGATTTTTTATTAAGGTTGCCCAAAGGAATTAAAAATCCTTCTCATGACTTTAGCCAGATGCGTAATACGCCGAACCAGTTGGAAGACTATTATTATTGGGGAGGGCAGGAAATTCTTCCCAACAGCCCTATGCTTAATTATCGCGGAGCAATATTAGGGTTACATGGGGAGGTATCACTCATACCCTGGAAATATGCAATCCTCAAAGATTCAGAAGAAGAAGTTGTCGTAAAATTCTGGACACGGCCGCTACGGATGCCACTTCTTATTGAAAAAGTAATTAGCCTGAGCAGCAATGAATCAAAATTGATGATAACCGAGAAACTGACTAACGAGGGTAATACACACCTCGATATCATGTGGGGGCATCATATTGCTTTCGGGTTACCATTTTTGAAAAATGGAGTTTCTATTGAAACCAATGCAAAAACAATTGAAGCAGATTCGTCAATTTCCAATCCGCGAAGATTCAGAGCCGGTAAAGCATTTAACTGGCCGATGGCCGAAAACATTTATGGAGATGAAGTAGATGCAAGTAAAATCCCCGCAAGTGACAAAGAGCCTTACCGGGATCTTTGTTATCTCAAGGGGTATGATACCAAAGCATATTATGCCATTAAAAATGAAAAGGGAAATATTGGTTTCAGACTTGACTGGAACGGTGATTTGTTTAAGTGCTTATGGCTGTGGCAGGAAAGATTTGCCACATTGGATTTTCCGTGGTGGGGGAAATGTTATACAGTCGCATTAGAGCCGTGGACGTCTTGCTATACACAAAAGCCGGAAGAAGCAATTGAGAAAGGGGAGTGGCTTCATCTGGATGTGGACAGATCATAACAACCAATCTGGCAGCAGGTGCATTCAGAATTGCTTAATCACCAAGACCTGTTTCATTCTCCAAATCTTATTTTTCCTGATTTAGTTACCCATAGCAGAAAAGCAAGGGGTTATCATTCACATGGAATTACTGAACAGTAAAATTGACCATAAAGACCAGATGTGTGATAACACACCCTGAGGTATTGAATTATGTAAAAGATTGAACAGTGAAAATTTTAAACTGCTGTATGATATCTATCACATGCAGATTGATGAAGGTGATGTGATAAGAACGATTAAGGATAATCACAAATACATCGGGCTTTATCATACGGGCGGTGTGCCGGGCAGGCATGAAATAGATGAAAGCCAGGAATTGAATTATCCGGCTATTATGAAAGCTATTGTGGAAACAGGCTTTGCCGGTTATGTGGCGCAGGAATTTATACCGGCAAGAGAAGACAAATTGAAATCACTTATCAAAAATTCGGTTTTAAAATTTATAAAGAGCTTGATCTTGGTTATAAATTATTTTTTATGAAGAAAGATTAATAAATCCTCATCAATATGCTGCTACCCGGAACACAAATGCATATTGTCACCTTTATTTTTGTTTGTATAGAAATAGTAATCCTCTTCTACCTGCTGATCTACAGGTTATCCAGGCCAGATGACAGGACAGCTATTCTAAACATTATCTTAATCACCTTATTAATTATCTATAATGTTACCGGAGGCTTATTGCCTGATCCCAATCTGCCCGGATCAATATTTTTTCAACTTTCAATTGCTTATGGCACAGGGTTTATTACTCCCTGTTATTTTCCCTTTTACGTTTACAAGGCTTTTGGTTTACAGAAAATGAAGTTCCATGCTTACAAGGGTGTTTTTTTATTCCTTATGCTGCCGTACTTGGTTTTTGTAATCGCATATGCAATATCCGATAACCTTGATACTGCAAAAAACTTTCTTATTCTTCCTGTTCTTTATGCTTTATGGGTTATTTATTCGTTATGGAAATCCATCCAGGATAAATACAAAAATGATTTCAGGAGTTACGAATCAAAAGAAGAAATAACGGTACTGCTGTTAAGTATAGCCCCATGGATAGGACTTCCTTTTATTGCTTATTTTGATCTGAGCCAGGCAAGCGAAGCGAACATCACAAATATTGGGTTTTTACTTTTATTATCATTACAGGTTAAGCGACACATAAGGCAGGTAAGGACAGAGCATGAAAAGCTGATAGATTCCGAGCAGCAGCTTTTAAACTGGAATATTAATTTGAAAAAAGAGGTTGAAAAAAGAACGAGTGAGCTGGAGAAAATAAATGATCAAAAGACAATGACTTTTGTAAACCTTGCTCATGAAACAAAAACTCCTCTCACCTTAATAAATAATTATTTAGAAGAATACATCAATACAAATGAAAGCTCTGAAGAATTGATAGTTGTAAAAAGAAGCATCGAAAAATTATCTGCTGACATTGTTAATTTATTTGATCTCGAACGATACAATAAAGGGTTAAATGTTTATGACCATAAACTGGTTTCCAATTTCAGTGAGATTATTAATGACAGTCTTGTGCTGTTTAAACAATATGCCAATAAATTAAAAATTGAATTGATCGCAACAATTGAGGATAATATCTTTATTAAAGCTGAACCTCTCTCTATTAACCGCCTTGTAAATAACCTTATTGAAAATGCCATTAAATTTTCGAGGGAGGATAGTTCAATAGAAATTTCATTGCAAAACAATGATAATAAAATTCTTTTCTCAATTAAAGATTATGGCATTGGTATTCCTCCTGAAATGCATAAAAAAATATTCGAGCCCTATTATCAAATTACAAATCAGAAGAAAAGTATACAAGGAATGGGGCTTGGATTACCCATTGTAAAAAAGGTTGTGCAAGATCTAAACGGTGAAATTCAGATTGAGAGTAATCCCAGAAAAGCGCAGGGAACAAAAATCACTGTGATACTTAACAGGCATACATTATCAAAGGATGAATCTGTGACACCTGTTGCCGTCAATAATATACTGACGAACATAGCGCAAATAGACCTGGAAGAAAGTATTTATGATGAAAAAAAAGAGACTATTTTACTGGTGGCGGATAATGTTTCAATGATAAATTACCTCGTTAAAAAATTAAAGGAAAAGTATAATGTCTATATCGCATTGAATGGAAATGAAGCACTTAAAAAAATGAAGGAAAAAAGTATTCCTGATCTTATTATTTCAGATGTGATGATGGATGTACTGGATGGATTTAGTTTGGCAAAGATTATTTCCGAAAACACGGCGTATAATCATATACCCTTCATATTTCTTTCAGCCAAGTCTGCCACTGTATATGGCAGGCGAAGGGTTGGTAAAACCTTTCTGATTCAGGCCATTTGACAGCGGTGTTTATCTCTATCATATAAGAGCCAGAAAAAAACATATACTGGTAAGATTGTAAGAGAAAAGAATAGTGCATCTGCAAAAAGAGAATCTGTCAATGGCAGGCAAGGCATACAGCTAAAATCCAGCATCAAGAAACCGGGCAAAGCCAGCCTTTTTCTTATGGATCATATTGATATGAAAAGTAGCAAAGGGAAATAGCATAACGATTATTATCAGAATAAAATAAGGTTTCCTTAAATATGGAAGTTTACTACTCCCTTGATGATGAATGGCGATAATGATGGAAATCATCAGGTTTTTAACAGATACTTTTTACCATTTGATATGTTCATCAATAAACCGGATCAGGCTTTCGGCCATTTGCCATTGTTCGGCTGCATTGGGATGATCGGGTGTATTTTTGTAAGGAAAGAAATGCGTATTTCACCAGCATATACGTTGTGCCTTGTTTTGCATAATTACCGGAACGCTTACTGGCACTGTATTTCCCGTTGGCATCTTGTGTTTGGTGACGCTATATTGAGTAAAAACAAGAGTAGTGAGAACGTAAACGATTATGCTATACAGCAGACGATTGGTAAATAATCTGAACATGATTTAAGATTTAAGAATGTATTGTTGATATAATTTTTCGATTTCATCATTACCCATATCTGTATTATGAATAATGATACGATATTTAAGCATCAATCCTTTTTTGAATAATGGTACCGGCGTTCTGCCGGGATAGGGAACATTCTGCATACTCGTTTCTTTTCGCAAAATCCATTGTTGCTGAGGGCCGGGATTAGTAGGGTTAGGAAAAACCACTACTCCAATTTTTGACGAAGTATCACCAGCAAAGGATCCGGTAATGTTCATCCACTGCCCTGCGGCAACAGCGGTTTCCATTGGAGTGATTGCTGTATTGTTTGAAACAAAAGAAATATCTGCCGGAAGTTTTAGGCGCAAACAAAAACCTCCATAACCTTTTATATCATCAGAGCCACCAATTTTTAAACTGTCAACCAATGCGGACAGGTAAATATCAAAATCTATTGCACGGTATTGCCCTGTTGATTTGTGTACCGTTATCTTCGTGATCTCTTTTACGATGGCTGTTTGTTCATTATGCTGCAGCACGGACTTCCACAACATTTCCGATTGCAGCGTTACACTTTTCTTCTTCTTTTTTACTTTCATGTTCACGGGTTCCCAAAAAATATTTTCACAAGCCCATCCATCAGCAATCTTTTTATCATTTAAAACGATTTGATGCCATGCCCAAAAAATTCCTCTGTGATAAGGATGATCTTCTGGGAAATCTTCCGTTATAATTTTTTCATTTAAACTGCACAGCGGATGCATATAACCTGCCCTTTCATATTTTCCATCCAGCGATTTGGGGCACTGTTGGTAAAACAAAACCTTTTTGTCATTCTCTGAAATCTCAATGCCTTCTCTCGATCTGATCGTTGTAAAATGCTGGCCGCACAGCTTTGTGGGCATAAGGTAAACAAAGCAAAAAAAAGCAAACAGGGTCTTTCCCTTTATTAACTTGTAATAATCCATAATTGAATCATTTTTGAATTCATCTGTTAAAAATCAAAATTGTTATTGCCTCTGGAACACGAAAAATAGTAAAGGAGATTATTTTTCCTGTGCACTTCCGTGATTCAGTGACATATTTTCTAATACAAAAAATAATATTTCCTGAACCTTTGATTACGAGATCCCTTAATCACAGATGCGGCCCATAATGCGGAAGTTTCTGTCCCAATTCATACGCCCCACAATCTTGAGCTTTACCTTTGTAATTGTCATTAATATTAGGGATAAGCATTGCTGCATCTACTGCCTTGCCACCAGATTTTAGCCTCCGATCAGGAATTTTTCGCTCAGAAATTGGTGGATTTGGAAATTCAATTTTATCAAATGTATTCTCCAATTTAATCTGTTCAACACCATGTTCCTCCACTTCCGAAAAAGGTCTTTCTCCTATCCGCGCAAAATACTGGATCCCGTATGTTCCCACTGCGTCATAATCGAAATTGCTGTTGATTCCGGGGTCAATAATATCCGCAGCGTAAGGATTTTCTGCACTAAAACCACCCCAATTAATTCCGCCTGCCGGTCCGCCAATAGCAAGATCATTCCTGAAATAAGCATAATCCATCTTAGAGTTACCTCCGAACCCTGTCCCAACTTTGATCACGGTATTATGCAAAACCACATCGCCCTGACTGAAACGCTTCAATTTAAAAGCAGCATACACCACATTATACATAACATCCCGGATAAAATACGTAGGGTCTCCCAGTACGGGTCCCGAACTGAGTCCTACATAACAATTGGTTAGCCGGTTACGGAATATCCAGCAATTGGAAAAACAGAAATCAGCTTCAATACCATCATCGGCTCCTCTGTAAATATTCTTATTATATAGGATTAGGTATTATAAACGCAAATAGTTTTTAATACTGTGTATGGATGTGGTATTTGATTCATCATCCTCCATACCACATTATTAAAAATCCACTTTCTTATATTCCTTTTGTTGAACCGATAAACATATTCATCCAGGTAGGCATGCAGATGTTGTGGTGAACATTTATGATGTGTTCCCCTCAACCAGTTTTTAAACTGCATAATCTGTTTATGCAATTCTTCTAATGCTTTACCCATTTGTGATGTAACGGTTTTTATTTTCATCTCTTTAGCTAAGTATTGGTAAGACCGATGATTGTCTGTTCTGATTCCAGCCTGGTCATCAATCATATCTTAACGTAAGGGCTTAAAAGTTTTCAATTTGCTGCATACGGGTATTGCCTGTTCTTACAAAACCCTTTCTTAGCTTTGAGTTCATTCTACCTAATTCTATAAAATTAATTTAAATAAAAGCGAAATGTAAATTACTGAATAGGCTTTAAAATAAAAAATTCTTTTATTTCATTATCCTCATTTTGAAACATATATCTTTGTTTCATCTGTAAATAATGCAATTCATCATGCGAAAATCACAGTTTACCACACATTTCTGTTTCAGGGTTTTCATTTCCGTTTGTCTAACCTGGATGTTAGTTAACTGCTCACCTAAGTCTAAAAAAGAAGGCGGTATTTACCTGGATGTACACAAGGGCAAAGAGATTGTATTTGGAACCGGGCAACTTGAGCTGAAATTCGATAGCCGGTTTGGATGCCAGGTGCAATATTCCGATAAGCATCTTTTGCTGAATGAAGCGAATGACAGTACACTGCCGCCTCATTATATTATTTCTGATAAAGGCCCGGTAACAGACTTCGCCATTAATTATGATGATGTTGTAATAAATGATATCTCCAATGAATTCGGCAAAGGAAAACAATTGATATTAAAAGGTACAAACCAGGAGGCTGGTTTAGAAAAGATGCTGACTACAGAGCTTTACGATAAATATCCAACTGCTGTGGTTTGGCATACAGCTTATACTAATATTTCCAACCTCCCTGTTCAGATAAACGAGTTCGTAAGTGATTATTTCGTTTTGGATGCATCGTTGACTAACAAAAGTTTTAAAGCTCAGGAAATGTGGTCTTTCCAGGGTATAGCGTACAAATGGGGATTTGATTATATCGCCCCATTAAAAATCGGCTACTATAGAGAAAATTTTACCGGCATTCAGCCGGAATCAAGAATGGCAGGCGGCATACCCATGATTGATTGCTGGAATAAACAAATGGGGCTTGCCATTGCCCACATTGAAAAGAAACCTATGCTTCTTTCGCTTCCGGTATTGGTACGGAGCACTGGGAAAACAGAAGTTTCAATCAAACAAGCGGTGGGTCAAATTTTGCAACCCGGAGAAAATTATAAAACAATCAAATCTGTCGTTATTCCCCATCATCTTGATTATTTTGAACCGCTTCATGTGTATTCATCACTGATGAAAGACCAGGGTCTGAGTGCAAAAGAGCCGGCGCCCGATTCCTATGAGCCGTTCTGGTGTAGTTGGGGATATGAATCGGATTTTACACCGGAGAACATATATGGCATACTACCCAAACTAAAGGAATTTGGTATTAAGTGGATTGTTGTTGACGACCGCTGGTTTGACCGCTATGGTGACTGGAATCCCCGAAAAGAAACGTTTCCCAGTGGAGAGAAACAAATAAAAAGCTTTGTTGATTCTTTGCACAAACAAGGTTTTCTTGTTCAACTCTGGTGGGCGCCTACGCTGGCTCAACCCGCTGCGCCTCCTGCAGGTGGCAATTGGCCATCAGTAACTCCCGGCAGTTCTGATGTAGTAAAGAAACATCCGGATTGGTTTGTAGTAGATAGGCAGGGCCAATACTCCCGCTGTCCACGTAATATGTACTATTTGAACGGGAGCCTTCCACCAGTACAGGACTATATAAGAGGCCTGACCCGGAAATTTATTGAAGATTGGGGGTTTGATGGGTTTAAACTTGATGCCTTCTGGATGGCCCCTCCCAGTTACGATGTGTCAACTCCCCATCCGGAAATGTCATACGAAGGGGTGCCTGAGTTGATGGCAATTATTCACGAAACTTCAAAAGCAATCAAGCCTTACAGTGTAATTGAAATTTGCAATTGTGGCACTCCTCAGGATTTTTATCAAATGCTTTATGAAGACCAGCCCGTAGT
>MWVW01000180.1_pt1 | contig 14752 bp, 12 predicted proteins | sample 1047191 | NCBI WGS metagenome assembly MWVW01 (sample SAMN06349985, study PRJNA376086) | soil metagenome | isolation source: MtG22-5 sample Antarctic (ecotone) | place: Antarctica
CCTAAATAGATTGCCTGTTCTTTAACTCCAGGTATTTATTTATAGAAGTAACAGTAAGATTTTCGGGTGTTGTTAATACAGCCACGATCCCTGCTTTTCGTAATTCTTTTACCATTAATCTTTTTTCCAGTGCATACTTTTCGGCAATCGTCTTGATGTATATATCTTCTATCGTTTTTGCCGTTGCTTCAGTTAGCTTCTTTAATTCAGTGTTCTCAAAAAAAACTACCATCAATAAATGATAATGTGCAATCCTTTTTAAAGATGGCAGTTCACGCTGCAGGCTTTCCATTGATTCAAAATTGGTAAACAAAACCAGTAAACTTCTATGTGTAATGCCGTTACGAATGACGGAAAAAAGTTTTTCAAAATCAGGTTCTAAAAAATTGGTTTCCTGCTTATACAAGGCTTCGATAAGCAGGTTGAGTTGCCCCGGTTTTTTATCGGCAGGCAAAAAAGCATCCAGGTTTTCTGCAAAGGTTATCAGGCCGGCTTTGTCCTGTCGCATTAAGGCAATATTCGAAAGTACTAATGAAGCATTAACTGCATAATCGAGCAGTGTCATTCCTTCAAATGGCATTTTCATGATCCGTCCTTTATTAATTATGCAATAAATCTGCTGACTACGTTCGTCCGTATAATTATTTACCATCAGGTTGCTATGCCGTGCAGTAGCTTTCCAGTTAATGGTGCGATAATCATCGCCTACAACATATTCTTTTATATGTTCAAACTCCATGCTATGGCCAAGTTTGCGTAAACGTTTTACGCCTGCTTCCTGTAAACGGTTAGCCGTTGCTAACAATTGATAGCGCCGCATTTGAATATAAGATGGATACACTTTTATGATTTGCGCCTGTTCAAAAGAGTAACGACGGGTGACTAACCTCAGCGGACTGGCTACAAAAACATTGATATTCCCAAAACTATATTCACCCCTTGTCTGGGGGTGCAAAAAATAGTCAACAGTTACTTTTGCCCCCGCCTCAAGAAATTCAACTTTTTTCCAATTCCTGTTTTGAAATTGAAAGGGTAATTCATCTATCAATTTACATCGGATCTTAAATCCGTATTCATTTTCTAATTCAATGGCTACTTTATTTTCATCACCATTGCTAAAACGATTTGTGGTCAACCGATACGCATCAATCCCTTTCTTTTTACTGTATAATAAAAAAATATCTATCAGTATAGCTACGCTCAAAAAGGAAAGCAGGGCTAAACCTACAGTAAAAATTACGGGCATAAAGTAGCTGATCACAAAAAATGCAGAGGCAACCAGGCCAGTATAATAAACAATGCGATTTAAGTAAAAGGATCGGATCATCGCTATCGTGGTATGTCCATTGTTTGTAAAATCTGTTTGATCACGGCATCTTCAGTTACACCCTCCATTTCTTTATCCGGTGAAAGAATGAGCCGGTGACGGAGTACAGGTGATACAACTGCTATAATATCATCAGGCGTCACAAAATCTCTCCCGTTTATGGCAGCCATTGCTTTTGAAGCATTCATCACAGCTAAAGAAGCTCTTGGGGAGGCACCGAGATAAATCGATTTATGGTTGCGGGTTTGGTGGATTAAGCTGGCGATAAATTGTAACAATTTTTCTTCAATCATGAATGCTTTTACCTGGCGTCGTACAGCTTCAATCTGCTCTGCTTTTAAAACAGGTCGAATAGAATTAACTACGTCAATGCTTCCCATAGCATGAAACTGTGTGAGTATTTGTACTTCTTCTTCCTGAGAAGGATACGGCACGATAATTTTAAAAAGAAAACGATCTAATTGGGCTTCAGGTAAGCGGTAGGTTCCTTCCTGTTCAATGGGATTTTGTGTGGCAATAACCATAAAAGGTGCTTGTAACGGATAGGTTTTACCATCTACAGTGATTTGTCTTTCTTCCATTGCTTCGAATAAAGCTGACTGTGTTTTTGCGGGTGCCCTGTTAATTTCATCTATCAATACTACATTGCTAAATAGAGGACCGCGCTTAAAATCGAACACTGCTTCTTTAGGATTAAATACAGGGGTGCCTATTACGTCAGAAGGCATCAGATCGGGAGTAAACTGTATGCGGGAAAATTTAACATCGAGGCTACGTGCAGTTAGTTTTGCGGTTAAGGTTTTTGCAACACCAGGCACACCTTCCATCAGTACATGGCCGTCTGCCAGCAATGCGGTGATAATCAGTTTTACCATTTCATCCTGGCCTACAATAATTTTTTTTATTTGATCCCTGATTGCAACTACTGCTTCGCTTAATGTACTTAGATCCGTCCTTTGCTCAAACAATTCTGTTTCCATCTTAGGTATTTTGATAAAAAGATTCTAATTGATTATGAAAATCTGCTAATTCCTTTTCTTTTATAGAGCCATTGCTTTCTATACTTAATATATAGCTAATAATGTTCTTTATTTTGTTTAAATCATACCCGGTTTTTACATGCAGGGCATTGATAAATCCTTCATCAAGGGAATCAGCAGATAATTTATACCTGTTTCGAATATGATCTAAAAAATAAACACTCATTTTTTTAGCAAGGCCTTTATGATCTTTTTTATCATAATATAAACGGCCAATCGTTTGCACAAAATCTAATGAATCATTCTTAGGTTTTTCTACAACGGGAATAAAACGTTGCTTTCTGCGCATCTCTAACAATACAAATAAAAACAATGTTGCCATTGCTGTTAGCAATGCCCATCTGAATGCGTCATATTTTAATAACACACGCAACCAACCAGGTTCCGATTGTGGTTGATCATATCGTTTGCTTAAATAATATTCATTCCACAACACCTTTTTTACTGTGCCGGGTATTACAGAAAATGCCTGCTGAAAGTAAGGCATATTGCTTTTATGCAGAATAAAATAATTACTGAAAGCTAAAGGCGCCGTGTGAATAAAAACAGCGCCACTGCCTGCATTAAATTGTATAAAGTTTGGATACCCCGCACGGTTCTTTCCAAGAACAGTTGCATAATTTGTATCAACCGTTTTAAAAAAGCCTGCATATCTTTTTCCGGGATATACATAGGTACGAAGATTGCTAAAGCGTGGTGAAACTAACTGTACCTCAAGGCTATCATCCCCTTTTGAAAAAAAATCATCTTCCTCAATAAAATCGTTGCCATCAAAACCAAAAAAAAGGTTTGCATCATACGACAGATATTTACAAATGATGAAAACATAATTGCCTTTTTTGGCAAAATTTATTAATTGTTTTAATTCATATTCATCTGCATTTAGATTTCTGCTTATTAAAAAAACAGCCTGGTTATGCCCGGCTGAGGAAATAGAATCCCAATAACCAGGTGAACGCTTGTCCGTATAAACTGTAGCCAATGGAAAAAGAGATGGCAGCAAATGGCGGGCAGCATAGAAACCGTAAGGTATTTTATCCTGCTTGCGTAAAGTAATTCGCTCATCCATTTGCAGGGGCCGTTTTTTTGCCGAGCTAACTAATAAAATACCTAATGCAATAACAATAACTGCCGCCAGTGTATAAGGTAAATATTTTTTCACGGCAGGGTTTTTTTAAAGCTTGCAAAATTAGCCTGGATGGTTTTAAAAACTTCTATTTTTATTTGAAATTGTCCGTACCAGGCATATTCAAAATTTCGTGTAAGCTGAAAAAAAGATTTGTAATACGGTGTGCTGTACAACTGCATCACATAATCATTATTGGTTCTTTCCTGTTTGTATTGTATGATGCCTGTCTCGGATAAATCTTTTAAGAGGTGAAGGTACATCAGGCGGATGGCCAACCGGTAGTTTTCGGCGTTGATGGCTTTGTAAATTTCCCCGCTATAATTTATCCCGAAAATATTTTCTGTTATAATATTATCTTCTGACTTACTTACAGAGACAGGTTTTTTTCTAAACAGTTTTACATTGCTTGACGCTAAAAACCAAACTAGGACAGCAATAAAGCCACCTATCATTAAAAACCACATTAGGTTTCGGAACCATTCCCGCTTTGTCAATTTATTTAAAAAAGATTCAGATGGCGGTTTAACTTCTTCACGGGCAGGAGATGTGTCAACGTACCAGAAAGCATTGTCTTTACGAAGTTTTTCTTCCTCCTCCTTATCCACATGGCGAGTTGATATAAGTTGTCTTGACTCACTGTTCGGGGGTTCAAAATTTTGCTGTCTTACGATTGTATCAGTCATAGTAACTGAGTCAGAAAATTGAGCATTGGCTGCATGAATAATTACCATGAATGCCATTAGGAAAATTCCGTGTTGCCATTTTTCTTTGATATGGGTCAGCATATTATGCAAGGCGACTTCCGTTAAATTGAATGAAAAGTTTTCTGCGATAAAGTATTGCCGGAAAAATAATAAAATACCAGGTGATGAAAGCGGCAGATATAAATAAAAAAGACAAGCTCATCCACAAAGGCATTTTATAATAACGCGTGATAAAACCTTCGATAAATGCAGCCACTATAAATATTGGCACTAATCCTACTACAACTTTAACGCCGTCTTTTGCTCCTTCCTGCAAGGACTTTAACCGTGAATGTGTGCCGGGAAATAAATAACTTTTTCCCATAATTACGCCTGCCCCACAGGTAATAATGATAGCTGTTAATTCGAGCATACCATGTAATAATACAGTAACTATTGCCCGGCTGCCTAAACCCTTCGCATAAAACATATGTTCAAAGGCACCTAACCTCATAGATTCTTTCGCTAATGCGGCAATGCTCGGTATTCCAAATAAGATTCCCCGAAAAAAATATGTAAAAGAAACCATGATATTATTTATCATGATACGTACCCACATGTATAGAGGATTGCTGTCGGCATAGACATTAAAAGGATTACCTTCTTCAATGTTTTTCTCAGTCATATCCACATACCCATTACCGAGTACTTGTCTTACAAAGGTTTCATCCTGTAAAGAAGAAAAAAAACCTACAGAAAAGAAAAGCAGAAAAACAGCCAGAGCGAAAAGCATTACAACATGATGTTTCCCAATAGTAAATGGCACATCGTATTTAAAAAAATGAACAAGGCGGTTGGATCTTTCCTTCCTGTTCTGATAAATGCCCAGGTAAATCCGGGAAGTGAGCGAATTAATATATTTTGTAATGCGGCTGGTTGGATAAAAGGTTTTAGCATAAGCCAGATCGTCCACTAATTGGGTAAAGTGCTTCGCCATTTCATCGGCAGTGGCTGCAGTTTCATGCTCCACCCTCTCCCACCGATCTTTATTTTTTTTTATAAATAATCCTTCGCGCAATTATTGCATTTTATGTTGTAAAATAATCATTTTTAATGTTGTTTACATTTCATAAATCATTTTAAAAAAAACTATCTTGTTTTTATTTTACCAGTATGTCAACCATCAGGATTGTCACCAGTTTTAATATTGATCTTGAATTTACCCCCGCCTCATTCCACAGGCGGTTGATTGCATGGTTACTGGATGTGTTTGTTTTACTATTTTATATATATGTTGTTTTTAAATTGATTGATTTTTTTGACAATCGTAGAATGAGCAGTGACGATTCAGAAAGAATTTGGGCAATTGTTTTATTAATGATAGTACCCTTATTTACCTATCATTTATTTTGCGAAATATTAATGAATGGCCAAAGTATGGGCAAACGTATCATGGGTTTACGTGTGGTGAATGAAAATGGAGGACGTCCCGCTATCAGCCAGTTTATCATTCGCTGGCTTATTCGTACCTCTGATTATATGATAGTAGTAATTTTATTGTACGGGCCAATTGCCGCTACCCAGAACATGGGTTTTTTCTGGAAAATTTCCGCTGCATTTACTTTATTTATAGCAGATGTCATTTTAGTGAACTCTACCCCAAAACACCAGCGGCTTGGTGATATTCTGGCACATACTTTATTAATCCGGACTGAACAAAAAGCTGATATACATGATACCATATTTCTTCCCGTACAGGATAATTACCAACCTTCTTTTCCACAGGTGATGGGTTTAAGCGACCGGGATATAAATGCATTGAAAAGCATTTTGGATACGGCTAAAAAACATCATGATTTTCAACTGGCAAACCGGGCAGCCGAAAAAATACAAGTGCATTTAAAAATTGAAACCAGCCTGTCACCGTTCGAATTTTTAGAAGTGCTTTTGAAAGATTATAATTATCTCTCAGCTTCGTGAGAAGTGTGCTATGGGTGAACCGTAAGAGGTGAGACGTGAGATTTTCACATTTGACGTTTGCCTTCTCACGTTTGCTGACTATCCCTATCGCAATTGAAAACTTTCCAGAAACTTTGTGTTAAAATCGCCAGATCTGAACTTGTTATCCTGCATTAGTTGTAAATGAAAGGGGATCGTAGTTTTTACCCCTTCTATCACATACTCGCTCAAGGCCCTGTACATGGTATTGATCGCCTCTTCACGGGTCTGGGCAACTGTAATTAATTTACCTATCATGGAGTCGTAATAAGGCGGGATTACATAACCTGCATACACATGACTGTCGACTCTTACGCCGTGACCTCCCGGTTGGTGCAGTACATTTATTCTTCCAGGTGAGGGACGAAAATCGTTATAAGGATCTTCGGCATTGATACGGCATTCAATTGCGTGCATCGTAGGCTCATAATCATTGCCCGAAATCTTTTCACCCATTGCAATTTTGATTTGCTCTTTTATCAAATCATAATTGATCACTTCTTCTGTTACGCAATGTTCTACCTGTATGCGTGTGTTCATTTCCATAAAGTAGAAGTTGCGATGTTTATCCACAAGGAATTCTACCGTGCCAACACTTTCATAATTAATAGCTCCTGCTGCTTTTTTCGCCGCCTCTCCCATTTTCCGCCGTAATGCCGTTGTCATAAATGGCGAGGGTGATTCTTCCACCAGCTTTTGATGACGGCGCTGAATGGAACAGTCTCTTTCACTTAAATGACAAACATTTCCATATTGGTCACCTGCAATTTGTATTTCAATATGGCGAGGCTCTTCAACAAACTTTTCCATGTAAATACCATCATTACTAAAAGAAGCACCTGCTTCTGCTTTAGCCGTACTGTAAGCCCTTTCCATTTCACTGTCTTCCCATACTATCCTCATACCTTTTCCACCACCACCTGCTGTAGCTTTTAGAATAACAGGAAAGCCCATTTCTTTCGCCAGGTTTTTTGCTTCATCTAAACTTTGCAATAAACCACCGCTACCGGGAATTACTGGAACTCCTGCTTTGGTCATCGTCTCTTTTGCAGTGATCTTATCTCCCATGCTGCTGATCATCTCTGGCGTTGGACCAATAAATTTAATTCCATGGTCAGCGCAGATTTGGGAAAACTTGGCATTCTCCGCCAAAAAACCATAACCCGGATGTATGGCATCGGCATTGGTAATTTCGCAAGCCGCCATCAGGTGAGGAATATTTAGATAGGATTCGCTGCTTTGTGGCTTACCAATACAAACCGCTTCATCTGCAAATTTTACATGCAAACTATCTCTGTCTGCAGTAGAATAAACAGCCACTGTTTTAATGGCCATTTCGCGGCAGGTGCGAATAATTCGTAAAGCAATTTCACCACGGTTGGCTATTAGTATTTTTTTAAACATAATTTTTAATATGCAGATGTGCTAATGTGCAAATATGCAAGTGGCGTTACAAATTGCATAAGTTTAAAAATAAAAAATGCTGAGTAAATAGCTGAATGGTGTTTTTCTTTTTGCCGTATGCAATATCTTACCAATGATTTTTGTCAGTGGATCAAGTTTCTCAAGCAAATGTTTACAATCTGGATAGTTTGTTGAATAATCACATAATAACAGCCAGTATTGGGTTTCATCTGCTTCCTTTGCGGCTATTTTTATTTTATGTATAAAATCCGCCTTGCTTTCAGGATTTTGAGCCTCCATTGAATTTGCCCCGATAGAGGTAGCCGAACGTAATAACTGCTTGGCTAATACATATTTCTTTGAGTTCTCAAGTTCTTCGCAATAAGAAATTATGGCTAATGAAAACTCAATGGATAATTTAAGTAAAGGATTATTTTCAATTAGTTCTTTTCTCATACTTCTTATTTAATGAAGATTGAAGAATCTGCCATTTTGCACATTAGCAAATTTGCAAATTTGCACATTAAGAAGGTTCCACCAAATACAAAGGCTGGTCATACTCTACAGGTGAAGCATCCTCAACTAATAATTTTACAATTTTCCCATTTACTTCACTTTCAATTTCATTGAACAATTTCATGGCCTCAATTATGCAAACAACCGTACCAACAGATACCTCATCACCTACTTCCACAAAATAGGGCTTGTCAGGAGATGGCCTGCGGAAAAAAGTTCCAATCATAGGACTTTTAATGGTTACTGTATTAGCTGAAGGCTGTACGGGCTCAGGGGCTGGAGGAGCAGAAGAAGCAGTCGTTTGTGAAGCAGGCAAATTGGCCTGGGGGCCTTGTTGTGGTAATGAATACATTGGTGCAGATTGCATGGAGGGGGAAAGAATCTGCGTAACCTGTTCTTCTTTTTGCCTGATTGTAACCTTAAAATCTTTTTGTTCTACTGTCACTTCACCAATATTCGAATCATTTACCAGCTTAATCAGTTCTTGTATCTGCTTAAAATCCATTTGTTTCAATTTAAAAGGTTTTGGTTTAAAACAGGCGACTAAGATAGGAATTATAGCAGTTAATAGTTCAGCGTTAAGAGTTAGGAGTTTGGAGTTGACGGATGTCAGTTACAGTTGATAGATGGTTGCAGATCATAGGTAATAGGGTATTTGGTATGAGATATAAACGACTCAAGCTTGTGAACCTGTAAACTTGTGAACTCGTAAACTCTGTATTAGCCTACTCCTTTACTCTCTCTACGTATTCACCGGATTTTGTATTTACCCTGATCAGCTCACCTTCATTTACAAAAAGAGGAACCATCACTGTTGCGCCGGTTTCTATTGTTGCAGGTTTTAAGGTACGTGTTGCAGTATCGCCTCTCATGCCCGGCTCGCTATAAGTAACTTTTACCACAATCTTTTCCGGCAATTCAACTGTCATTGGTTGTTCCGTTTCTGTGTTAAATAATACCGAAACCGTATCTCCATCTTTTAAAAATTGCGGAGCATCTACCATCGTTTCGGCTACTGCAACCTGTTCAAAGGTTTCATTATCCATAAAGTTGTAACCGCCTTCATCTTTATATAAAAACTGGTATTCTTTTCTTTCCACCCGAACCGGGTAAATGGTTTCGCCGCTATTCCAGGTTTGTTCTATACTGCGGGCATTATCAACACCCTTTAGCTTTGCCCAGATCTTTGCAGCAGAACGGGCTGTTTTATTCTCACCAAAATCAATAATCTTATAAAGGCTGTTATCAAGCTTAATAATTAAACCGCGGCTGATATCTGAAGTTGTCGCCATAAAAAATGAAAATTTTAGAGAGCGGCAAAACTACTGGAAAAAGGGTAAGGAGCAAAAGGAGATATAATTGTGTAGCTGGCTGTAGGAATTCTATTTAGCTTTTATTGGTCGCACACTGCATCTGCAGTTCAATATTGAACATTCTTAGACTATTCAATTCTGGATGCTTAAAGATTCCAGCACATGACCCCGGGATTAATATATTTGGAATTGGTTCGTGAAAAAACGGACCACGGCATTGACTTCTACAGGATCTATTTTTCCTGAAGCTTTTGGTGCATTTTTTTGCCTTCTCTAACTATTATTTCTATGATCTCCTCTATATCTTTTTTTGAAGTTCTAAAATTTACAATACAACCCCTTAAACAATACTTTTCCATTACCATAGCATTTGATAAAAATACTTCACCTCCTTGTTGCAATTCATTCAGTAATGCTTCATTTAAAGTATTTAAATAGGTTTCATTCTTTTCGCCATCATGATCATAACTAAAAGGAACGTATCGTAAGGTTGTAATACTTAAGTTTTGTGTAATCGCCTCAAGTTCCGGATGGTTTTTAGCCAGGTCAAATAATAACTTTGATAGTTGAATATCTTCACCAATCATTTTAATATAACCACTTCGTCCTACTTGTTGTAATGTGAGCCATACTTTTAATGCCCTGAAACCACGTGAATTTTGAAATCCGTATTCGTAATAATTTTGAGTTAAGGCTTCATCTTTATTACTGAAGTTATAATATACAGGATGAGAACTGTAAGTCTCAATTAAGTGGTTTGGATTTTTTACTAAAGTACATCCGGCTTCAAGCGGACTGTACAGCCATTTATGTGGGTCCAGGGCAATGGAATCTGCATCTTCAATACCTTCAAATAGAGTTTTTAGTTCCGGAATTACGGCTGCGGGTATACCATAAGCACCGTCTACATGAAACCATAAGTCATACGTTTTGCAAATGGAAGCAATAGCCTTCAGGTTATCAACAACTCCTGTGCTAACATCTCCGGCGGTACCAACCACCATAATTGGTTTACAGCCATTTTTAAGATCATTTTTTATAGCCTGCTCTAATATTTCATTATCCATCTTATTAGTTGCATCTGTTTGTATCCAACGAATTGATTTGGAGCCAAGACCAAATAAAATTGCAGCCTTTTCAATCCAGGTATGGGTAGTTTTTGAGCAATAGATAACCAATTTTGCAGACGCATTTGAGATACCATCTTCTTTGATGTTTTTTGGAGCTTTTGCAGTTCTCGCAGCTAAAAAGGCTGTAAAATTTGCCATATTACCTCCACTAACTAATATCCCACCATAGCCTGGAGAAAGAAATGGGCTTTCCTGTTATTTTAAAAGCTACAGCAGGTGGTGGTGGAAAAGGTATGAGGATAGTATGGGAAAACAGTGAAATGGAAAGGGCTTACAGTACGGCTAAAGCAGAAGCAGGTGCCTCTTTTAGTAATGATGGTATTTACATGGAAAAGTTTGTTGAAGAGCCTCGCCATATTGAAATACAAATTGCAGGTGACCAATATGGAAATGTTTGTCATTTAAGTGAAAGAGACTGTTCCATTCAGCGCCGTCATCAAAAGCTGGTGGAAGAATCACCCTCGCCATTTATGACAACGGCATTACGGCGGAAAATGGGAGAGGCGGCGAAAAAAGCAGCAGGAGCTATTAATTATGAAAGTGTTGGCACGGTAGAATTCCTTGTGGATAAACATCGCAACTTCTACTTTATGGAAATGAACACACGCATACAGGTAGAACATTGCGTAACAGAAGAAGTGATCAATTATGATTTGATAAAAGAGCAAATCAAAATTGCAATGGGTGAAAAGATTTCGGGCAATGATTATGAGCCTACGATGCACGCAATTGAATGCCGTATCAATGCCGAAGATCCTTATAACGATTTTCGTCCCTCACCTGGAAGAATAAATGTACTGCACCAACCGGGAGGTCACGGCGTAAGAGTCGACAGTCATGTGTATGCAGGTTATGTAATCCCGCCTTATTACGACTCCATGATAGGTAAATTAATTACAGTTGCCCAGACCCGTGAAGAGGCGATCAATACCATGTACAGGGCCTTGAGCGAGTATGTGATAGAAGGGGTAAAAACTACGATCCCCTTTCATTTACAACTAATGCAGGATAACAAGTTCAGATCTGGCGATTTTAACACAAAGTTTCTGGAAAGTTTTCAATTGCGATAGGGATAGTCAGCAAACGTGAGAAGGCAAACGTCAAATGTGAAAATCTCACGTCTCACCTCTTACGGTTCACCCATAGCACACTTCTCACGAAGCTGAGAGATAATTATAATCTTTCAAAAGCACTTCTAAAAATTCGAACGGTGACAGGCTGGTTTCAATTTTTAAATGCACTTGTATTTTTTCGGCTGCCCGGTTTGCCAGTTGAAAATCATGATGTTTTTTAGCCGTATCCAAAATGCTTTTCAATGCATTTATATCCCGGTCGCTTAAACCCATCACCTGTGGAAAAGAAGGTTGGTAATTATCCTGTACGGGAAGAAATATGGTATCATGTATATCAGCTTTTTGTTCAGTCCGGATTAATAAAGTATGTGCCAGAATATCACCAAGCCGCTGGTGTTTTGGGGTAGAGTTCACTAAAATGACATCTGCTATAAATAAAGTAAATGCAGCGGAAATTTTCCAGAAAAAACCCATGTTCTGGGTAGCGGCAATTGGCCCGTACAATAAAATTACTACTATCATATAATCAGAGGTACGAATAAGCCAGCGAATGATAAACTGGCTGATAGCGGGACGTCCTCCATTTTCATTCACCACACGTAAACCCATGATACGTTTGCCCATACTTTGGCCATTCATTAATATTTCGCAAAATAAATGATAGGTAAATAAGGGTACTATCATTAATAAAACAATTGCCCAAATTCTTTCTGAATCGTCACTGCTCATTCTACGATTGTCAAAAAAATCAATCAATTTAAAAACAACATATATATAAAATAGTAAAACAAACACATCCAGTAACCATGCAATCAACCGCCTGTGGAATGAGGCGGGGGTAAATTCAAGATCAATATTAAAACTGGTGACAATCCTGATGGTTGACATACTGGTAAAATAAAAACAAGATAGTTTTTTTTAAAATGATTTATGAAATGTAAACAACATTAAAAATGATTATTTTACAACATAAAATGCAATAATTGCGCGAAGGATTATTTATAAAAAAAAATAAAGATCGGTGGGAGAGGGTGGAGCATGAAACTGCAGCCACTGCCGATGAAATGGCGAAGCACTTTACCCAATTAGTGGACGATCTGGCTTATGCTAAAACCTTTTATCCAACCAGCCGCATTACAAAATATATTAATTCGCTCACTTCCCGGATTTACCTGGGCATTTATCAGAACAGGAAGGAAAGATCCAACCGCCTTGTTCATTTTTTTAAATACGATGTGCCATTTACTATTGGGAAACATCATGTTGTAATGCTTTTCGCTCTGGCTGTTTTTCTGCTTTTCTTTTCTGTAGGTTTTTTTTCTTCTTTACAGGATGAAACCTTTGTAAGACAAGTACTCGGTAATGGGTATGTGGATATGACTGAGAAAAACATTGAAGAAGGTAATCCTTTTAATGTCTATGCCGACAGCAATCCTCTATACATGTGGGTACGTATCATGATAAATAATATCATGGTTTCTTTTACATATTTTTTTCGGGGAATCTTATTTGGAATACCGAGCATTGCCGCATTAGCGAAAGAATCTATGAGGTTAGGTGCCTTTGAACATATGTTTTATGCGAAGGGTTTAGGCAGCCGGGCAATAGTTACTGTATTATTACATGGTATGCTCGAATTAACAGCTATCATTATTACCTGTGGGGCAGGCGTAATTATGGGAAAAAGTTATTTATTTCCCGGCACACATTCACGGTTAAAGTCCTTGCAGGAAGGAGCAAAAGACGGCGTTAAAGTTGTAGTAGGATTAGTGCCAATATTTATAGTGGCTGCATTTATCGAAGGTTTTATCACGCGTTATTATAAAATGCCTTTGTGGATGAGCTTGTCTTTTTTATTTATATCTGCCGCTTTCATCACCTGGTATTTTATTATTTTTCCGGCAATACTTTATCGCAGAAAACTTTTCATTCAATTTAACGGAAGTCGCCTTGCATAATATGCTGACCCATATCAAAGAAAAATGGCAACACGGAATTTTCCTAATGGCATTCATGGTAATTATTCATGCAGCCAATGCTCAATTTTCTGACTCAGTTACTATGACTGATACAATCGTAAGACAGCAAAATTTTGAACCCCCGAACAGTGAGTCAAGACAACTTATATCAACTCGCCATGTGGATAAGGAGGAGGAAGAAAAACTTCGTAAAGACAATGCTTTCTGGTACGTTGACACATCTCCTGCCCGTGAAGAAGTTAAACCGCCATCTGAATCTTTTTTAAATAAATTGACAAAGCGGGAATGGTTCCGAAACCTAATGTGGTTTTTAATGATAGGTGGCTTTATTGCTGTCCTAGTTTGGTTTTTAGCGTCAAGCAATGTAAAACTGTTTAGAAAAAAACCTGTCTCTGTAAGTAAGTCAGAAGATAATATTATAACAGAAAATATTTTCGGGATAAATTATAGCGGGGAAATTTACAAAGCCATCAACGCCGAAAACTACCGGTTGGCCATCCGCCTGATGTACCTTCACCTCTTAAAAGATTTATCCGAGACAGGCATCATACAATACAAACAGGAAAGAACCAATAATGATTATGTGATGCAGTTGTACAGCACACCGTATTACAAATCTTTTTTTCAGCTTACACGAAATTTTGAATATGCCTGGTACGGACAATTTCAAATAAAAATAGAAGTTTTTAAAACCATCCAGGCTAATTTTGCAAGTCTGCGATCTCGACCGCTACGGTTTCGCCATCGTCCAGTATTCCCGCGGCTGCCCGTATATGTGCGATTTCTGCGATGTCACCGCCCTCTTCGGCCGCCGCCCGCGGACCAAGACCGCCGCGCAGATGATCGCGGAGCTCGAGGCCCTGGGGGACCTCGACCGCTTCGATCTGGTGGTGTTCGCGGACGATAATCTCATCGGCAACAAGAAACTGCTCAAGTCCGATCTGCTCCCCGCGCTCATCGAGTGGCGCAGACGGAAACACCCCGCCGTCGGTTTCGCGACCCAGGTCACGATCAACCTGGCCGACGACACCGAGCTCATGGACCTCCGCCTGATGTACCTTCACCTCTTAAAAGATTTATCCGAGACAGGCATCATACAATACAAACAGGAAAGAACCAATAATGATTATGTGATGCAGTTGTACAGCACACCGTATTAC
>MWVW01000181.1_pt1 | contig 14736 bp, 10 predicted proteins | sample 1047191 | NCBI WGS metagenome assembly MWVW01 (sample SAMN06349985, study PRJNA376086) | soil metagenome | isolation source: MtG22-5 sample Antarctic (ecotone) | place: Antarctica
GTACTGGCAGGTACTATTCGCACTCTCGATAAAGGAATGCAGAAAGAAGTATGGGATCGAATAGAACGCACAGCGAAAAACATTGCAGCCGCATCTGGAGCAACGGCTGAAGTAACTTTAGATTCCAAAACAGGGGTCACTTATAACAACCCTGCATTAACCAAACAAATGTTGCCATCATTGCAAAAAGCTACCAACGGAAATGCAATGACGATGGATGCTGTAATGGGGGCAGAAGATTTTTCTTTCTTTGCTGATAAAATACCGGCTCTGTATTTCTATGTTGGAGGATTACCGGCAGGCAAAGATCCAGCGTTAGCAGCGCCTCATCACACACCTGATTTTTTCATTGATGAATCAGGCATGAAGACAGGGATCAAGGCATTTTGCTATCTCGTATTGGATTACATGGCTGCAAATAAAAAGGAATGAAGTCCATCTTGTGGTTGTTAATCATATTCTTAAATCTTCAAAGTATTTCAGCCCAAAAGATTGACCGGAAACTACACAAAAAAATTAATGAAGTTATTGAAGGGTTCAATGGTGAGATAGGCATCTACATCAAAAATCTGAAAACCAATAAAACGGTAATGATCAATGCGGATACCGTTTTTCCTTCTGCCAGCATTGTAAAAGTGCCCATCTTAATAGGGGTAATGGACAAGATCAATAAAGGAGAACTTACTTATCACCAGGAGATGCAATACAAAGACAGTCTTTTGTATGCCGGAGTTGATATACTCGGATCGTTTAAACAAAATGAAAAAATAGAATTGAGTAAGTTAATGATGCTGATGCTTACCATGAGTGATAATACTGCAAGCCTGTGGTTGCAAAGCCTTGCCGGTACAGGCACCCGGATCAACTTTATTTTAGACAGCCTTGGACTTCAGCACACAAGAGTAAATTCAAGAACACCGGGAAGAGAAGGGGATCGTACTAATTATGGATGGGGACAAACGACACCCCGGGAAATGGCTGTCATTTTCGAAAAAATATTTAAAGGAAAAATCATTTCCCCAACTGCGAGTGATAAAATGCTTCGGCTTTTAAATAGAAATTATTTTGATCTTGTATCTATTTCTCAAATACCACCTTATGCGACTGTAATTACAAAATATGGAGCCGTGAATAAGGTAAGAAATGAAGTGGTATTGGTAAAAGGAAATAAAAGCAAATATGTGTTCAGCATTTTTACTAAAAACAATAAAGACGAAAGCTGGCAAAACAGTAATGAAGCCTGGGAATTGACAAGAAAAATTTCTAAACTGCTATGGAATTATTTTGAGCCGAAAGATCAGTGGAAACGAAGTGCCGATGCAGATAAATGGGATTGAATCACTTCAGTACCTGGAAGGCAAGTAAACTCATGAGATAAGCCAGGCCCGTCATATATACAAATTGTATAATAGGCCATTTCCAGCTTTTGGTTTCACGTTTGGTGATAGCAAGCGTACTCATACACTGCATCGCGAAAACATAAAATACCATTAGGGAAACACCTGCTGCAAGTGTAAATACTGCTGTGCCATTCGCATGTGTGGCAGCCTTCATTTTATCGCGTAGTAAAAGACCTTCATCATCTTCACCTACACTATACAAGGTAGCCATGGTGCCTACAAATACTTCCCGTGCGGCAAATGAGGTTATTAAAGCAATGCCGATGCGCCAGTCATAACCAAGTGGTGTGATAACAGGCTCTATACTTTTTCCTAAAATGCCTGCATACGAATTTTCAAGCTTTGCTGTAGCATAAGCCTGTTCCGCTTTTTTATCAATTGCATTTTTACTTTTGGCAAATGCATAATTATTTTCAATCTCGTTCATTTTTTTTGACGGACCAAAGGAACTTAGCGCCCATAGAATTAGACTTATAATCATGATCACCTTGCCTGCATCCGTTACAAAGATCTTTGCTTTGTTGACCATGGTTTGCAATACATTATTCCAACGGGGGCTGCGGTAACTTGGCAATTCAAGAATAAAAAAGCTTCTCTCTTTTATATGAATAAACCACTTGGCAATATAAGACACCAGCAATGCCATCATCAATCCCAATAAGTAAAGCCCCATCATGATAAGCCCCTGCAAACTTAAAAAACCAAATAAATAAGTATTGGGAATAACAAGACCTATCAGGATAATATAGACCGGTAGTCGGGCCGAACAACTTATCAAGGGTGTAACAAGAATCGTCAAAAGCCTTTCCTTTTTATTCTCGATGGAACGTGCGCTCATGATAGCAGGTACAGCACAGGCAAAGCCGCTGATCAGCGGCATTACACTTTTACCATTCAACCCTACACTACGCATTACACGGTCTGTAAGGAATGATATGCGTGCCATATACCCTGTGTCTTCCAGTAAAGTAATGAGCCCGAAAAGAATCATGATCTGAGGGACAAAAACAAGTATCCCTCCTAATCCGGCAATCACGCCGTTTATCAAAAGATCGCTCCACCATTGCTCTGGCAAATTCTGTGAAAGCCATCCACTCGTAGAAGAAAAAGCCGTTTCAATCCAGTCCATTGGATATTGAGCAAGCAGAAATACACTTTGAAAAAGCAAAAATAAAATGCTTAATAAAATAATATATCCCAATGGACGGTGCAATAAAATGGCATCCAACTTCTCTGTAAGTAATCTTTTTTGCACAGGATCGGGTTCAGACACAGCAACCTGCATTACATGTTTGATGCGTGTATAACGTTGCAATATTTCAGTAGCCTGAGTTTTGGTAGGGTTGAAATGATGTTTCACTTCAATCTGCTCAATAGTGTCCTGCATTTCATTATCAAAGTGAAATTCTTCATGATTGATCAGGTAATGGATGGCTGTATAGTCACTGAGCTTTGGAAAAATTTGTTGAAGTTCGTCTATGGGTGCCGCAGAAAGAGAATGGTTATCAATAAAGTCACGGGCTGGTGTTTTATAGAGGTGTAATGCCGTTTGTTCGACCGCTTTTTTTAACAGTGTAATGCCTTTTTGTTTGCGTGGATTCACTACCACCACAGGCACACCTAATTCCCTTTCTAATTCTTCAACGTTTATTTGTATCCCATTTTTCTTAGCCAGATCTGTCATGGTAAGTGCAAGCACTACTGGTTTTTTAAGGTCAATGATCTGGGTGCAAAAAAGAAGATTTCGTTTCAGATTACTGGCATCTACCACTACTACGAAAACATCAGCTTTTATATCTCTATCCTGGTCGAGCAGCACACGGTAGCTCACCCATTCATCCATTCTTTTTGGGTACAGGCTATATGTGCCGGGTAAGTCAATAATATTTGCTGAAAAAGACTCTGATAAAATGCTGATACCTGTTTTTTTCTCAACTGTTACACCCGGAAAATTTCCGACTTTTTGATCAAGCCCGGTAAGAGAGTTGAATAAGGAACTTTTACCACTGTTTGGATTTCCGACTAATGCAATATGTACGGTTTTTTTAGCCATTTTACCTGGGGCGCAAAGGTAGATAGGGCTTAATGTATGGGGTTACGACTTTGGAAGTTTTACAAAAGCTTAAGGGAAAAACATGAATAAAAATTTATAAATAAACGTCTGAACAATAAAGCAATAGATAATTTTGCTTTCAACATTTTAAAATTTACCTCTGTGAATCGCAATCATATTCTTGTTTTTCTTGTTTTGATCAATTTTGTTGCATCTGCACAAAAATCTAAAAAAGAAGATCAACAATTACTTAGCAGTATAAAAGCCCACATCAATTTTTTAGCTTCTGATAAATTAGAAGGAAGAAGAACAGGCACAGAAGGCGAACGTATTGCAGCGGAATACATTAGTAATCAATTTAAAACATCAGGACTTTTACCAAAGGGCACCTCAGATTATTTCCAGTCTTTTGAAATAGCAGAAGGAAGGCAGGTAAATACTGCATCCCATTTATTAATTGATGGTCATGCACTGAAGCTTAACAATGATTTTTTCCCTTTAAGCTATAGCGCCAATGAATCGCTTGAAGCTATGCCTTCGATGGCATTACAGGAACCACAGATGCCCTGGTTTATAGACGTGAAAGAGGTGATGGAAGAGAATAGTTCAAATCCACATTTTGATGTGGCAGAAGCAATAAAAGTGAAGGTTACGGGCATGGCAACAAAAGGCGCTTCTGCTGTTTTTGTTTATAATACAGGTGATAAAGCTGATGACCTTGCATTCAATGGAAAAGAAATGATTTCAGCTTTGAATATACCGGTCGTCTATATCACTAAATCGGCTGCACTTAAATATATAAATGACCCTACAGCATCTTATGATATAAAATTGAAAATAGATATAGGACAGAAAAAAAGAACAGGTAAAAATGTAGTGGGATATATTGATAATGGTGCTGTCACAACGATAGTGTTAGGCGCACATTTCGATCATTTGGGTTGGGGCGAAGATGGGAATTCAATGATGCGCACTGGAGAAAAACAATTGCATAATGGGGCGGATGATAATGCAAGTGGAACGGCGGCGCTCATTGAGATAGGGCGGGCTTTAAAAGTTTCAAAAAACAAACAAAACAATTATTTGCTAATTGCTTTTTCGGGGGAGGAATTGGGACTTTATGGTTCGAAATATTTCGTTGAAAATCCAACTGTGGATTTGAGCAAAGTGAATTATATGATCAATATGGATATGTTGGGAAGACTGAATGATTCATCGCGTATAATGACTGTTGGTGGCTATGGCACTTCACCTGCATGGGGTGAACTTTATAATGCTAAAAGTAAACAAGGATTGTATAAAGGAAATTTGAATTTTAAATACGATTCCAGCGGGACTGGTCCCAGCGATCACACTTCTTTTTACCGAAAAAGCATTCCTGTATTATTCTTTTTTACAGGTTTGCACGTCGACTATCACAAGCCCTCTGACGACTTCGATAAGATCAATTATGAAGGGGAAGTACAAATCGTGAAGCATATATTAAGCCTTATAGAAAACTCGGGAAAGAAAGGGAGTAAATTCTTATTTACAAAGACGAGAGAAACACAGATGAATACCAATACCCGGTTCTCGGTTACCCTTGGTGTCATGCCTGACTATACATATGTAGGTGCCGGGCTGCGAATAGATGGAGTAAGCGAAAACAAACCTGCACAAAAAGCAGGGATGAAGGCTGGTGATATCATTACTGCCATTGGTGACCATAAGGTAGGCTCCATTGAAAGTTATATGCAGGCGCTTAACAAATTTAAAAAAGGCGATAAGACCACGGTACAATATAAAAGGGGAACAGAAAATCTATCTTCCGCCATAGCGTTTTAGTACTTTCATAGTGTAAAGCCCTGCAAGTGAAACTGCTGCTCGATGCCCAGGATATAATGGATAGCTTCTTTGAAGAAACGAGGATGCTTGGGATAATGGCCCCGATGAAAGACTACCAGTTATGTTGGCAACTCAATAATCTTTTAGGCATTGACTTTAGGATCAATAATGAAATAGAAATACAGCTTACAAAAAAGAATCGTAATTATTTTTTTGCAGTATATGAGTACGGAGAATTGAATACCTCATTGGTGCATTATTTATACAACAATCAATTTGATGGTGAATATTTATTACCCGAATTCAAGCACCTTGATTTTATTTGGTTGCTAAAAGGCGATGTGGTAACTGAAATTTCATTTCAAAAATTAATAGAATCTGTGCGTACCATCAAGGGTCTTCAATTGATTCTTGAACTTACTCATGAAAAACTGCGGCACAAAGAACACCTTATCTTTTAAAATTTACACTTTGAATATGAATACTAATTGGACAACAGAAAAGGATTCACTTTATCGAAAATTTACTTTCAAAGACTTCGGTGAGGCTTTTGCCTTTATGACGAGAGTGGCATTGATAGCTGAAAAAATGGATCATCATCCAAAATGGACCAATGTATATAAAACGGTTGAGATATGGCTTTCCACTCATGATGCAGGAAATAAGATTACAGAGAAAGATCGTCAGTTAGCTGAAAAAATAGATGCTTTGGAAGACTGAAATCAATCTTATTATTCTTACTAATTAAGGCTTTACTACTATAGTTTTTTCCTTTAATGTAGTACATACTCCAATAGGACTACAACAATTCTCCAAACCATAATCAAAAAAAAGTTTTTTTATAGCTTCCACTCCATCCGATGCCACAGCTACCAAAAGACCGCCATTTGTCTGCGGGTCTGGGAGTAAATTAAAAGCTTCCATGACATTCACCCCTTTATCGAAACCCACTTTGCTGCTATAGGTATTCCAGTTGCGATAGGTAGCATCGGGAATGGTACGTTGTCGTAAACATTCATCTACACCTGCAAGTTTCTGAATGGCGGAGTAGTGGAGTTCCATACCTACACGACTGCTTTCTGCCATTTCCAGCGCATGACCTAATAATCCAAAACCTGTAATATCTGTCATGGCATGTACAGCAACCACCTCTCCTAATTCCGAACCAATTGAATTCAAAGAAGTCATACTTCTAATTAATTCTGTGTAATGTGCTGATTGAAGTATTCCTCGTTTTAATGCAGTGGTTAATATACCGGTACCCAGAGGCTTTGTAAGAAATAGAAAGTCGCCTGGTTGAGCGCAACTATTTTGTTTTAGATTATCGAGTGGTACAAGCCCTGTGACAGCTAATCCAAAAATGGGATCTGCTGAATCAATAGTATGGCCTCCGGCAAGGGGAATATTAGCTTCTTTGCAAATAGCCCTCCCTCCTTCCATTATTTTTTGTGTTATTTCAACAGGTAACTTATCAATGGGAATTCCTAAGATCGCAATAGCCATCATAGGAGTTCCACCCATGGCATATACATCACTAATGGCATTGGCTGCAGCAATCCTCCCAAAGTCGAAAGGATCATCTACAATTGGTAAAAAGAAATCTGTGGTAGATATGATCGCTTCCTTATCATTTATTTTGAAAACAGCCGCATCATCATTTTTCGTATTTCCTACTAAAAGGTTCTCGAAACCGGTTTCTTCATCAGTATGCAAAATTTGTTGCAGAAGTGCCGGGGAAATTTTACATCCACAGCCCCCACCCTTAGAGAACTGGCTTAACCTAACAGAATCATACATTGGTAATAGAATTAATGAAGGAGATTAATAATTAAATTTTTAAAAACTATTTGACACGGGATCGGCCACTAATAAATCCGCATTCTGAGGCGTCACTTCACTACAATAAATTTTTTTTAGCAGCACATCTAAGTTTTCACGATTGTTCAGGCCTTTCAGATAATGTTTATCATAATAAGAAAGTAAAATGGTAAAGCAGGATTTAAGATCATTTTGGTTTAAATAATTTAAAGCAGTTTTTGTCTCTAATCCTCCTAATCTCTTATTGATTCTTAGAATGCTTTGCGTCAAGGCCTCATGTGGCAAAGCGCCGTATTCTTCTTTTATATGCGCCAACCGTTCTTTAAATGGGATATCTAAAAACAAAATGGGGGACCTGCGCATTCTTTGCCAGAGCGGGCCCGGAACATTAAGGTTGCCTATCCGTTGGCTTTCATCCTCTACCCAAATTGGTTGTCCTTCAGGGATTGCCCAAAGAGCCTGAGCCAAGCGGTTTTCAAACATTTCTTGTGTGGGTTGAGCCGGCATATTGATATTACCAAATGCTGAACCTTTATGATGTGCCGACCCTTCAAGATCAACAGTTGCCTCTCCCTTTTTTCTTAACTGATGCAATACCTCTGTTTTTCCGGAACCTGTAAATCCACCTATTACCTGAAAAGAGGAAAAAACAGTTTATGTGTCTGGTCGTGAAACACACTCCACCTAAATAGGCTCACCAATAATTGGTAATTTTAGGATATGGAATTTTTAAATGACTACATAACCGTTGACAAAGAGATTATCGGCGGGACACCTGTATTTAAAGGCACCCGTGTTGCTGTTAAAACATTATTTGACTACCTGGAAAACTCCTCTCTTAATGATTTTCTTGATGGATTTCCTTCAGTTTCCCGGAGGCAGGCTGAAGCAGTAATTGAACTTGCATCAGAGAAAATTTTAGCGGACTTAGCTTCATGAGAATCCTTCTTGACTAAAACATTGACGTTCGGCTAAAAAGTTATTTACTGGCTCATGATTTCGAGATTTCAACTGTAAAAGAAATGAAATGGAATGGGCTGAAGAATGGTGAGCTTCTTCAGTTGATCACACAGTACAATATTGATTGTTGGATAGTAGTTGACAAAAATATTCCTTACCAACAGAATATAGAGAATCTTCCCTGTATGATCATTGTATTAGATGTGTATCGTAACACACTTAAACACCTGATTCCACTTGTCCCCAAAGTGATTACTACACTTAATCAGAGATTTAGGAAAGAAGTAATGGTACTTCCCGAAAAATGACTTTTTACCCTAATGGCAGAATGCAGTGTAGGTATGGAACTCCACTACTCCGCCATTCAGAAACCTGCAGGTGTAGATGAATGTTTACGACAACGTACCATCCCTGATGCTACCTATCGCAACTGGAATACCTATAGCAGCAAAGTGGGGTTCGATAAAAGGGTGAATGTCATGGAAGCTTTTAATCTACTCCCAGACCCCGCAGACAAATGGCGGTCTTTTGGTAGCTGTGGCATCGGATGGAGCGGAAGCTATAAAAAAAACTTTTTTTTGATTATGGTTTGGAGAATTATTGTAGTCCTATTGGAGTATGTACTACATTCAATGAAAAAACTATAGTAGTAAGCCTTAATCAGTAACCATAATAAGATTGATTTCAGTCTTCCAAAGCATCTATTTTTTCAGCTAACTGACGATCTTTCTCCGTAATCTTATTTCCGGCATCATGAGTAGAAAGCCATATCTCAACCGTATTATATACATTGGTCCACTTCGGATGATGATCCATTTTTTCAGCTATCAATGCCACTCTCGTCATAAAGGCAAAAGCCTCACTGAAGTCTTTGAAAGTAAATTTTCGATAAAGTGAATCCTTTTCTATTTTCCAATTAGTATTCATATTCAAAGTGTAAATTTTAAAAGATAAGGTGTTCTTTGTGCCGCAGTTTTTCATGAGTAAGTTCAAGAATCAATTGAAGTCCCTTGATGGTACGCACAGATTCTATTAATTTTTGAAATGAAATTTCAGTTACCACATCGCCTTTTAGCAACCAAATAAAATCAAGGTGCTTGAATTCGGGTAATAAATATTCACCATCAAATTGATTGTTGTATAAATAATGCACCAATGAGGTATTCAATTCTCCGTACTCATATACTGCAAAAAAATAATTACGATTCTTTTTTGTAAGCTGTATTTCTATTTCATTATTGATCCTAAAGTCAATGCCTAAAAGATTATTGAGTTGCCAACATAACTGGTAGTCTTTCATCGGGGCCATTATCCCAAGCATCCTCGTTTCTTCAAAGAAGCTATCCATTATATCCTGGGCATCGAGCAGCAGTTTCACTTGCAGGGCTTTACACTATGAAAGTACTAAAACGCTATGGCGGAAGATAGATTTTCTGTTCCCCTTTTATATTGTACCGTGGTCTTATCGCCTTTTTTAAATTTGTTAAGCGCCTGCATATAACTTTCAATGGAGCCTACCTTATGGTCACCAATGGCAGTAATGATATCACCAGCCTTCATCCCTGCTTTTTGTGCAGGTTTGTTTTCGCTTACTCCATCTATTCGCAGCCCGGCACCTACATATGTATAGTCAGGCATGACACCAAGGGTAACCGAGAACCGGGTATTGGTATTCATCTGTGTTTCTCTCGTCTTTGTAAATAAGAATTTACTCCCTTTCTTTCCCGAGTTTTCTATAAGGCTTAATATATGCTTCACGATTTGTACTTCCCCTTCATAATTGATCTTATCGAAGTCGTCAGAGGGCTTGTGATAGTCGACGTGCAAACCTGTAAAAAAGAATAATACAGGAATGCTTTTTCGGTAAAAAGAAGTGTGATCGCTGGGACCAGTCCCGCTGGAATCGTATTTAAAATTCAAATTTCCTTTATACAATCCTTGTTTACTTTTAGCATTATAAAGTTCACCCCATGCAGGTGAAGTGCCATAGCCACCAACAGTCATTATACGCGATGAATCATTCAGTCTTCCCAACATATCCATATTGATCATATAATTCACTTTGCTCAAATCCACAGTTGGATTTTCAACGAAATATTTCGAACCATAAAGTCCCAATTCCTCCCCCGAAAAAGCAATTAGCAAATAATTGTTTTGTTTGTTTTTTGAAACTTTTAAAGCCCGCCCTATCTCAATGAGCGCCGCCGTTCCACTTGCATTATCATCCGCCCCATTATGCAATTGTTTTTCTCCAGTGCGCATCATTGAATTCCCATCTTCGCCCCAACCCAAATGATCGAAATGTGCGCCTAACACTATCGTTGTGACAGCACCATTATCAATATATCCCACTACATTTTTACCTGTTCTTTTTTTCTGTCCTATATCTATTTTCAATTTTATATCATAAGATGCTGTAGGGTCATTTATATATTTAAGTGCAGCCGATTTAGTGATATAGACGACCGGTATATTCAAAGCTGAAATCATTTCTTTTCCATTGAATGCAAGGTCATCAGCTTTATCACCTGTATTATAAACAAAAACAGCAGAAGCGCCTTTTGTTGCCATGCCCGTAACCTTCACTTTTATTGCTTCTGCCACATCAAAATGTGGATTTGAACTATTCTCTTCCATCACCTCTTTCACGTCTATAAACCAGGGCATCTGTGGTTCCTGTAATGCCATCGAAGGCATAGCTTCAAGCGATTCATTGGCGCTATAGCTTAAAGGGAAAAAATCATTGTTAAGCTTCAGTGCATGACCATCAATTAATAAATGGGATGCAGTATTTACCTGCCTTCCTTCTGCTATTTCAAAAGACTGGAAATAATCTGAGGTGCCCTTTGGTAAAAGTCCTGATGTTTTAAATTGATTACTAATGTATTCCGCTGCAATACGTTCGCCTTCTGTGCCTGTTCTTCTTCCTTCTAATTTATCAGAAGCTAAAAAATTGATGTGGGCTTTTATACTGCTAAGTAATTGTTGATCTTCTTTTTTAGATTTTTGTGCAGATGCAACAAAATTGATCAAAACAAGAAAAACAAGAATATGATTGCGATTCACAGAGGTAAATTTTAAAATGTTGAAAGCAAAATTATCTATTGCTTTATTGTTCAGACGTTTATTTATAAATTTTTATTCATGTTTTTCCCTTAAGCTTTTGTAAAACTTCCAAAGTCGTAACCCCATACATTAAGCCCTATCTACCTTTGCGCCCCAGGTAAAATGGCTAAAAAAACCGTACATATTGCATTAGTCGGAAATCCAAACAGTGGTAAAAGTTCCTTATTCAACTCTCTTACCGGGCTTGATCAAAAAGTCGGAAATTTTCCGGGTGTAACAGTTGAGAAAAAAACAGGTATCAGCATTTTATCAGAGTCTTTTTCAGCAAATATTATTGACTTACCCGGCACATATAGCCTGTACCCAAAAAGAATGGATGAATGGGTGAGCTACCGTGTGCTGCTCGACCAGGATAGAGATATAAAAGCTGATGTTTTCGTAGTAGTGGTAGATGCCAGTAATCTGAAACGAAATCTTCTTTTTTGCACCCAGATCATTGACCTTAAAAAACCAGTAGTGCTTGCACTTACCATGACAGATCTGGCTAAGAAAAATGGGATACAAATAAACGTTGAAGAATTAGAAAGGGAATTAGGTGTGCCTGTGGTGGTAGTGAATCCACGCAAACAAAAAGGCATTACACTGTTAAAAAAAGCGGTCGAACAAACGGCATTACACCTCTATAAAACACCAGCCCGTGACTTTATTGATAACCATTCTCTTTCTGCGGCACCCATAGACGAACTTCAACAAATTTTTCCAAAGCTCAGTGACTATACAGCCATCCATTACCTGATCAATCATGAAGAATTTCACTTTGATAATGAAATGCAGGACACTATTGAGCAGATTGAAGTGAAACATCATTTCAACCCTACCAAAACTCAGGCTACTGAAATATTGCAACGTTATACACGCATCAAACATGTAATGCAGGTTGCTGTGTCTGAACCCGATCCTGTGCAAAAAAGATTACTTACAGAGAAGTTGGATGCCATTTTATTGCACCGTCCATTGGGATATATTATTTTATTAAGCATTTTATTTTTGCTTTTTCAAAGTGTATTTCTGCTTGCTCAATATCCAATGGACTGGATTGAAACGGCTTTTTCTTCTACGAGTGGATGGCTTTCACAGAATTTGCCAGAGCAATGGTGGAGCGATCTTTTGATAAACGGCGTGATTGCCGGATTAGGAGGGATACTTGTTTTTGTCCCTCAGATCATGATTCTTTTCGGGCTCATTACTTTACTGGAAGACACAGGGTATATGGCACGCATATCATTCCTTACAGACCGTGTAATGCGTAGTGTAGGGTTGAATGGTAAAAGTGTAATGCCGCTGATCAGCGGCTTTGCCTGTGCTGTACCTGCTATCATGAGCGCACGTTCCATCGAGAATAAAAAGGAAAGGCTTTTGACGATTCTTGTTACACCCTTGATAAGTTGTTCGGCCCGACTACCGGTCTATATTATCCTGATAGGTCTTGTTATTCCCAATACTTATTTATTTGGTTTTTTAAGTTTGCAGGGGCTTATCATGATGGGGCTTTACTTATTGGGATTGATGATGGCATTGCTGGTGTCTTATATTGCCAAGTGGTTTATTCATATAAAAGAGAGAAGCTTTTTTATTCTTGAATTGCCAAGTTACCGCAGCCCCCGTTGGAATAATGTATTGCAAACCATGGTCAACAAAGCAAAGATCTTTGTAACGGATGCAGGCAAGGTGATCATGATTATAAGTCTAATTCTATGGGCGCTAAGTTCCTTTGGTCCGTCAAAAAAAATGAACGAGATTGAAAATAATTATGCATTTGCCAAAAGTAAAAATGCAATTGATAAAAAAGCGGAACAGGCTTATGCTACAGCAAAGCTTGAAAATTCGTATGCAGGCATTTTAGGAAAAAGTATAGAGCCTGTTATCACACCACTTGGTTATGACTGGCGCATCGGCATTGCTTTAATAACCTCATTTGCCGCACGGGAAGTATTTGTAGGCACCATGGCTACCTTGTATAGTGTAGGTGAAGATGATGAAGGTCTTTTACTACGCGATAAAATGAAGGCTGCCACACATGCGAATGGCACAGCAGTATTTACACTTGCAGCAGGTGTTTCCCTAATGGTATTTTATGTTTTCGCGATGCAGTGTATGAGTACGCTTGCTATCACCAAACGTGAAACCAAAAGCTGGAAATGGCCTATTATACAATTTGTATATATGACGGGCCTGGCTTATCTCATGAGTTTACTTGCCTTCCAGGTACTGAAGTGATTCAATCCCATTTATCTGCATCGGCACTTCGTTTCCACTGATCTTTCGGCTCAAAATAATTCCATAGCAGTTTAGAAATTTTTCTTGTCAATTCCCAGGCTTCATTACTGTTTTGCCAGCTTTCGTCTTTATTGTTTTTAGTAAAAATGCTGAACACATATTTGCTTTTATTTCCTTTTACCAATACCACTTCATTTCTTACCTTATTCACGGCTCCATATTTTGTAATTACAGTCGCATAAGGTGGTATTTGAGAAATAGATACAAGATCAAAATAATTTCTATTTAAAAGCCGAAGCATTTTATCACTCGCAGTTGGGGAAATGATTTTTCCTTTAAATATTTTTTCGAAAATGACAGCCATTTCCCGGGGTGTCGTTTGTCCCCATCCATAATTAGTACGATCCCCTTCTCTTCCCGGTGTTCTTGAATTTACTCTTGTGTGCTGAAGTCCAAGGCTGTCTAAAATAAAGTTGATCCGGGTGCCTGTACCGGCAAGGCTTTGCAACCACAGGCTTGCAGTATTATCACTCATGGTAAGCATCAGCATCATTAACTTACTCAATTCTATTTTTTCATTTTGTTTAAACGATCCGAGTATATCAACTCCGGCATACAAAAGACTGTCTTTGTATTGCATCTCCTGGTGATAAGTAAGTTCTCCTTTATTGATCTTGTCCATTACCCCTATTAAGATGGGCACTTTTACAATGCTGGCAGAAGGAAAAACGGTATCCGCATTGATCATTACCGTTTTATTGGTTTTCAGATTTTTGATGTAGATGCCTATCTCACCATTGAACCCTTCAATAACTTCATTAATTTTTTTGTGTAGTTTCCGGTCAATCTTTTGGGCTGAAATACTTTGAAGATTTAAGAATATGATTAACAACCACAAGATGGACTTCATTCCTTTTTATTTGCAGCCATGTAATCCAATACGAGATAGCAAAATGCCTTGATCCCTGTCTTCATGCCTGATTCATCAATGAAAAAATCAGGTGTGTGATGAGGCGCTGCTAACGCTGGATCTTTGCCTGCCGGTAATCCTCCAACATAGAAATACAGAGCCGGTATTTTATCAGCAAAGAAAGAAAAATCTTCTGCCCCCATTACAGCATCCATCGTCATTGCATTTCCGTTGGTAGCTTTTTGCAATGATGGCAACATTTGTTTGGTTAATGCAGGGTTGTTATAAGTGACCCCTGTTTTGGAATCTAAAGTTACTTCAGCCGTTGCTCCAGATGCGGCTGCAATGTTTTTCGCTGTGCGTTCTATTCGATCCCATACTTCTTTCTGCATTCCTTTATCGAGAGTGCGAATAGTACCTGCCAGTAC
>MWVW01000182.1_pt1 | contig 14730 bp, 16 predicted proteins | sample 1047191 | NCBI WGS metagenome assembly MWVW01 (sample SAMN06349985, study PRJNA376086) | soil metagenome | isolation source: MtG22-5 sample Antarctic (ecotone) | place: Antarctica
GCTTTTGCTGAAATGGCACCAGGTGATATAAATGCTGATCGTCTTCCAGTATGCCTATTTGCACCGTACTATCGGAAAGATCATGATGTTGCCGCTTGAGTGTCTTTAAGTTGCTCATATTTTTTTCTCACAGATTACTCTGATAAACACAGATGTGGTCTAATTGATAATTCTAATAAGGCTTTCTTTTTCTATGAGTTTTGCTACATTAAAATTGACTAAAATTCCTAATCTTTTATGTGAAAGTTTAAGATATGTAAGTAATTGTTTTTTATGTACATCGTGCAGTGTCAATTGTTTAAGACCATTTTTATTTTCTCTTCCTGTACTTCTGCCATCTGTGAGAACAATTACATAGCGATCTCTTTCACCTTATTCATCATCTGTACGCCATGAACCAAAACCGCTCCTCCCTTGATTGCTCCGGCCACATGCACTGCCTCCATCATCTGAGCTTCACTATATCCTTTTTCAAAAGCATCGCTGCTATACGCATCGATACAATAGGGACATTGCACCGCATGTGCAACGGCCAGGGCAATGAGTGATTTTTCACGTGCTGAAAGAGCACTGTCTTTAAATACGTCACTATACCAGGAAAAAAATTTATCCGATAATTCTTTTTGATATTCGGCTATATTACCAAATTTTCCAAGGTCTTCTGCATTGTAATAATGGTTGCTCATTCGTGATGGTTTAATAATTGATTAACGCTGGAGTTTTAAAAATCCAGTATATCCAATATCCTATTCTTTGAATATACGTACTTTAGAAAGGTAAAGTTTTCAATGAATATGCAGAATTTAATGGCGGCTGTCAAAGAAACAACAGCTTTTTTGCAGGAACATGGTGTTGGTAAGTGCAGGGCGGGGATAATTTTAGGCACAGGATTGAATGCACTGATTAATGAAATCGATATTCACAAGGGATTTTCTTATGACGACTTGCCGCATTTTCCCACATCTACTGTAGAATTTCACAAAGGAAATTTGATTTCAGGAAGCATTAATGACTGTGAAGTCATAGCCATGCAGGGGCGGTTTCATTATTATGAGGGTTATAATATGCAGCAAATTACTTTTCCTGTAAGGGTGATGAAAGAATTAGGTATTGATTATTTACTATTAAGCAATGCCGCAGGTGGAATGAATCCTGATTTCAAAAAGGGAGACCTCATCATTACAGAAGATCACATAAACCTCCTGCCCGATAATCCTTTAAGAGGCCTTGGGTCTGAATTTGGAAATCGTTTCGTGGACATGAGCGAGCCTTATGACAAGGAACTTCAACATATGATTGAAGTTGAGTTTGATAACAGAGGTATTCATGTAAAGAAAGGGACTTATGTAGCTGTAATGGGACCCAACCTGGAAACAAAGGCAGAATACAGATGGTTGAGGAATATGGGTGCAGATATGGTAGGGATGAGTACGGTTCCTGAAGTAATCGTTGCGGGCCAATTGGGGGTTAAATGTGCTGCCATTTCAGTCATTACAGATGAGTGCGATCCTGAAAACCTGCTGCCGGTTAATATTTCAGAAATTATAGAAATTGCCGCGAAGGCAGATAAAAAATTATGCGCCATTTTCAAAAATGTGATCGCAAAACTTTGAGTTTTCAACGTCAAATTTCAAATATGAATTGTCTATTCTCCACATCAAAGTCCCCTATCTTCGCAACGCTTTATATTAACTTCTATGCTTCCTAAGTACAAACGTATTCTCCTAAAACTTTCCGGCGAATCATTGATGGGCGATAAGAGCTTTGGGTTTGATACCTCAGTCCTATCGCAGTATGCGCAGGATATAAAGTTGATCACAGAATTAGGTGTGCAGGTTGCCATAGTGATCGGCGGTGGAAACATCTACCGCGGTATGAATGAAGCCGAAACCGGTATAGAGCGGGCTCATGGCGATTACATGGGTATGCTGGCGACAGTTATCAATGGAATGGCCTTGCAAGCTGCTTTGGAAAGAGCGGAAATATATACACGCCTGCAAAGTGCAATTAAAATGGAACAAATTGCTGAGCCTTATATTCGTCGTCGTGCCATTCGTCATCTTGAAAAAAGCAGGGTAGTCATATTTGGGGCGGGAACAGGCAATCCTTATTTTACCACTGATACTGCAGGATCATTACGTGCCATAGAGATCAAAGCCGACGTGATCATGAAAGGCACCCGTGTAGATGGTATATATTCAGCCGATCCTGAAAAAGACCCTGCCGCTACAAAATATGGGGTCATCACGTTCCAGGAGTGCATCACACAAAAACTGAATGTTATGGATATGACGGCATTCACTTTGTGTATGGAAAATGAACTTCCAATCGTAGTTTTTGATATGAATAAACCGGGCAACTTACGCAGGGTGGTGACCGGCGAAAAAGTTGGCACTTTAGTGAAAGGATAATTTTTTTATTTTGGGATCCCTGAATTTTTTCTTAGTTTGTTGTACGGTTTTCAACTAACTGCATTTCTGTGATAGCAATCTCTTTAGGCACATTAGGGATACTTGTTTTTATTTTATCCTGTTCTCTTCTCGGAGGCACTATTTATTTTTTACTTGATTCCATTAAAAACATGCGAGCTGTAAAAGATGAACAGCAACAGCAGAATTACACGCTTAATTTTACAGTTGTTCCTGAACAGGTTGAAGTGCCATCCATTAGCCCGTCTCCATTAAGTAGTTTAAGGTTACTGTTAAAAAATAAAAAGCACATATCAACTCCTCAAATTCCAATAAAAAATTCCCCTTCTTTTTCTAAAGAATTAAAGGATAAAGAATCACTTATTTCGCTTAAAGAGACCTTCCAGGAGCAAAATAAATTATTAAACAGCCTGCTGAAAGGTCTTGAATTATTGGAAACCACACCTCAGGATAGTGATATAAAAAACAAACTGGAAGAACTGGAATTGATACTGGAAAATAAAGAAGAAGAGTTACACAAATTGTACAGACAAAATGAAGTAACGAAAAAAATGATGATGAGATTTGAAGATGTTCAAAAAGAATTCTTAGTGATGCAAAATAAAATGGCCACCCTGGAAAAACAAGCGGCCGGCGCCAATAACCTGATGATTGAACTTGAGGATACCAGGGAAGCATTCAATCAGTTAAAAAAGGAATGGAGTCGCAAGAATGAACAGTTGCAAGCTACGTTGAGCGAAAACCAGCGAATGCACCAGCAAATCTGTGAGACCGAGGATAAACTGGAGGAAGCGAATCTGCAACGACAACAGCTTTTTAAAAAAGTAAAGGTGCTCGAAGAAATGAATGCTGACCTTCAATCTTTATCAGATGCTCATCAGCGGCTTCAGCGGGAATTACGCAGAATAGGCGAACTGGAAAGCATGCTGAACATGATGACACAGGAAAGAGACCAGCTACTAGGTAAGGGGTTGCAGTAATGTATTGGTCTGAATTTTTCCGAACATTGCATAATGACATCTGAAATTGCCCATCTCCGTCAAGAATATTCATCGCAGTTTTTATTGGAAGCCGAAGTAGCCGCTCAACCCCTGGATCAATTTAGACTATGGTGGGCTCAGGCAATTGAAAGTAAAATTGCAGAACCCAATGCAATGACCCTGGCAACAGCCTCCTTAGATGGTATGCCTTCGGCCCGAATTGTTTTATTAAAAGGCTTTGATGACAATGGGTTTGTTTTTTTTACCAACTATAATAGTTACAAGGCAATGCAATTGGCTGAGAACCCTAAAGCCTGTTTAGTATTTTTTTGGAAAGAATTGGAGCGTCAGGTACGGATAACCGGCCTGGTAACAAGAATTTCTGAAGATAATAGCAGTGCCTATTTCGACACACGTCCCGAAACGAGCAGGATAGGCGCATGGGCTTCACCTCAAAGCCAGGTGATCAGCGACAGGGACTGGCTTGATAAACAATTTCAATCTTTATTAAATGAAATGAAGGGCAATAAAATTGAGCGACCTCCTCATTGGGGAGGCTATATCGTACAGCCGGTAATCATTGAGTTTTGGCAAGGCCGTCCCAATCGCCTTCACGACAGGATACAATATTCATTACAACAAGGCGGTGAATGGAAAATAGAAAGGCTTGCACCTTAGAAATTACAGGGGGGGGTTGTAAACTGAATTTATTCCTGGAATTATGCTTCCTTCTTTGTTGCAGGTTTATTCCCTGTTGTTTTTTTGTCACTGGCAGGTCTTGATTTGCCAAAAGATCCTTTGAATATTTTTCCTTTTTTAGTTTTTTTATCTCCTCTGCCCATGTTTTATTTTTTAAGGCTGCAAGTTGCGAAAATTTGATCAATAAAAAAGCCTTGTTTCGGACAAGGCTTTAATAAGGTGTAGCAGAAGTTTTACATCTTACCTGAAAGTTCTTTACCTGCTTTGAAACGGGCAACTTTTCTGGCTTTGATTTTAATGACTTCGCCTGTTTGTGGATTGCGACCATTGCGTGCGGCACGCTTGGATACCGAAAAAGTACCAAACCCTACTAAAGTTACTTTGTCTCCTTTTTTTAATGTTTTTGTTACTGTGAGTATAAAAGAATCTAGAGCAGCATTTGCCTGGGTTTTAGTTACGCCTGCATCTTCTGCGATTTGAGCAATTAATTCAGCTTTGTTCATAGTTATTTTTTTAAATGTTGTGAGTTGAACAAATTTAAATGCTTTTTCAATTCAACAAAAGATTTTTTATCAATTTCTGGGAATGTTTTCAGAGCTCAAATCCGCAAGGGATAAGGGTTTAATTGAAATTTACGGATAAGTTTTTTGAAAAATCAATTCTCGAAAACGCTACAACACTTACTGGGCCTATGTTTCATGGTATCAATGGGATAATGCAGGCAGGATAAGGGTTTTAGAATAATATACTACAATTCAATGAGTATTTGAAAAATGAATTTTTTTGCACATTTAGTGTATAACTTCCATTACAGTCCTGAAAGCAATAAAATGGCTTCCCCATTTATCTATAGCTTTTTGCCTTATATCTACGGCAAAATGAGTTATGTAATTTTGATAATCACTTATTTTTTCGGTCATGTATTGAATAGCATAAGTAGGTCCATCACTGTCGTCAATATCCAGAATGCGCACTAGCCGGTGAGATGTAAAGCAGTTGGTTTTCATTACTTCCGGAATGTGTTCAGTGTTGAGCCATTGAAGCCATTGGGTTGCTACACTTTTATCTACTTTAGTGGTCACATTATATATAATCATTTGATTTTGTTGGTTCTTGCTATATCTATCTCAGCAAATAGCGGGCAATGATCACTGTGTTTTATTTCGGGGTATATTTCTGCATTTTTCAAAAAAGGGAGCAAGGGTTCTGTAATGGAGATATAATCAATACGCCAACCCTTATTGGAAAGACGAACGGAGGGAAATCGCTGGTTCCACCAGGTATACCTGTGTTTTTCCTGGGGATGCAGTTGTCGAAATGTATCAATCCATCCATTGCTGTACAAGGTATCCATCCATGCTCTTTCTTTTGGCAAAAAGCCGGTCGTATTTTTATTGCCCGCAGGATTGTGCAGGTCTATTTCTTTATGAGCAATATTATAATCGCCGCATAATATAATATAGGGATGAGTTTTACGTAAGTGCTGCAGGTATTCAAAAAAATCTTCCAGCCATTGATACTTATATGCCTGGCGCACAGCACCCATAGTGCCTGAGGGGAAATAAGCATTGACCAGTCGCACTTTTCCAAAGTCCATTTGTAATATCCTTCCTTCATCGTCACTCACCTGGTGACCTGTGCCACAATAAACATTATCAGGTTTTATTTTGGTGAATATGGTGACGCCGCTGTAGCCTTTCTTTTGAGCACAAAACCAGTAATCATGATAGCCCAGCTCATTAAATATTTGTGCCGCAACATCCGATTGTTGTGCCTTATTTTCCTGTATGCATATGAGATCGGCCGGGTGCGAATGCAGCCAATCTGCAAAACCTTTTTTAATAGCTGCCCTGATGCCGTTTACATTATAACTGATGATCTTCATAAAAATATCAGGGCAATATACTATTCTAAGCGAAAGTCTACTTCTGCATTTTGTTCTATTTTTAATTTTTATCTCAATGGCCAAGATTGATCCCATCATTCCTCCTAAAGAACATGTATACCTTGAAGGTCCTAAAAGCAGGGGATACGAGCTTCAGTTCGCCTGGCGTGTATTCAAGGAATTGATGAGGGCATTCAGAACTTTACACTTTGTTGGGCCATGCATTACCGTTTTTGGTTCTGCCAGGTTTAGAGAAGATCATGAGCATTACATCTGTGCCCGTGAATTTGGAAAGCGTATTGCTGCCATGGGTTTCACGACTATGACAGGTGGTGGCCCCGGCATCATGGAAGCTGCCAACAGGGGTGCATGGGAAAACGGCGGTATGTCTGTAGGTTGCAATATCAAACTTCCATTTGAACAGACGCATAATAGTTTCATGCACAAATCGATGACATTCGATTATTTTTTTACACGAAAAACTATTTTGATCAAATATTCCTATGCCTTTATCATCATGCCTGGTGGCTTTGGTACCATGGATGAACTTTTTGAAACGCTTACCCTTGTACAAACAAAGACAATACATGGTTTCCCTGTAGTATTGTTTGGCAAGTCGTTTTACGGGCCCTTGATGGAAGTGCTGCATCACATGGCAGAAAAGGGAACGATTTCTGAGGAAGATATGTCACTTTTGTTATTAACAGACGATGTAACCGCAGCTATGGATCACATACGCAAATACATACAAACGAATTATAAAATAAAAACACGGAAAAGAGCATGGTGGTTATTGGAAAAAAAAAATAAATGAACATGAAAAAAGGATTTGTATTGCTGTTAATTATTATTGCTTTTCATGCCAGGGCACAAACAATAGTGGCTGATTCTCCGGACGGCAAGATAAAATTATCAGTGGACATCACTTCATCGGGAGAGGCCACCTATGCCCTATATTATAAAACTAAACCAGTAGTAATATCTTCTTCACTGGGTTTTGAATTGAAGGAACCTGCCGTTTCACTTAGGCAATTTTCTTTGGTAAAGACTGATAAAACCACTTATAACCAGGTTTGGAAGCCGGCATGGGGTGAATACAGCAGCATAAGGGATCAGCATAATCAATTGATCTTGTCTTTGAAAGATAAGAGCGGTTCAGATATGCTCATGAATGTGATATTTCGTGTATTCAATGAAGGTGTAGGGTTTCGATATGAATTTCCTGCACAGAATAAGCTTACTCATTTTGTAATTGCCGACGAATCCTCCACATTTCATCTTACCGGTGATCATAAGACATTCTGGATACCTGGCGATTACGATACCAATGAATTCACCTACAATACCACTAAACTCAGCGAAATAGATGCCAGCAGCAGCAAGATGTCACAGGAGATCCATGCAAAAACATTTTTCGATAAGAACGCCGTACAAACGCCATTGATGATGAAAACTGCAGAGGGGTTATACATCAACATACATGAGGCAGCGCTTAGCAATTACCCTGCTATGAACCTGGTGATAGATAAAGCCAGTAATACATTAAAGTGTCACCTGGTGCCTGATGCTGTAGGTAATAAGGCTTACCTGCAAACACCGGCAAAAACGCCATGGCGTACGATCATTGTTTCTGATAAAGCTACTGAGATCATTGCTGCGAACAGGATGATCTTAAATCTGAATGAACCCTCAAAAATTCAAAATACATCGTGGATCAAGCCGCAGAAAATGGTGGGTGTGTGGTGGGAGATGCACGTGGGCCGCAGCAGTTGGGACTATGCCGGCGGGCAGGTAGGCTCGCAACAAACTACCCGGGTTCCTCATGGAGCTACTACAGCTAATGTGAAACGCTATATTGATTTCGCTGTCAAACATGGTATTGACGGCGTTTTGGTGGAAGGATGGAATACAGGTTGGGAGGATTGGTTTGGAAAATGGAAAGAAAACGTGTTTGATTTTGTAACACCTTATCCCGATTATGATGTAAAAGAACTGAGCCGGTATGCAAAATTAAAAGGCGTAAGGATTATCATGCATCATGAAACCTCTGGTGCTGTCACTAATTATGAACGCTGGATGGATACTGCCTATCGCTTCATGAAAAACCATGGAATGAATAGTGTAAAGACCGGGTACGTAGGGAGAATCATTCCCCGGGGCGAACACCATGACGGGCAGTGGATGGTGAACCATTATAATTACGTAGCCAACAAAACAAGCAGGTATGGGATCATGGTCGATATGCATGAATCGGTAAGGCTGACAGGCATGCACCGTACCTACCCCAACTGGTTAGCCAGTGAGGCGGCAAGGGGTAATGAATTTAATGCATGGAGTAGTGGCAATCCTCCCGAGCATGAAACCATTTTGCCATTTACGCGGTTAATGGGTGGGCCCATGGATTATACGCCGGGCATCTTCCAGATAAAAATGAATGTATACGATCCCAATAAAAAAGAACAGGTGCATACCACCCTGGCAAAGCAACTTGCTTTATACATTACGATGTATAGTCCATTGCAAATGGCTGCCGACCTTCCCGAAAATTATGAAAAACACATTGATGCTTTTCAATTTATCAAAGATGTGGCTGTTGATTGGGATGATACAAAGGTGCTCAGTGCCGAACCCGGTGATTATTTAATGATAGCACGCAAAACAAGGGGCAAGTCCTCGTGGTTCATTGGCGCCATTACAGATGAACAGGCAAGGATGATTTCTGCTTCACTGGCATTTTTGGACAGGGGAAAAACTTATGTTGCCACGCTATACCGTGATGCAGATGATGCAGACTGGGAAAAGAATCCTCATGCCTATATGATTGAAAAGTTTTTAGTAGATGGTGCTACGGTGCTGAATTTAAAACTGGCACCGGGTGGTGGTACAGCTATAAGTATTATGCCTGCAGATACTAACAATTCAAAGGGATTAAAAAAATATCAGTAGCTATATTGGAATGTTTCAATTATTGTCTCTGACGATAATTTTTCAATGATAATTTCTATTTTTTCCAGGTAAGTTATCAGGGTTTATTTATTTCCACTAAAATTATTTATGAATACAATTGAATTATTAGGAATGTCAGCCGGCTGCATTTCAGCTATTACTTTTATTCCACAGGTAATAAAAACAGGGCGCAGTAAATCTGCCAAGGATATATCATTGCTGATGTTTACGTTTGCTACTATTAGCGTAATTATGTGGTTGATCTATGGATTATTAATTCATAACACCCCCATCATTTTCACTAATGCCACTATACTGGTTTTTTCCTCAATCATGCTTTATTTCAAATTTAAGTACGGCAAACAATGAGTTCATCAATCAAAGCTTTCATCTGGGACCTCGGGAATGTACTTATAGACTGGAATCCACGGTATATATATGACAAGCTCATTGAAGACGATAATCAACGGACACATTTTTTTCAGAATATATGTACAATGGAGTGGAATGAAGAACAGGATGCAGGCTATCCTATAAAACAGGCAACTGAAGAATTGGTGGCCAGGCATCCGGAATGGAAGGAACATATTGAAGCTTATTATGGTCGCTGGGAAGAAATGTTGGGCGGACCTATAACAGGGACTGTAGAGATATTACGGCAATTGAAACAAAGCGGAAAATATAAACTTTATGCATTGACCAACTGGAGCCACGAGCTTTTCCCAGTGGCATTGCAGCGGTATGAATTTTTACATTGGTTCGATGGACGGGTAGTGAGCGGAGAAGAAAAAATGCGCAAACCTCAGCCGGAGCTTTACAGGGTATTGCTTGACCGTTTCAATATAGAGCCTCACACGGCTTTGTTCATAGATGATAATTTAAGAAATGTAAATGCGGCTGATGCATTAGGTATACAAACCATTCACTTTCATTCCCCGCAACAATTAAAAGATGAATTAATAATAAGGAAATTACTGACTGACTGATTCTTACATCTGAGCGAAAAGAATGGTAATAATTATCGATCAACTTGACTGATTAAAATTTATTCCAGCACCGGCCGCAACCACTTCTCTGCTTCATCTATCGTCATTTCTTTTCGCTTTGCATAGTCTACCAACTGATCTCTTCCTATCTTTCCAAGTCCAAAATAATGACTTTGCGGATGCGCAATATACCAGCCGCATACAGATGCAGGAGGGTTCATAGCAAGGCTTTCTGTCAGTTCAATACCTATATTCTCTGTCACATTCATTAATGAAAATAATTTCAATTTTTCTGTATGATCCGGACACGCAGGATAGCCTGGTGCAGGACGTATGCCTTTATATTCTTCACGGATCAATTGTTCATTGCTCAACAGTTCCTCTTTTTCATACCCCCAGTATTCCTTTCGAACTTGTTGGTGCAGGCATTCTGCAAAGGCTTCGACAAGGCGATCTGCGAGTATCTGCACCATTATCTTATTATACTCATCGTGTTCGGCAGCAAAGCGGTCAATATGCGAACGTGCACCGTCAATCGTCACAGCGAAAGCACCCATGTAGTCCGTCGCTCCTTCCTTTTTCATGTCAATTGCTGGTGCCGGCTTAATGAAATCAGCCAGACTATAACTTGGCTGCCCCACCGCTTTTTTCATTTGCTGTCGCAAATGTTCAAGTCTTACTTCTCCTTTTTGGGTTTGTAGTATAACAGTATCTTTATTATTGCTATTTGCCGGCCAAAAACCGATAACACCTTTTGCTTCAAACCATTTTTCTCCTACAATTGCTTCGAGCAATTTCCGGGCATCATCGTATAACCGCGTGGCTTCTACTCCAAATATTTTATCGCTTAATACTTCAGGAAACCGACCGGGCATTTCCCAGCCTATAAAGAAAGGGCCCCAATCAATATACCGGGCAATTCTATCCAGGTCAAAATGATGAAATATTTTTACACCTTCTACAACCGGTTTTACAGGTTGGTAATTTATCCAATCGAAACGTTCCTTGGTAACCGTAGCCTCTTCATACGGTATCAGTACTTTATATTTTTGCTTATTTAAAAACTGGTCACGAACGTTGGCATATTCCAGTCCTGTCTGATCAAGAAAAGTTTGTTTTGCTTCTTTGTTTAAGAGGTTGCTAACGACAGTTACACTCCGCGATGCGTCGAGCACATGTACGACACCATCATTATACTCCGGTGCTATTTTCACAGCCGTATGAGTGCGGGAGGTGGTGGCCCCTCCGATGAGTAGGGGTTGTTTCATTTGGCGTCGCTTCATTTCTTTTGCCACATGCACCATCTCATCGAGCGAGGGTGTGATCAGACCGCTCAGCCCGATTATGTCAACAGCTTCTTTTTCAGCTGTATCCAAAATTTTATCGGCAGGTACCATTACGCCAAGATCTATTACTTCATAACCATTGCAGCCAAGCACTACGCCTACTATGTTTTTGCCAATGTCATGCACATCTCCTTTCACTGTGGCCATTAATACTTTGGCAGCGCCTGCCACTTCTTCATTTTTAGTGCCTGCAGCGATGTGTGCCTGTTTTCTTTCTTCTTTTTCAGCTTCAATGAAAGGTGTTAAAATAGCTACTGATTTTTTCATTACCCTTGCGCTTTTCACTACCTGGGGCAGAAACATTTTGCCGCTGCCAAACAAGTCACCCACTACATCCATTCCAGCCATCAAAGGCCCTTCAATAACATCAAGTGGCTTCGGATATTTCTGTCTTGCTTCCTCTGTATCGGCATCTATATAATCTGTTATGCCATTCACCAGTGAATGTTTTAGCCTCTCTTCGACAGACGTGGTACGCCATGTTTCATCCTTTTTATCTTCTTCCCTGCCTTTGCCTTTTACTCTTTCAGCAAAGGCGACAAGACGTTCAGTAGCATCAGGGCGCCGGTTCAGGATCACATCTTCACAAAGCTCTTTAAGCTGTGTTTCTATACCATCATAAACTACCAGTTGACCTGCATTAACGATACCCATGTCCATACCTGCTTTGATGGCATGATACAAAAAAACAGAATGGATGGCTTCGCGAACATGATCATTACCTCGAAAAGAAAAAGATACGTTGGAAACACCGCCACTTATTTTGACAAGGGGCATTTTTTGTTTTATGATACGGGTAGCTTCTATAAAATCAACAGCATAATTATTATGTTCTTCAATGCCGGTAGCTACGGCAAATATGTTTGGATCAAAAATAATATCCTGTGGTTCGAAACCTGCTTCTTCCGTAAGTATTTTATATGCTTTTTCGCAAATGGTTACCCTTCTTTCCAAAGTATCTGCCTGGCCTTTTTCATCAAAGGCCATTACAACAACTGCTGCACCATATGCCTGGCAGATCTGTGCCTGATTAATGAATTTTTGTTCTCCCTCTTTCATGGAGATGGAGTTCACAATACATTTTCCCTGCACACATTTTAGTCCTGCTTCTATGATTTCAAATTTTGAGGAATCGATCATGATGGGGATCTTTGCAATGTCAGGTTCTGCCTGCAGGAGGTTCAGAAAAATGCTTATTGCTTTTACTCCATCAAGCAGGGCATCGTCCATATTTATATCGAGCACCTGAGCACCATTCTCTACCTGCTGACGGGCTACGCTCAATGCTTCTTCATATTTATTCTCGCGTATAAGCCGTGCAAATTTTTTAGATCCTGTAACGTTCGTTCGTTCGCCTACATTGACAAAGTTTGTTTCCGGTCTGATGGTTAAGGGTTCTAATCCTGATAATCTTAGATATGGTTTGATGACTTTTTGTTCACTCATAGTTCTTTTCTTTGCCACTAAGGCACGAAGGCACAAAGGTTCACGAAGTGAGAACCATTCTTTTGATGCCATCCTTGATTAGTGGAACAGTAAAATTGATTATGTATCCTAATTGCTTATTTGTCAACTTTAGATAACTCAACAGTTGTGCTTCCCATACAGGATGATAATTTTCCTGTGCTTTTAATTCCACTATCACTAAATCTTCTACTAAGAGGTCTAATCTCAACCCCTCTTCAAAAGTTATGTTATCGTAAATTATAGAAACTTTTTTTTGTGTTATAAACGAAATATTTCTTTTCGTAAGCTCATAACAAAAACATTTTTCGTAAATACTTTCCAGCAAACCAGGCCCTAATGCTTTGTGCAATTGAAAGGAAATGTATACAACTTGTTTTCCAACATATTCCTGAAAAGCAATTTGCTCTTTATTCATCTTTGTGCTTCTTTGTGACTTTGCGTCTTAGTGGCTATGATATAGCTCCTCAACAACAGGCAACTGCCTTGGTTTCAATTTACTTACATACTCTGCAATCTTCCTGATATGATCGGGAGTTGTGCCACAACAGCCTCCAACAATATTCACGAAACCTTCCGAGGCCCACTCTTCAATAAAATGTGCTGTCTCAGCGGGCTGTTCATCGTATTCGCCCATAGCATTTGGCAGACCTGCATTGGGATAAGCTGATGTATAACATGAAGCGATCTGGCTCAGCTCCTCTATATGCGGCCGCATTTCTTTGGCACCCAGTGCACAGTTCAATCCAATGCTTAGAGGCCGGGCATGCATTACCGAGGTATAAAAAGCTTCAAGGGTTTGTCCGCTCAATGTACGGCCACTGGCATCAGTGATGGTACCGCTAATCATTACCGGTAATTGTTCCCTGCCACTGTCGCGGAAATATTTCTTAATAGCAAATATGGCCGCCTTGGCATTTAATGTATCGAATATGGTTTCGATCAGCAATAAATCAACACCTCCATCGTCCAGGCCTTTCACCTGTTCGTAATATGCGTCGACTGCCTCATCGAAGCTGAGTGCACGATAACCGGGATTATTAACATCGGGAGAAAGCGAAAGTGTTTTGTTCATAGGTCCTATAGCACCGGCGACAAATTTTGAGTTTTCTTCTGCATTAGGTGGGATGAATTTTGAATTATATTCAATCACCGCTTCCTTTGCTATTTTGGCCGATGCCAGATTCAATTCATAAGCTAACGATTCCATACCATAATCGGCAAGAGAAACTTTTTGTGCATTGAACGTATTGGTTTCAATGATATCAGCGCCAGCCTCCAGATACTGCATATGTATCTCTTTGATGATCTGTGGTTGCGTAAGACTTAGCAGGTCATTGTTTCCCTTGATATCTGAAGGCCAATCTTTGAAACGATCACCACGATAATCAGCTTCTTCCAGTTTATATCGCTGTATCATGGTACCCATCGCGCCATCAATAATGAGTATGCGTTGCTTCAATATTTCTTTTATATCCATAACGGTTTCAATTTTTTACCTGACGTAATGCTCAATAGCGAATAGAACGATGAACGGAGCGTCGCAACCAAGTTCTATCGGAGTGCAGCAGCTGAACTAATTAAACGTCGGGAAACCTGTGTGAGAGTTTCTGCGTTTATTAGTTCCGTTATTAGGCCGAACAATAAACAAATCCGCCTGAGCGCTACAAAAATAAGGAGAATGCGTTAATGTGACAATGGTTAAAATGGGGCAGCAATAAAAACCAGATCACCGGCTGGAAACATAGCTTTCAATCGGCAGCCGGTTTTGCAGGCTGCGTGCCAGAGTCATTTCATCAGCATATTCAAGTTCGCCCCCAAAAGCAATACCGCGGGAAATAGTGGTCACCCGTGTAGTAGCTGGTAATTTCTTTTGTATATAATAAATAGTGGTATCGCCTTGTATGGTAGGGCTCAAAGCAAATATGACTTCTGCAATTTCTTCTTTTTGAACACGGATAGCCAGTGTATCAATATTCAATTGTGATGGCCCGA
>MWVW01000183.1_pt1 | contig 14727 bp, 11 predicted proteins | sample 1047191 | NCBI WGS metagenome assembly MWVW01 (sample SAMN06349985, study PRJNA376086) | soil metagenome | isolation source: MtG22-5 sample Antarctic (ecotone) | place: Antarctica
TTCTTGCTCTTAGGTCTGCGGTTACACCTGTATATAATACTTTATTGTATTGATTGGTTATAATGTAAACGCATCCGCCGTATTTCATTTTGTGATTCTTATGAAATTGCAAATGTATTATAAGATTGCTCTCCCGATTAGTCGGGACAGGCTGTCGTCGTTCCTCCTCTTCGCTAAGACGTAGAATTTACTTTGTTGAAATATATTCTTTCGCTCAAAAGCTGCGGGATAGAAATGAAAAGCCCCCGAGTCCCCGGGGCTTGTAATGAATAGCCCGAACAAATGACCAATAGAATTACCAATGCTCACAGCCCAAAAAAAATTACTTTTGCACCCTTAATATTTTACTATGAAAAAAGGACCTGTTTCTGAATTTATTCAACATCATTACCGCCATTTTAATGCAGCAGCTTTAATGGATGCGGCCAAAGGGTATGTTACTCATTTGGATGAAGGGGGTAAAATGATGATAACGCTTGCAGGTGCCATGAGCACCGCTGAGCTGGGAATTTCCCTGGCAGAAATGATACGGCAGGATAAAGTTTCCATCATCAGCTGCACAGGCGCCAACCTGGAAGAAGACATAATGAACCTTGTTGCGCATACTAAATACAAAAGAGTTCCTAATTACCGGGAGTTAGGCCCTAAAGATGAATGGGATCTTTTGGAGCAAGGATATAACCGTGTTACCGATACTTGCATACCTGAAGAAGAAGCTTTTAGAAGAATACAAAAGCACATACACAAAATCTGGAAGGACGCTGATGATAAAGGAGAACGATACCTTCCGCATGAGTACATGTATAAATTATTATTGAGCGGCGTGATGAAAGAAAATTATGAGATACCTGTAGAGAATAGCTGGATGATTGCTGCTGCAGAAAAAAATCTACCGATAATTGTTCCGGGTTGGGAAGACAGTACTATGGGAAATATTTTTGCCAGCTATATAGTAAAAGGAGAATTGAAGGCTTCTACTATGAAAAGCGGAATTGAGTACATGGTTTTTTTAAGTGACTGGTACCAGAAAAATAGTTCGGGAAAAGGAATTGGATTTTTCCAGATAGGTGGTGGTATAGCCGGAGACTTTCCTATATGTGTTGTTCCCATGCTTTACCAGGATCTTGAAATGCATGAGATACCCTTCTGGAGCTACTTTTGCCAGATATCGGATTCAACAACTTCATACGGTTCTTATTCCGGAGCCGTTCCCAATGAAAAAATTACGTGGGGTAAATTAGATATTCATACACCCAAGTTTGTAATTGAAAGCGATGCAACCATTGTAGCACCATTAATATTTGCATGGGTGTTGGGATGGTAGGCCCCCCTAAATCTCCCCCCAAAGGGGAGACTTGCTACCGGCACATAAGCCGTTCTTACAGGTTGCCAATCTATTTTGACGATTGGAAATATTAATAATGATATGTTACTACAAAAGATTTATAAAGAACTATAGCCTGACCTCCCTCTCTATTGTAGAGGGAACGAGGGTGAGGCCATAGCATTTAAAATTTGAATTGTACACTTCCTAAAATTCCAAACGCAGGTACGTTTTTATTTTGAAGATAATTCAATCTCCACACTGCATCTAACCGTAGTAACTTAAAAATATTTTCTATACCAAATTACATGGGGTAAATTAGATATTCATACACCCAAGTTTGTAATTGAAAGCGATGCAACCATTGTAGCACCATTAATATTTGCATGGGTGTTGGGATGGTAGGCCCCCCTAAATCTCCCCCCAAAGGGGAGACTTGCTACCGGCACATAAGCCGTTCTTACAGGTTGCCAATCTATTTTGACGATTGGAAATATTAATAATGATATGTTACTACAAAAGATTTATAAAGAACTATAGCCTGACCTCCCTCTCTATTGTAGAGGGAACGAGGGTGAGGCCATAGCATTTAAAATTTGAATTGTACACTTCCTAAAATTCCAAACGCAGGTACGTTTTTATTTTGAAGATAATTCAATCTCCACACTGCATCTAACCGTAGTAACTTAAAAATATTTTCTATACCTACTCCTGCTTCCATATAAGGAACCCGGTTAGGTATTGTAAAATGATAATCTATTGTGGGATCATAATATCCATTTGCAACTTTATTTTCTTCCGTCATATTTCCTATAACGCTTTTAAAAGTAACCAGCGAACGCCATTTCCATTTTTTTATAGCAGGAATATAATTAAAAGGGAAGCTGCCAAAATTTTGCTGCAGTAAAATACTTGCATATTTATCACTTACAAACTCATAGCGGTTCATGTTATTAAATGCATACGGGTTATTATAATAAGTATCATTCCCCTTTTGTACTTCAAGCAATAATATTGGCAAAATACCCTTGGTAATTCCGGCCTGCAGTGTATAGGATAATTGCCCTAATCTTCCGTAAGAAAAATCATGCTGAACATTTAGATTCCATTTATTGTAATTAAAATCACTTTTAAGAAAGCCGTTATCAATTTTAAAACCTTTGGTGTATGTAAGATTTATTATCGGGTAATTACTTCCAAGGCTTCCCCTTCTGAAATGTTGCGTAATATATTTTTCTTTATACACGTACCGTAGTGTAAATGAGGCTTCATTGGTTTTATAGCTGCTGTTGTAACCCGGCTTTGTAGTAATGAACGGAGTAAAATTATCATGCGTATAATACATGTTGAAATATGGAGTTAAGGCAGCGGATTTTGCTTCCATCTTAATACCAAATCCATTGGCGAAAAATTTATTGTAAGAAATATGTGCCTGTTTGGTATTTACCAGGCGAATCTCAGTTGGGTTTATCCTTCTTAAAAAAGATGCAAAGATGGAATTCTCATCAAGCTCATCCTCATGAGAATTGGCAACACCAATATCATTACTGTAAACTACATTTAAAGTGCTCCATTGTTTTCTGTCTAATACAAAAAGAGAACCCATGCTGTAACGTACCCGTTTATCTTTTGTTGAATAACCTGCATAGCCCTTCAATCTGAATTTATTAGTAAGCGTGCTGTTAGTCCGCATTCCAAAAGTAAACCTGCTGCCTTGAATTCTATCACTATAATACGTGTTATAAAGATTCCCAATGTCTACCTTGCCAAGATTATAATAACCATTACTTAAAACATCTATGATCTTTCCATATAAAATAACGGCAGGTATTACTTTTAATGTATCCATTAATTTGTAAACAGATCGTTCCGTTTTACTTAACGGCTCAAATCTGATAGCACTCCAGTAAGCTGTATCAAAATCACTAATAGCAACTGAGGTGATATCTTTTACACTTTTATTAAAAGCAGTATCAATCGATGGATCATTAATAATAAAATCCTGGAACAGAGTGGTTTTTTTAGCGAGAACCCCCATTTTTTTCATTGCCGGAATATTGATATCAATAAATAAAATATTTTTTGATGGCAAAAACTTTTCATTACCTGTCAATTCAAAGTTTTGTGTTATCTCGAATTTGTTCACAAAATTTATCGTTGCGCTTTTATCCATGTGCATAGTCATAGATTTAAGGGCATAGGTAGTATCCACTATCCACATAAATCCATTAAAAGTATTCGTGCCATATTGTATTTGTGAGAACTGAACCTGAATGCACTGGTGACCATCAATAAGCATAGTATCGTTAATATAATAGTTATAAAGGTTTAATGCATTATCGGCAATCGGGCTCACAAAATTTATATCGACAAGCTTTATCAGGTTATCATACACATTTATTTTTTTGTATAAGCCATCTATGTATGTAAGCATTGATTGATTATCAAGTCCCGAACTTTTAATGGCTTTATAATCGTAGCGTTCTTTTTCAGGTTTGCGACTATAGTAAAAATCGGAAACCGTCTCGGACAAATAAACAGGTAAATATTTTTGATTATCAGCCGTGCTATCCATATTATCCAAAGCAAAAGCAAGAGGCTTCAGCAAACGATTGTTCTGCAGTTTTTCGGCAATATTTTTTATATCCAGTTCTATTTTGTCGTATACACCTGCCTGAAAGTTATCGTTCTCGTAAATATTATTTTTTGGTTTATTTTTTATTACCAGCCTCACCAGTCGCTGTGCCTTTGAATATTTTGACTTTACTGAAACAGAAACTTCTCCCATAGAGGCTGAGGCTGGCTGTACTTCAAAATTAATGACCTGCGTTTTTTCTTTCGAAACAGGTTTAATAACAGCTTTATAACCCACCATAGAAATTGCTATAGAATCAATTTTATCAGAAATGGTGAGTGTGTAATTTCCCTCGTCATCAGTAATAACTCCGTTACCTGAATTCAGGGCATACACACTGGTGGAAGAAAGTGGTTGCCCTGTTTTTACATCAGTTACTTTTCCTGTTATTATTCGCTGCTGTGCCGCAGATGAATAACAAAGAAAAAATAATAGAAGAGATAAAAAGTATAATGATTTCATTTAAGGTAAGCCGGCATTAAAATTCTATTGAAATTAAACAAAAAAAGCACGTCAATTGTCTATAAACATTAATTAGAATAAAAGGATTAGTATATTTTTCAATATTAAGAAATTGTAAACTCATTAAGCCTGACGGTTGTGTAACAATAAATTAATATAGGTTTGCGGCAAACCGCAAAGATGAGTAAAGCAGGAAAAATCTTGCTGGCAGACGATGAGCCGGATATTCTTGAAATTGTGAGTTATAACCTTACAGCCGAAGGATACGAGGTTATCTGTGCGAAAAATGGAAATGAAGCACTTGAATTAGCAAAAGACCATGTGCCTTCAATGATAATTCTTGATGTAATGATGCCGGGGAAAAATGGGATTGACGTTTGCAAAATATTAAGGTCACAACCTCAGTTTAAGGACACTGTTATTATTTTTTTATCTGCATTAGGGGATGAGAAAACAGAAATCAGCGGACTTGAAACCGGTGCTGATGATTACATTACCAAGCCTATAAGCCCTAAAGTTTTAATAAGTAAGGTTAATGCATTATTTAGAAGAGTTCCCAAAGAAGGAAACCCTGTTTTACAACTTGGTGACCTTTTAATAAACAGGGAAAAATATAATGTAATGTATAAAGAGCATCCTGTAACGCTTGCCAGAAAGGAGTTTGAGTTGCTTTCATTGCTTGCTTCAAAACCCGGGAAAGTTTTTTTAAGAAATGAGATATTGGAAAAAGTGTGGGGCACTGAAGTTATTGTAGGTGATAGAACTATTGATGTACATGTAAGAAAAATAAGACAAAAAATAGGTGTAGATTGTATTTCAACAGTGAAGGGGGTGGGATATAAATTTGAATTATAAATGTTACAAGGCAAGAACTTTTCTGCACAACATATTGCAGCACTCACTGCCTTGCCATTAGCTGTTACCGTAGCTATTACAGGATATTTTTATCAGGAAAGCTGGAAAGTTATAGTTATAGCTGTTGCAGCATTTTATATTCTTTCTTATTTACTGATAGCATTTATGCTAAAGCGATTTATTTATCGCAAGCTCAAGCTTATTTATAAACTTATCTATCAAACCAAAGCAACTAAAAAAGAGGAATTTTATTACCATAATATTTTACCGCAAAAAAGTATTGATGAAGTTAGAGAAGATGTAGAGGTATGGGCTGAGCATCATAAAGAAGAAATAGAAGTACTGAGACAAAATGAAATTTTCAGGAAAGAGTTTTTACTGAATTTATCTCATGAATTAAAGACACCCATTTTTGCCATACAGGGATATATTGATACATTGATAGGTGGAGCAATGGAAAAGCCTGAAGTAAGCAAAAAATTTTTAGGTAATGCTGCAAAGAATGTATCCCGGCTGGTGAATCTTATTAATGATCTTGATGAAATATCAAAGCTGGAAAGTGGTAAGCAGTTAATGTACAAAGAGAATTTTGTGATACAGGATCTGATAGAAGATGTATTTGAAACACTTTCGATCAATGCCGAAGAAAAACAAATTAAATGTTACATAAAAAAAGGCTGTGAATTGCCATTAACTGTTTATGCCGATAAAGAAAAGATAAGGCAGGTGCTTATCAATCTGGTAGATAACGCAATTAAGTATGGAAAGCAGCAGGGTATTGTAGAAGGGAGTGTTTACAGAATGGAAGGAAAAAAGATTTTAATAGAAATTACAGATGATGGGGCCGGTATCTCTGAAGAGCATTTACCAAGAATCTTTGAAAGATTTTATCGTACGGATCTTGCCCGCAACCGTAAAATCGGCGGTAGCGGATTAGGACTTTCCATCTGTAAACACATCATTGAAGCACACGGAGAAACCATACACGTTAGAAGTAAACTTGATGTGGGCAGCAGCTTTGGCTTTACCCTGCCGGGTATCCGGAATTAAATTAATGCCCTAATATTTCCCAGGAAGATGGCGCTTCTTTATCAGGTTCAATATCATCCTTATCCTTTTCATCATCATTTATTTCATCCTGTTCATCCTTTTCCCTATGTGGTACTGCCACAATATTTTCTCTGCCGGTACTTGTATTAATTTTTTTAATATCCTCCTCAGAAATGGTATCTTCCTTATCACTTAGATGTTTATCAATCTTATTTCTTAAGGTTTCATCCGAAGGTGGTAAATCGTGGTCATCTTCTCCCAATGGTTTATTTGATATGTTATCCATAAATTTATGTTTAATGTTTTAATATTAAATAATGTGCCAAATAAAACCACCCGGTACGATTACGGGGTGGTACAGTTAAAAGTAAACCTGTTTTGCTTATCAAACTCTAGTTATATTTTGTCCAAACCTTAAACCAGTTATCACCCGGACCAACAGCGCCACGGTAGGTAACACTCATAAAGCCGGCTCCGGTATTAGTAAAGCTGGCTCCTGTTAAAGCAGGTGAACCTGTTCCAGGCGTAAAATCCGGCGTTGCATAATTAAAAGGTGCAGCTAACACATCTGTAGCGGCAGGTACAATAGTATTACCATATGCCGGAGTATTAAACCATGCTAACATGCTTGCATCGGTTGCTCCTGTAGGTGTGGTTGGACTTGGTGAATATTTTACAGCAATATTATTACCTGCTAAAATTGTATTTTGTACCAATAAGGTTCCTGGAATATTTTTATCAGTTGGCTCACCTTTACTTGCATCGATTAATAAACCTATAGGCCAACCCATAATGATAGAATTAAAAAGAGACATTGCAGAATTGCGGCGTATTTGTGCTCCTGCAAGATATAAGCTGTTACCTATGTTAGCAGAAGTAGCTCTTGGGCCAATAACCGTCATATTACTGAATTTAACGGTTGTTTTTGGTGTAAGGGTGCTTCCGTTTGCATCATTATCACTTTCAAAACCTTCTGATCTTGATATATCAGCTGCTGCAGAATCTCTTAATACTATACCAAACTGAACTCTTCCATTATATCCGTTATCTGTATCAAAATCATCATCCAAAGTTTTATATGCAATAAGATGACTGCAGTTTACTGTACCACCAAACCATTCAAACGCATCATCATTTGCATAAGATACCTGAACATAATCTATAACAGTTCCTGCCCCTACGCCACCCATCGTTAAACTATTAATTTCATTATCCGGTAAAAATGCCGATCCTGCATATTCAATTCGTACATATCTAAGTATACCGCTATTGTCTGCAGGATTTTGGCCCTGTGTAGAAGGTGTACCATATAAACCAAGACCATCACTGTTATTAACCCCTCCCTCAACCGCACCAACTCCCTGAACGCCATTAAAGGAAGAGTTAGTTGGAGCATTGCCTAATATAACGATGCCTGACCAATCACCTCTTCTTGGTGTTGGAGCTTCAGATGTAAATACAATTGGCTTATCAACAGTGCCATCAGCAATTATTTTTGCATTCCTTGTTATTACAAGACCACCTAATTTATTTAATTCACCTACAATTTTAGTACCTGGCTCAATGGTTAAAATGGCACCATTGGTTACATAAACCAAGCCACGAAGCTTATAAGTAAAAGCAGCTTTTAATGTAAGGTTTTGTGTTATCCTTCCTTCCAGAATTGTATTTTCAGTACCAGGATTTGGATTAGGGTTTGTTGGATTATTACCATCACCATCAACTTCAATTTTTCTGCAACTGGTAGTAATTAAACCACTTAATGCAATTACATAGAATAACTTTTTCATTGTTTGATTTTTATAATTTTTATTATTTAATATTATAACTGAAGGAAAGTGAAACATTGGTGCCATACTTACGATTGATAGCAAGAGCATCGCTAGCCTTATCGTATTTTTTATTATCGTTCAGGTCATGATAAAACTTCGCATTCTGATTTAAAATATCTGAAAGATTTAATTTAAATTCTCCACGATTTTTTGAAACTTTTTTTGCAATCTGAAAATCAAGTAAACCACGTGGCGCTTCCCAAACAGGAGGATAACTGTCATTAATAATGGTACCATTACTGGTACTGTTGCCTACATAATAAATACGTCTGCCTATTTGATTGAATAATAATGTAGTGCTTAATCCTAATTTTTCAACATCATATTGGGCGCTGAAATTTATCAGGTACGGGCTTTGCCCTTGCATAGGGCGGTTTAGCTCTGTTACTTTATTATAGATATAAGACAGATTACCTTGCAAAGTAAAATTCTTTAAGGTTTCATTAAAATCCAGCCTTTTTCTAAATTCCAGTTCTGCTCCAAAACTGGTAGCTGTAGGAGAATTAATATAATTGAAAGTACTGCTGCTGCCTGCTCCGGTTTGGTTAAAATATAGTTCAATGGGATTTTGGAAGTACTTGTAAAATACACCTACGGTAAATAATTCACCGGCTCTGGGATAAAGCTCATATCTAACGTCTGCATTGGTAATTTTTGAACGCACTAAATTGGGTTCACCTGTTACTGTTGCCCCTAAATCAAAATCGTAAAAGCTAAACGAACTTAACTCCCTAAATTCGGGACGCACAACTGTTTGCGAACCTGAAAGTCTGATATTAGTTTTATTATTTAATTTGTAAGTAATATTTATTCCGGGTAAATAATCTGTTTTTTTACTGTAAAAATGGCGGGGATCACTCTGTTTAACACTTCCGATAATCTGGTCAAAATCTTCAACCCTTAATCCCCATACTATACGGATATTATTGTTAATCAGGTTATCAAATTGTAAAAAACCGGCATTTAATATTGAATTAGCAAGGTAGCGATAACGATCACCCGGAATTTCATTTAAAGCAAATTTGTTATCAAAGCCATTTCCAAAATTTTCACTGCTAAATATTACTGATTCATCTAAATGTCTTAAAGTTTTATTGTCAACGGGAAGGTATATGGCAAATGGCCTGCTATCAAACAACCTGTCTTTTACCTGTAAGAAATAACCGCCCTTTACTGACTGGGTTACACCGCCAATAACAAAACTTTTAGTAATATCTCCCCCACCTGAGTATATATAATCGCTTAAATACCCGAAATATCTACTGCCGCTTTTTTGTGATGCATTTGATGCACTAATTAATAATGAGTACGGAGAATTTGGAATTGTCGGGTCGTCCTGGTTATATTGTATACGGCGTTGATCTGGTACATATTGATCTAAAATATTAAAGCTTCCATACCAGTGTAACTTTGCTTTTACCCCAGTTAAATTGTGATCGCCGGATAATTGTGTATTGAAAAATGTATTGGCTTTAAAAGCAAGTTCAGTAGCCCGGATATTATCCCCTATTGTTGTGTTTGTTTCAAAATCTTTTCCTGTTCTTAAGGTGCTATAATTAGTTGTATTTACATTCAAAATATTTTTAAAAGAAATTTTGTTATTAGCGCCTAACTGCAGTGTTACATTTGCTAATGCACCTGCGAGAATATCCTGACTATACTTTTTATTAAAAAAATCAAAGTTTAAGCTGGCTTGATTATTCTGTATACTAAAAATCCGGTTTTCATAATCAGTTCTTCTGCTGCTTCGGTTATAAGTTATTGCAAAGATTCCGGCCAGTTTATTCTTGCTAAAGCGGCTATTAAAACCACCACTTAATTGGAGGTTTTCTGCTAATACCGGCAATACTTTTTGAGCCCTTGCAGTAGCCTTCCAAACATTTTTAAACGAACCGGCTAAAGCTGTTTTCCCTGCAGGGTCCATATTATTAAATTCGCTTCTTTTAGGCAAATTATCAGGTAAAGACCTGGTGCCATTATCAAATCCCAGAAAATCATATTTATCTCCGGGATAGGTATAAAAATCTTTACCTATTGTTTGTGTATTAAAACCGGTACCAATTTGTATATTAATAAAATTTTGCGCAGGAACATCTTTAGTGTTTACCTGGATGATGCCGCCAGCCCACTCCCCCGGCAACTCAGGCACAAAGGCTTTATTAATAATGATATTATCAATTATTGAAGAAGGGAAAATATCGAAACTAAAAGTTTTTCTATCAGGTTCAGTACTGCTTAACAAAATTCCATTAAGCATAGCCTGGTTATACCTGTCCGCAAGCCCTCTAACTACAAGGTATTTTCCATCCTGGATACTGGTGCCTGGTACCCTTTTAAGAACTTCACCTGTATTTTTATCCGGAGAACGCCTTATAGCCTCTGCAGAAACAACCTGGGCAACTGTATTAGTATTTTTTTGGTAAGAGATTAATGCGACTGTTGTTTCCTGGCGGCGGGTAGTGGTTATTACAACCTCAGCTTCTGTTTTGGCAGCAGATTCCAATACTACATCCAGATGGGAAATAGTATTTGCTGTCACTTCTACATCGGAGAGCTCCTTGGTTGTATATCCAACCGAGCTTAGTCTAAGTGTATGGGTTCCGGCATTTAAAGTAACTACAAAGTTGCCGTCAATATCTGTAGCTACTCCCTTTTCTGATCCTGCTGCAGTTACAGAAACTCCGGATAATGGCGTTCCTGTTTTTGAATCGGTAACCTTTCCTTCGATTTTTCCTGTTTGAGAAAAAGAGTTAAAAAATAAAAAAGTAGTACATAAAAAAGTAATAAAAAATCTCATTCAATGAATATTTTGGCAAAGAGACTAAATAGATGTTATCCCAACATTACCGGAAGGTTATTTAATTGTTACGCTATTAAATAAAATGGCCAAAAAACAGCAATTCAATATTCTTTATCGTAATATTGCAATATAATAATATACAATGGGCGCTACAAAAGTTGAAAATTTTACTAATAAGCATAACGCCATCGCTTTAATGGCCAAAGCTTTGGGACATCCGGCAAGGGTTGCCATCATTGACTATTTGCTAAAAGTAAACTCCTGCATTTGTGGCGATATAGTTAACGAACTGCCTTTAGCGCAACCAACAGTATCGCAACATTTAAAGGAATTAAAAAATGCAGGACTTATTAAGGGGAGTATTGAAGGCAATTCCATTTGTTATTGCATTGATGAAAAGGCAATTGCCAGGCTGCAAACATACTTCGATAATATTTCAATTAAGTTAGAAAATAAGAAACAATTGCTGTTAATCATTAAATAAATAGAAATGAAACTATCTGAAATTAAAAAACATTTAAGTACTGCAGAAACAGTAAATTTTGAATTGCAAAACGGGGCATTGGTTCCTGAGCATTTCCACGTTACAGAAGTTGGGGTCGTAACAAAACACTTTATTGATTGTGGCGGAACAGTAAGAAATGAGAAAGTAGCAAACTTTCAACTTTGGGATGCCAGCGATTTTGAACATCGGTTGAAACCAAAAAAATTATTAAATATTATTGGTCTTTCTGAAAATATTTTAGGAATGGAAGATTTAGAAATCGAGGTTGAATACCAGGCGGAAACGATTGGAAAATATGATTTGGAATTTAATGGGAAAAACTTTGTCCTGATATCTACACAAACAAATTGTTTGGCTAAAGATAAATGTGGTATTCCTCAGGAAAAACCAAAATTAAATTTAGCCGAAACTGCTTCAACCTGTGCACCAGGCAGTGGATGTTGCTAATACTGGTTTGCATTTCTAAACCCCAAAAATAATCAATATGAAAATAGCGCTGACGTGCAAATAGGAGTTATGAATTACCAATCAGATTATTCTAAAATTAAAATCTGAATTGAAGCCTGCACGTAAAAATGTTATCTTTTATATCTGAAGTATAACCGGTAAGTTGTGTTTTTTCGTTAACTACATTATCATACCATAAAACCAGCTTTAGGTTTGAATTTATATAATTAATATACCCGAAGCCAAGCGTAGAAAATTTAATGTCTGCTTCATTGATGTTACTGCCAGGTTTACCGATCTCCATTTCTTTTACTTCACGGTTCGGGTCATACCAGTCATATTTAATTACCAATTGATGCTTTGTGCTAAAAATATTTTGCAGCAGATAAAAGTATGCTCCATTAAAGTTCCTTATATAAAAAGGGGTTAACGTATTTGTTGGTAATGCCGGCGGAGTTTCAGAAGTATGTTCAAATGCGGTTTGTGTTCCTGAGAGATATTCAGCCCTTAGCTCAGTGAATCCTTTTTTATTTTTTATTTTTAATTGCATATCTGCCCCATAATAGGTTCGCGGTGCAATTTTTCCAATATTATTTATTGATGAATCAATATTATATGTTTTACCTGTTCCATTATTGCCGATTCTGTATAAATACTTTGTGTTTTGTAAAATACCGCCGTTAAAATAAGATACAGCCATTGAAAGATTTATATCTTTTGCTAATGGAAAAGGCTTAAGTCCTGCCCTTGCTATAAAATCTTTACGACTGTCGTAATCGGTAGTAGCAGATAAACCCTGACCATTAAATAACCCGGCATCAATTTTTAAATATTTTAAGGGATGATCTTTTACTCTTGGTTCAAAAGATAGCATAGCCCCAAGATCTCTTTCTGTTTTCATTAATATCTGGCTCATTCTTCCACGTTCAGGGCTTTCCCGGTCTGATGATGACAGGTTTAATTCATAACTGAAAGGCCGTGCAAACATGCCTGCTGTAAATGCAATCAGTTTATATTTATTTTCAAAGATTCTTCCCCAAAAGTCACGAATAACTACTCCCCGTTCAGTACCATCAAATTGAAATACAAATTGAACCGAAGGCCTTTCATTTTTATTAAAATGAATATAATCAAACCGTATCCGCCCCCTTCGTAGCATAAAACGATTGTTGGTGTGTTCAGAAAAATCACCGCCACTAAAATTTTTTGCACCTTTCTCTTCTGCTATCTGGAATTGGGGCTGTATATACCCGCTGATCCGTATATTATCAAACCTTTTACTTACAGAAAAAACTGATTTGCCTATATCAGTAGTGGTATCAATCATATCCATTAAAAACTGGGATTTAGCCACCTTAGTGGGCATCATGCACATGAGTAATAAAAAATTTACTATTAAAACATATTTAATCATGTGCATATACAATAAATTTCTATTAACTATATTACCTCAATGTTAAGAAATCATTATCAAATGTAAAGTGGTTTAATTCAATATTTATAGCTTTATTTTTGCTCACCCAAGGAAGTCCTTTGGATACAAATCATATTTTTTATGGCATCAGCTTCGTTTTTAAAATTCTTTTTACCCAAGGATAAAGTTTTTTTCCAGCTCTTTGAAGGAGTTGCAGACACAGTAATGCAAATGGCCAGCAAATTAAAAGAAGTTGTAAAGGAGCCGGATTTTGAATTACGGGCTGTGTATATAAAAGAAATTGAGGACATGGAGCATATCAATGATGATTACACACACAGGATCTTCACGGAATTGGGAAGAAATTTTATTACGCCTTTTGACAGGGAAGATATTCACTCCCTAGCCTCAGCCCTTGATGATGTATCTGATTACATTTACGGTACAGCTAAAAAAATAAATTTTTATAAGGTAGATCCCAGCGATATAGGCATCCAAAAAATGAGTGAGCTTATTTTCAGCGCCTGCACCGAAGTACAAAAAGCGGTGTTGGAATTACGGGATATGAAAAATCTACGTAAAATAACTGATTCCATGGTGCTAATAAATAGTATTGAGAACCAGGCTGATGATGTATTTGACATGAGTATTGAAAGATTATTTGAAACAGAGCCTGATGCAAAGGAAGTGATAAAAAAAAGAGAGATATATCAGGTAATGGAAATTGTTACTGACAAATGTGAAGATGCAGCAAATGTAATAGAATCAATAATTATTAAATACGCATAACGATTAGCTAATTTGCTGATTAGCTAATGTGCTAATTAAGCAATGAAATAAAAATAAATTAGCACATAAGCAAATTATCACATCAGCAAATTAGTATATGACTTTTCTTATCATCGTTATAGCCCTCGCTTTAATTTTTGACTACATCAATGGTTTTCATGATGCGGCAAATTCTATAGCCACCATCGTTTCTACCAAAGTGTTAACGCCTTTTCAGGCTGTACTGTGGGCCGCTGTTTTTAATTTTGTTGCTTATTTTATTTTTAAAGATCATGGTGTTGCTAACAGCGTTGCTAAAACAGTTAAAATAGAATCTATAACACTGCAGGTTGTTTGCGCTGGCCTTATTGCGGCTATTCTATGGAACTTATTAACCTGGTGGTTTGGTATCCCTTCTTCCTCCTCACATACTCTAATCGGTGGTTTTGCAGGAGCAGCTATCGCACATGGTGGGTTGGGTACTGTTAACTGGAATGACCCTGTTTTAAAAACCATTGGCTTTATTTTTCTTGCTCCGCTTATAGGTATGATAATGGCATATATTATCTCCGTCTGGTTTTTAAACTCATTTAGAAAAGGGCCTATACCTAAGCTAATATCTCTCATTGTGATTT
>MWVW01000184.1_pt1 | contig 14681 bp, 13 predicted proteins | sample 1047191 | NCBI WGS metagenome assembly MWVW01 (sample SAMN06349985, study PRJNA376086) | soil metagenome | isolation source: MtG22-5 sample Antarctic (ecotone) | place: Antarctica
TGCTGAAGAGCTGCAAGCTGCAAGCCGCAAGGAAGAAGCAAATTCTTTAATCTCTTCAATGGAAACACTGATTGCAGCTGATGATTTCGAAGGTTTAAAAAAACTGATTGACGATAATAAAATAAAATGTGCAATAAGTAAAACCTCTAACTGGACCGATATCCGTCAGTTCAATTTGATGTTCTCAACAGAAATGGGAAGTGTTTCTGAAGATGCTAATACCATTTATTTACGTCCTGAAACTGCGCAGGGAATTTTTGTAAACTTTCTTAATGTACAAAAAACAGGAAGGATGAAAATTCCTTTTGGTATTGCACAAACAGGCAAGGCTTTCAGGAATGAGATTGTTGCAAGGCAGTTTATTTTCCGCATGAGAGAATTTGAACAAATGGAAATGCAATTCTTCGTTCGCCCCGGCACCCAGATGGAATGGTACAACTTTTGGAAAGCTGAAAGATTAAAGTGGCATCAAAGCATTGGTATTCCTGCAGAAAAATTAAAATTTCACGATCATGTAAAGCTTGCTCATTATGCTGATGCAGCGGTTGACATAGAATTTGAATTCCCCTTTGGATGGAAAGAGCTGGAAGGTATTCATTCACGAACTGATTATGATCTTAGTCGTCACCAGGAATTCAGTAAAAAGAAATTGCAGTATTTCGATAATGAGATCAATAAAAATTATGTTCCTTATGTTGTGGAAACCTCTGTTGGCCTTGACCGTTTGGTGCTTACTATTTTAAGCCTTGCTTACGAGGAACAAAAATGGAATAAAGAAGATGGCACTGAAGACAGTCGTGTGGTATTAAAAATTCCTGCAAAACTTGCACCTTATAAATTAGCAATACTCCCTTTGGTAAAAAAAGATGGACTGCCTGAAATTGCAAAGCAATTAATGGATGATTGCAAACAAAGCTTTCATACTTTTTATGAAGAAAAAGACAGCATAGGTAAGCGTTACAGAAGGATGGATGCTATAGGTACGCCATTTTGTGTAACCATAGATCATCAGACCAAAGAAGATAATATGGTTACCATTCGTTACAGGGATACAATGGCCCAGGAAAGAATTACATTAAGTGAGGTGAGGAAAATTGTAAGTGATAAGATAAGCGAGTAATTACTCCACAATAGTTAATAAGAAAACAGATCTTTTTACAGCCTCAATTTTATAAGGAATGTTTGCATGAAGTACAAATAAATCATCTTCTCTAATCTCAACCGTTTTTTCGCTGCTGTGCAATTTTACTTTTCCATCTAATACCTGAAGGCTAAAAATATTTTCAGGATGCTCTGTCGTCATTTCTGCTTTTTTATGCATGGCAACAAGTATAATCCGCAATTTATCGCTCTTGAAAACGGTAATTGCATTTCGATCATTTTTATCCCATGCCTTTTCTTTTTTTATCTTTTTAATAAATTCCGGGATATTAACTACAACTACAGGAGCATCAACGGCACGTTCACCTTCAGGACGGTTGATCGTAGATTCATTATGTCTTTCTTCCATATAAAATTTTTTATTGGGTTATTGCAAAGCTATACTAAAAACAAATTTTTTAACTTCAGCATTACGATTTGCTCCTGATCCACATAAATAAGCTAACAATAAAAACACCAATGCCTGCGCCGCAGGTTAAAAGTGTTACTACGTGAATGTTTCTAATGCATTCACTTCCGCTTAATCCCGTAAAGTTCCAAAAAGAGAGTGCAATGATGAAGAATGCAATTGCCATACCTTTTAGGGGGGATCTTTGTCTCATAAATTGTTAGTTTTATTTAGCCCTTTAGGGGGTTGGGTTTTAACCATATAATTCAAGATGTATTGCTTTTCTGTCGTAACCTAATGCAGTAATTTTTTGTTTTGCATCATCTATCATTGCTTTCCATCCGCATAAATAAAATTTCGCAGGCTTAAGCTCATGAATGTCTTCACATGCTTCTTTATTCTTTTTACAAATTTCTTCATACAAGCTGTGTACATAGCCTTTGTGTCCATCCCAATCCTCACGACTTAGCGTTGGCATATAGGTAAAACCTTCTAAGTTGCCTTGCAGTGATTTCATTTCATTATCATATAAAAGATCTCTTTGTGTTCTGCAGCCAAATAGCAGATACATATTCTGATGCGGAACATTATGCAGTAGTATATAATTAAGCATACTCCTGAAAGGTGCAATGCCCGTGCCTGTGCAGATTAAGAACAGATCTTTGTCAATCGTTTCAGGCAAAACAAAAACACCCTGCGGTCCACGAAGCGTAAGTTCACTTCCTTCTTTCACCTCATTAAATAAATAAGTTGTTCCCAGTCCTCCTTCCAGCAAAACAATTAATAATTCAAATACATTGGTGCCATCGGGCCAGCTGGCAATGGAGTAGCTTCGCCAGCGTTTGTTTTTTTGTTCATGAATAGGGAGATCAAGTGTAACAAATTGCCCGGCTTTAAAATCAAACCTTTCAAGCTCCGGCACCTGTATCCAATATCGCCTGGTATTATAAGTTTCATCAACTATGCGGATAACCTTTCCTGTGCGCCAGGGTTCAACAGCCATAAGCCTTAATTTATGGTAAAATACAATTTTTTTTAAATAGGGGCTGTCAAATGCATTAATTCTTATCAGCAGGTGTTCAGGCTGTTCGCTTGTAGCCTTCGTTCCTCAGGGCTACCGCTTCCATCCTGCAGCCATTCATCATAAGAATAAATCTCAACAAAAAAACTTTTTGTGAGTTATAAACTTTCCAAAAGTTGAATAGAATATCTTTGTATATCGAATGAACCTGGATGTGTTGTTGAGTAGTTATCAGAATGATCCCCGCATTTTTACAATTGCGGATAAAATCGTTTTGCCTCAACCTCAAAAAATAAATCTTGCAGGCTTGCAGGGCAGTGCTTCTCAATTTATTATTAATGCTGTTTTCAACCATCCTGCTGCATCAAAAATTAATCACCTGGTTATTCTTAGAGATGCCGAAGAGGCTGCCTATTTCCACAATACGCTGGAAAATATCAGCAATGCATTGAACATATTTTATTTTCCATCTTCTTTTAAAACAAAAAAAAATTATCGGCTATTAAATAGCAGCCATGTGATGTTAAGAACAGAATGTCTTACTAAATTTTCAACTGCTTCGCCCGGAGCAAAAGTTGGCGCTGTTATTACTTACCCTGAAGCATTGTTCGAAAAAGTAGTTCTTTCAAAAACACTTTCGTCAAATATCATTTCTTTTAAACAGGGAGAAAATATTGATGTTGATGGTATATTAAAGCGTTTTGTAGAATATGGTTTTGAAAGGACGGATTTTGTATATGAGCCCGGGCAGTTTGCTGTACGTGGAGGTATCCTCGATATTTATTCTTTTGGAAATGAAAAGCCATATCGGATTGAGTTATTTGGTAACGAAATAGACAGTATAAGAATTTTTGATCCTGAAAACCAGTTAAGCGAAAGAAAGTTATTACAGGTAAATATAATTCCGAACCTTGCCTACCGGCAGGCAGGTGTAGAAACGCAATTTGATTCAGGAGAAAAGGTTTCTCTATTGAATTTTCTACCAGAGAATATGGCAGTGTGGACAGCGGATTGGGACTTTATTAAAGAAAAAATTATTCAGCAGGAAGAAGACCTTGAAACATTTTTAGAGATTGAAAAAATAAACAAGCCCCAAGCTACAGGCAATAAGCAACAAGAGGAACATGATGAACTAAGTGAAAAAGCAATTGTTACAGAAAAAGATTTTGTAAAAGCAGGTGTTTTAGAAGAACAAGCTAAACAAAGGCACATAATTGAATTTGGAATTAGAACATACTTTTCAAAAACTGATAACAGCCAGCTGGCAACTGTCAACTTCAATACAAAAGAGCAACCTGCATTCAACCGCCAATTCAATCTGCTTATTCAAAATCTTAAGGAGCTTGAGCAAAAAAAGTATAACATCTTTTTATTTGCTGATAACCCGAAGCAGCTGGAAAGATTACACAGTATTTTTTCTGACCTGAAGGCAGAGATACAGTTCACACCAATACAAACTTCCATTCACGAGGGTTTTATTGATGATGATGCTAAATTAGCTTGCTATACTGACCACCAGATATTTCAACGGTATCATAAATACAAGGTAAAACAGGCATTCAGCAAGAATAAAGCGCTTACTTTAAAAACACTTCGTGAATTACAGCCGGGAGATTTTGTAACACATATCGATCACGGAGTTGGTGTTTACAGCGGTTTACAAAAGATTGTTCATAGGACTTCTGGAGGAGATGCAAATGGTAAAATGCAGGAGGCAGTACGAATTGTGTATAGAGATAACGATTTGTTGTATGTAAATATTTCTTCTCTGCATAAGATTAGTAAGTATAGCGGTAAAGAAGGAACAGTGCCAAAAATGAACAAGCTTGGGAGTGATGTTTGGAATAAACTGAAAGACAAAACCAAAAAGCAGGTTAAGGATATAGCTACTGATCTTATAAAATTATATGCACAGAGGAAAAGCTTAAAAGGCTTTGCACACTCACCTGATAATTACCTACAAACGGAATTGGAAGCATCATTTATTTATGAAGATACACCGGACCAAAATAAGGCAACTATTGATGTAAAACGGGATATGGAAAAGCCTGCACCAATGGATAGATTGGTTTGCGGGGATGTGGGTTTTGGTAAAACAGAGATTGCCATCCGGGCTGCATTTAAATCAAATCTTGATGGGAAACAGGCAGCAGTATTGGTTCCTACAACTATTCTTGCTTACCAGCATTATAAAACTTTTGGGGATCGCTTAAAAGATTTTCCCGTTACAGTAGATTATATCAATCGCTTTAAATCATCCAAAGAAAAAAAGGATACACTTCAAAAGTTAGCAGAAGGAAAGATCGATATCATCATCGGCACCCATGCATTACTAGGCAAAGATGTTAAGTTTAAAGATTTGGGAGTAATGATAATTGATGAAGAGCAAAAATTTGGTGTTGCGTCGAAAGAAAAATTAAAACAGATAAGGACAACAGTGGATTCGCTTACACTAACTGCAACGCCAATCCCCAGAACTTTGCAATTCAGTTTGATGGGTGCAAGAGATCTGAGTATTATTAATACACCCCCACCTAACCGCCAGCCAATACAAACAGAAATACAGGTATTTAACGCAGATTTTATAAGGGATGCAATCTATTATGAAACTGAAAGAGGTGGGCAGGTATTTTTTATTCATAACCGTGTTCATGGGCTGGCAGAGATGAAGGGGTTGATACAGGGGCTTTGCCCAGATCTCAGTATCGCATATGCACACGGCCAAATGGACGGTGATAGCCTGGAAGAAACTATCCTTGATTTCATGGATAAGAAATATGATGTACTGCTTTGCACCAATATTGTTGAGAGCGGAGTTGATATTCCAAATGTGAATACCATCATTGTAAATAATGCCCACCAGTTTGGGTTGAGCGATCTTCACCAGCTAAGAGGCAGGGTTGGCAGAAGTAACCGAAAAGCATTTTGTTATTTATTAGCTCCGCCAATAAGCACTTTACCTGCCGACAGTAGAAAACGCTTATCAACATTAGAACAATACAGTGATTTGGGAAGTGGCTTCCAGATTGCCATGCGTGACCTTGATATACGTGGAGCCGGAAATTTATTAGGTGGTGAGCAAAGCGGATTTATTGCTGAGATAGGATTTGAAATGTATCAAAAAATTCTTGATGAAGCCATAAGGGAATTAAAACGAAAAGAATTTAAAGAATTATTTAAAGAAGAAATACGGGAGCAGGATGATTTTGTAAAAGATTGTACAATCGATACTGATCTTGAAATTTTAATTCCTGATGATTATGTAGAAAGTATTACGGAAAGATTGAGTTTGTATTCAAGGCTGGATAATTGTGAGGCTGAAAAAGATCTTGAAGATTTTCATGCGGAAATAATGGACCGGTTTGGACCCATTCCTTTACAGGTAGAGGATCTTTTTACTACCGTTCGTTGCCGTAAAATAGCTGTAGAACTTGGTTTTGAAAAGATGCTGCTGAAAAATGAGAATTTGAAATGTTTTTTTGTAAGCAATCCTGAATCTCCTTATTTTCAAAGTGAGACTTTTACCGGAATTCTAAAGTTTATTCAAACAAAAACCAATAAGGCAAGGTTAAAGCAGGTGGGCAGAAACGGAATTTTAATTGTAGAGAATATAAAAACGATGAATGAGTTGTATGAATTTTTAAATCGTATGGAAGCCAGTATTGACTGAAAACTTCACTCTCAACATTTTATTTTTATTCACCAATCACTTTCTCAAAATGAATTAGCTTGCCGGTATTATCCAATCCTTGCAGAATGAGGATGAATTTTTTTGAAATATCATTATTATAAAAATTAATATTTATTGCAGGTGATTCGGTTGAAGTATTAGCATCGGGATTCCAGTACAATGTTATCCTTTTATCGGGTACGGAATGGCGGGGATCAGGTACAGAATAATCCGGATTATAAAATTCCTGTGTAACAGAATACCCGTGCACAGAAAAATATTTTATATTATTATCTCCGGGTTTTGTTGGGGCATCATCATCATTCTTTTTTAAATATATGGCAACTGCACCACCGGGTGCCCCGCTGCCAACCCCCGCAAACCCTGCTTCATAATATTTTATCAATGCCACATCTTTCATTCGGATGGAGGCCAGGTTTGCCACTGATGCAGGTGCCTCATTAAGTAATGTTTCTACCCGCCACATGCCACCACCGCCAAGGCTAAAATTCTTTCTGTTTACAAATGCGCCCCCGGAAAGTTGTATGGAATTTATATGGTCTTTATATAGTCTACAACACTCAGCGAAGTTTCATTAAAGGATGATTAATATTATCCAATACAATTTTACCGGATGAACGGAACATTCCACTGCTGTATGTTTCATTAACTTTATCAACTGCCCGATCGCCTTTTTTTACTACTACAACTTCCTGTAGCTGTTTTATTTTTTCAACTGGTAAAATTGTAAATGCTTTTTGCTGGTAAATATTGTTTGGTAAGAGATTAGATCGCATTGATCTTTCAGGCACCATCTGAAAATAGGATACTGAATCGCTGCTCCTTTTATCGGGATAAATTATTATATCCTTCGTGTGACCGCCATCAGAGGTGTACTTATAATAAAGTTTAGCCTCACCAAATATTAAGAGCGAATCCAAAACAAACCGTCCCCGGGCATCAACCGATATTTTCAATTTTTGTGTTGTTGAATCCTCAGATACGATCCCGAGATCAAGCGATCCTTTACTAACTGCACGTCCGGTTTTAATATCACTTACAACGCCTGTTACTGTTATTAAATAATCATCTCCTGTTTTTTGTGCAGCCCTAGAAGTTTTTGTTACATTATACCGGCTCCAGCCATGTATCATCATAACATTATCTAGTGCCTCCTTTGTTTTATTATCAGTATTTCTAAAATACCAGGCTGCATTATAAATATAACCTTTCAAATCACTTGTTAGCAGCAAGCCCGAATGAATATTTTCTTTATCAGGATATATATTTGCTTCAGCATCTGTAATGCTAATTGAGCAACTCGTTTGTATTTCAGCAGGAAGCTTGATACTATACTTATTTGCTCCCCTTTTTAAAGTGTCCATACGAATAACTTCAAACCCTGCATCCCGTTTATATTCCACATTATTCACAAATGATAACCGTTCTGCCAATGGCACACCCTCATTGCTTAACACAGTTAATTGTAAAATACCGGAAGGGAGATCATTTGTTTTTAAATGGCCTCTAAGCGCTAATTCTTTACCGAAGAAAATTTTATTTTCGTAAACTATCTCATGGTTTAAACGTACCACAAGATGTATACTTTCCATATTGGTTTTTCTGTTTCGTGCCAATTCATAAACCTTTCCCTCGGGTTCATCTGCAACCATTAAATTTATCCCTGTGGATACAACGTCAGGCAGTGGATAAGTAAGGGTTTTTCCGTTAATTTCTGCTTCGGCCAAATATTTTTGGCCCAACCGTGGCTTAAAAGAAAATTTTCCTATGCCATGCTGAACGCTTCTAAAGTTGCTACAACTGCATCATTACTCGATTTTATCACACCGTTTACCTCTGCCGGATTACCTTTCTCATCTGTTGCCTTAAAACCTACTTGTGTAAATATGCTGTCAATTAAATTACCGCTTTCCGGAAAAAACTGAATTGATATTTTTTTAGGTACAATAGTATCTTTTATTTTAACACTTGGGTTATATATATAAATATTTTTTGAGTAAATCAAATCGTTGTTGGTAGCGGTTGCAGGAGTTACAGCCCTTATCGTATAAAATCCTTCTGTAAGTGCACTGCTAAGATTAATATTCCCTTTTGCAGTAGCGCCGCTTAATGGATATTTTTTTATTTCTGTTATTTTACCAAACGGATCTATTAATTGAAGATAAAGATTCTGACTGCCCACAGAAGGTAAGCCTTTATCATATAAATAGCACTTGAACCAAATGGTTTCACCTGCAGCGTAATATGGTTTATCATAATGAATATAAATTTTTTCATTGCTATGATAGGATGTATCTGCCGGCATATTCATTTGCGCAGAAAGACCGGTTACGTAAGTGAGCAGGATGAATACTTGTAGGATACGCAGGTAATATTTTTTCATCAAAACAAAATTTGTATATCTAAATATAAAACATATAATTATTAAATATGGCCGGCTTTAATACTAATGTCCTCATAACTATTTTAATATCTTGCAGAAAAGTTATTGGGAATGTTAAGTAAGAAAAAAATTTTAATAACAGGAGGTGCCGGTTTTATTGGCAGTAATTTAATTGATTTTTTACTTGATACAACTGATCACGAAATTACCTGCATAGATAATTTTGATGATTTCTATGATCCTGATCGTAAAAGAAAAAATATAGCGCAACATTTTGCAAACCCGGCTTTTAAATTGATTGAAGCCGATATTACAGATCAGAATTTAATTTCATTATTAGATGATCAATATGATACGATCGTACACCTGGCTGCAAAGGCTGGAGTAAGACCGAGTTTGCAAAATCCTGTACTTTACCAGCATGTTAACGTGGTAGGGTTGCAAAATATTTTGCAAATAGCCCATGTAAAATCAGTTAAACAATTCGTATTTGCATCTTCCAGCAGTGTTTATGGTATTAATCAAAATTATCCCTGGAAGGAAAGTGATACAGATCTAATACCTGTAAGCCCTTATGCTTCTTCGAAAATTGCAGGTGAATGGCTTGGCAAAACAACCAGTGAATTATATGATATAAGATTTATTGCCCTTAGGTTTTTTACTGTATATGGCCCACGCCAGCGTCCAGACCTTGCCATTAATACTTTTGCCAATAACATAATAAAGGAGGAGCCAATAAATTTTTTTGGTGATGGAAATACCTTAAGAGATTATACCTACATATGGGATATTGTACAGGGTATAGTAGCTGCATTGGAATATGAAAAATCTAAATTTAAAATTATTAACTTAGGCAATAATCATCCCGTTACCTTGTCATATTTGGTGTCCAGCCTGGAAAAAATTTTAAACAGGAAAGCTATTTTAAATATACAGCCCCAGCAGCAGGGAGATGTACCGGTTACCTGTGCTGATATTACAAAAGCAGCCCAATTACTTAATTATAAACCGCAAACAAAATTAGAAGATGGTCTTAAGCTTTTTATTGACTGGCTATTAAGCGAAAAAAAAATGCAGGATATATTGTAGATCTTCTAAGAAGGGATTATTTAGCTACCATTTTTAAGTAATCACCATAGCCGCTTTTTTTAAAATTTTCTGCTAACTGCAAAAGTGTTTTTTTATCAATAAAATTCATTCTGTATGCAACTTCTTCCGGGCAGCCTATTTTAAACCCCTGGCGCTTTTCAATAACTCGTACAAACTCGGAAGCATCATGCAGCGAATCAAATGTTCCGGTATCCAGCCACGCCACACCCCTGTCTAAAACGCCAACTTTTAATTTTTTATTTTTAAGGTAAGTTTTATTTACATCTGTAATTTCATATTCTCCTCTTGATGACGGGGGGATTTTTTTGGCTATATCCACCACATCATTATCATAAAAATATAACCCGGGTACTGCATAATGTGACTTTGGTTTTTTTGGTTTTTCTTCAATGCTGATTGCTTTAAGATCTTTATCAAACTCAACTACGCCATATCTTTCAGGATCACTAACCTGGTAGGCAAATATTACCGCACCTTCGGGATTAACTGAGTTTTGCAGAAGCTGTGTTAACCCGCTGCCATAAAAAATATTATCACCCAATACCAGGGCAACCGCATCTTTGCCAATAAATTTTTCGCCTATTACAAATGCCTGTGCAAGTCCGTTGGGCACCTCCTGAACCGCATAGCGCAATATGCATCCCCATTGCGAACCATTGCCCAATAACTTTTTAAATTGTGTTTGATCTTCGGATGTGGTTATTATCAAGATCTCCTTAATTCCCGCCAGCATTAGTGTGCTTAGCGGGTAATAGATCATTGGTTTATCATAAATAGGCATCAGCTGTTTACTTATACCCATAGTTATAGGATACAATCTTGTACCCGAGCCGCCTGCTAAAATTATTCCTTTCATTATCGCTTATGATATTGTGTTTCGTAATATTTTCGATAATTACCGCTTGTTACATGCTGCAGCCATTCAGTGTTATCCAGATACCAGTCAATGGTTTTTGATAATCCTTCTTCAAATTGTAAAGACGGTTTCCAACCTAATTCATTTTTTAATTTGGTAGCATCTATAGCATACCGCATATCATGACCTGCCCTGTCTTTTACAAAAGTTATCAATTTTTCCGATGTGCCTTTATCCTTGCCCATTTTTATATCCATTTGCCTGCAAAGTTCTTTTATAATAGCAATATTTGTCCATTCATTATGGCCGCCTATATTATACGTTTCGCCGGTTTTGCCTTTATGAAAGATAACATCAATTGCCTTTACATGGTCTTCAACAAAAAGCCAATCTCTTATATTTTCCCCTTTTCCATAAAGGGGTAATGGCTGTTCATTTAAAATATTGTTTATACAAAGTGGAATTAATTTCTCAGGAAAATGAAACGGCCCGTAATTATTAGAGCAATTGGAAATTATTACAGGCAATTTATATGTATGATAAAATGCCCTTACAAAATGATCGGATGACGCCTTTGAAGCAGAGTAGGGGCTGCGTGGATCATAAGAGGTATCTTCAGTAAAGTAACCTTCTGCACCCAACGACCCGTAAACTTCATCTGTAGAAATATGATAAAATAATTTGTTTGTAGTATCATGTTTCCAGTTTTCTTTTGCTGCCTGCAATAAAATAACAGTACCCACCACATTTGTTGTAACAAAAGCCAATGGCTCTGAAATGGATCGATCAACATGGCTTTCCGCAGCACAATGTAATACAGCTGTGAATTTAAATTCTTCAAAAATTTTCTTTATTAATTCTGCGTTGGTTATATCGCCTTTAATGAAAGTGTAATTGGAATTATTTTCTATATCTTTTAAATTTTCGAGGTTGCCTGCGTACGTTAAATCATCCAGGATTACAATTTTATACTCCGGGTATTTAGTTACGAATAAACGGGTAAGGTGCGATCCTATAAACCCTGCCCCTCCTGTAATTAAAATGGTGTGATTCATTATAAGGATTAATGTTTCATTTAGTACAATTATGCATTCATAAAAAGGAATAAGAATTATTAACTTTCTTCTACATCATAATTGCCAAACCTGTTTGTTTTAAAAACTTTTATAGTTTCATTATTATTAGTCAGCATATCGTTTTTTTGCGGGCTATATTCACTTTCGTAAGAGTTAACCAATAATAGGCCTCCATAGCCTTTTATCAGAAATTTTTTATCAGTAAATACTTCAACTATCTTGCCCGGCGGTACATTTTCTGTTTCATAATCTATGAGGTCAAATATTTGTGCATCATAAATAATTAATTTTTTATTCCCGATGTAAGTAAAAGCTCCGTTAAAGGGGGGAGCAACAGCCCTTATTAATCTTTCTATTCTAAATACATCATCATCCCAATCAATAATTCCATCTGAAGGATTTCTTTTAGGGTAGTATGTTGGTTTTATACCGGGTTGTTTTGTTAATGTAAAGCTGTTATTTACAATCGCATTAAGATTTTTACTTATGAGGCATTTCATTGCCAGGGTATTTTTAAAATGCATTGTTTCTGCTGTATCCCGGTCATTAATGGAGAATTTAAAAGTATCTAAAACATCACCTGAATCAATACCTGCATCATACTTAAACAGGTTTGTATAAAACACTTTCCGCCCTTCAATTATAGACCAATTCATTGGAGAACGTCCACGGCCCAAGGGAAGGTTCATACTGCTGCCATGCATACCAAAGCAACCAATAGAAATATTTTGTAAAATTTGCTCAGGTATTAACCGTTGCCAGCCAATTACAAAAGCAACATCAATTTGTAAAGCATTTATTTCAGCGATATCTTTTTCACTTTTTAAATTATAGGAATGAGCAGCATAACAATGGATTTTAATTTCACTGCAATAGGATTACAGAACCGTAAAATCTGACACTTCATTTTTGTCAGCAAGCCAGGGGCCTATGGTTACCAGGTGATTTAAATTTATTGTTCTGCATAAAAAGTCTGCAATAAACTGGGTAGTTTGCTTACAGCCGAAAATGGCTATTTTTTTATCAGAGCTGATCATAGATTTTTGCAAATGGTGAACAGTTATTTAAAAAATGATTTTTTAACTGCATGGTCCGGTTATAATAATAAAGTTTCATTTTATCATCTGTACTTATTTCTTCTGAAGATAACATCCACCATACAGGATGAATTAAGATTTGCAGATTTTTCTTTTCTTTAAATTCTTCAGAATCGAAAGGGTGGCCCAACCGCCATTCACCTGTTGAATCGGCAAAGTATTTTATATCCTTAACAAATTTTGATTGGTACGTATGCTCAATACCGTTAATCGTTCGGTCATTTTTAAGAAAAAAACTATTTGGCCTGTGTATGCTTATGATATTGATCTTTACATCGAACAGATCTTCAAAATAATCTATCTCCCGCTTGAAACCCTTTTTAAAATCATCATATACCAATGGATCAAAATGCACGCTAATGCTATGGCCCAAATCTTTAATGCGTTGTATATGTTCGTAATTACTTTTTGACGCTATGTTATATGATTCGCTGGAGATCAAAAAAAAGTATGTGGACTTTATATTATGGCTGCTTTCAACCAATGCCATTTCATAAGCCAGTTTACAATCAAAATCTATATCATGCCTTAAAATAACGGCATTTTCATGATGCTTATCTACCTCATTAAAAAAACAGGATGTATAGTTATTAAAAACCAGCTTTTGTAAAAAAAGTCCGTAATTATATGTATGGTGATTGTTCTTCATTTATCAAGCCGTAATAATTGTACACCCGGTTTTGGGTATTATTGTTTTATAATTTATAAACGCTGTTATTTTTCAAAAGATATTTTTTGCCGCTTTCGCTGCAGACAGCATTTCCATTTTCGTCAAAATTTAATTTAATGCCATATTCGCTTACCCACCCTGATTGCCTTGCAGGGTTGCCAATGACCAGTGCATATGGTGCAACCTCTTTCGTTACTACGGCACCGGCGCCTATAAAAGAAAACTCACCGATGTTATTACCGCAAACAATAGTGGCATTGGCTCCTATTGAAGCCCCTTTTTTCACCAGGGTTTTTTTATATTCATGTTTACGTAATACAGCGCTGCGTGGGTTAATAACATTTGTAAATACCATTGAAGGCCCAAGGAAAACATCGTCCTCACAAATTACACCTTCATAAATAGAAACATTGTTTTGAACCTTTACATTTCTGCCCAATGTTACTCCGGGGGAAACCACCACGTTCTGCCCGATATTACAATTCTCACCGATAATACAACCGGGCATTATATGGCTGAAATGCCAGATTTTTACACCTGCCCCTATCTCACATCCTTCATCTACCACGGCAGTTTGGTGTGCAAAAAACTTTTGGTTCATAGCTCAAATTATAAGTTTGCAATATTACGCAATATCAGGCGAGGAAAATAAAAGTTGGGTTAACATTTCCACCTTTAATTCTATAATATATTGATGTTGAGGTAAGAGAAATTACCTTTGCCGTCATGCATTACGCTTCTGTTGAAAATATTAGTAAATCTTTCGGTATTAGAACACTTTTTAAGAACATAAGCTTTTATGTGGAAGAGGGCGATAAAATTGCTTTTGTAGCTAGAAATGGCACCGGCAAATCTACCTTGTTAAAAATAATAGCGGGGCTGGATTCGGTGGATACAGGAACTGTTTGGGTTCACAAAGATGTAAAGGTTATAATGCTGCAACAGGATACGGCATTTGAAAATAATAAATCAATTTGGGATAATATTTTGAGAATGGATAACCCCATTGTGAAAGTGGTTAAGGAATATGAAATGTATTTGGAAGATGGCGGGCATGATGAAGAAAAGTTAAACAACCTTATTGAGCAGCTTAGTGAATTAAATGCATGGAATTTTGAAAGTGATCTTAAACAAATTTTAGGTAAGCTAAACCTCCATCATTTAAATGAACCGGTTAAAAACTTAAGTGGCGGACAAAGAAAGAGAGTTGCTCTTGCACAGGCATTGG
>MWVW01000185.1_pt1 | contig 14656 bp, 16 predicted proteins | sample 1047191 | NCBI WGS metagenome assembly MWVW01 (sample SAMN06349985, study PRJNA376086) | soil metagenome | isolation source: MtG22-5 sample Antarctic (ecotone) | place: Antarctica
GCCTGGAAGTAAGTAGGCGTTTTTTTACCATTTGATTGTTCAAAAATGGTAGTAACATTTTGTGATGATAAAATCAAAGGCGAAAGCACCAGGGGGAAAAAAAATAATTTACGCATGTACAAAATTGAATTAGTAAAAAAATGAAAAAAACAACGGGTACAACAACTTAATATTTTTAAATATTGCTTCTCATATAAATTGACACAAAATTTAGAAACCCCATACCTATCTTTGAAAATACTCAAATAAATACATTAAGTTACTTAAGGATGGTGTATAAGAACAAGAAGTATATGATAGCACATTATATGAAGAAAATACCGGTGTTGTTTTTTATAAGCTGCCTGCTAATGATTAAGAGCATGGCTCAAAGCAATTATACATCGGCAGATATTTTTTTAGGTCTTCGTAAATTAAATGTATTGGGTACTGTATTATATGTGGCTGCTCACCCTGATGATGAAAATACGCGTTTGCTGACTTATTTTTCAAAAGATAAATTATACCGAACAGGCTATCTTTCTATTACAAGAGGTGATGGAGGTCAAAACTTAATTGGTGATGAACAGGGAGTAGAATTAGGATTAATCCGCACACAGGAGTTGTTATCTGCCCGCAGAATGGATGGCGCTGAACAATTTTTTACAAGGGCTTTTGATTTTGGTTATTCAAAAACACCACAGGAAACATTTACCAAATGGGATAAAGAAAAAATTTTAGCCGATGTTGTTTGGGTGATAAGAAAGTTTCAGCCAGACGTGATCATTACCCGTTTTCCAACAACGGGAGAAGGAGGGCATGGACATCATACGGCATCTGCTATTTTAGCAAACGAAGCTTTTACAGTAGCAGCAGATCCAAAACGATATCCCGAACAATTAAAATGGGTGCAGCCCTGGCAAGCCAAACGGATTCTCTGGAACACCTTCAATTTTGGGGGCAATAATACGCAGCGGAGTGATCAATTTAAATTTGATGTTGGCGGTTACAATCCTGTTCTTGGTAAAAGCTATGGAGAAATTGCAGCGGAAAGCCGTAGCCAACATAAAAGCCAGGGCTTTGGTGTAGCCCGAACCAGGGGAGAAGCGCTGGAATATTTTACACCTACAGGTGGCGACGCAATGACTACAGACTTATTTGAGAATGTAGCTATGAACTGGCAAAAAATACCGGGTTCGGAAAATGTGAGCCAATTAGTTCAATCTGCTATTAACTCTTTTGATTTTTTACAACCACAAAAATCAATACCATTATTAGTGCAGATATACAAGGCGTTAGTAAAGCTTCCATCCGGTAATTGGCGCAATAAGAAAATGGCGGAAACAAAAAACCTGATTGAAGCAGCCAGTGGTTTATGGATGGAATCTTTTGCGCAGCAACAATATGCTGTGCAAGGCGATTCATTGCGCATCAATTCAGTACTAAATAACCGGCTGGGTGTAAATGCAATACTAAAAAGAGTTTCGTTTGATGGATTTGATTCAAGCCTCCAAACCCTACTTACATCCAATAAAAATTTGATAATTAATAAAACGGTTTTTATTTCAGAAAATAAAGCTTTAACTCAACCCTATTGGATAAAAGAAAAAATGAGCGAAGGTTATTTTACCGTTTCCGATCAAGCCTTAATCGGAGAACCCGATGTGCAGCCATCTATTGTAGCTAATTACGAGCTTGTAATAGAAGGAGAAAAATTTTCATTTTCAAAACCGGTACGGTATAAATTTACTGATCCTGTTAAAGGCGAAGTTTATCAACCGATTACCGTTTTACCTCCGCTTTCAGTTAATACCAATCCATCACTGGTCATTATTAAAAAAAACGATCCGAAGCAGACTAACATTTCCATAACAGCTAAAGCCAACAAAGGAATTCAATATAAAAAAGCCGAAGTCAGCCTGCGATTACCCAGAGTAGAACTTTCATCTGTAATTGATACCGGAGGAGTGTTTAGAAAGAATGAGATTAAGCAATATGATTTTTCTTTTAAGCCATTAAGGATTGCGAAAGAAGAGTTTGCTTATCCTTTTGTAAAAATGGATACAAATTCGCAACAGGCTTTTATGGCTCTTTCTGCTATTAATTATGATCACATTCCTTCCATTAATTATTTTTATACAGACGCTGTAAAATTTTTGCCCATTGATTTAAAAACAGCAGGTAAAAAAATAGGTTACGTAGTAGGAGCCGGTGATAAAGTTCCTGAAGCGCTGGAACAAATGGGTTTTGATGTTACTTTCTTAACGGATAAAGAATTAGCAAGAAATAGTTTAAAACAGTTTGATGCCATCATTAGCGGCGTAAGAGCTTACAATACAAATGACTGGTTGAATAAATATTATGAGAAATTGATGAAGTATGTTGAACAAGGTGGAAACCTAATTGTACAATATAATACAAGTAACCAGATCGGGCCTGTACGTTCTAAGATTGGTCCATACAATTTTACTATCAATCGTAATAGAATTACTGATGAAAATGTTCCGGTTGATTTTCTTAAGCCTGCACATCCCGTATTAAATTATCCAAACAAAATAACTGATCAGGATTTCAAAGGGTGGGTACAGGAAAGAAGTATCTATCACGCAACTGATCTGGATAAAAAGTTTGAAATGATTTTACGCATGAGCGATCCTGATGAAAAACCTGAAGACGGCAGCCTGGTGATTGCGCCATATGGAAAAGGTTTTTTTACCTATACCGGCTTAGTATTTTTCAGGGAATTGCCTGCAGGAGTGCCTGGCGCTTATCGTTTATTGGCTAACTTAATTGCATTGAACCAGAAAAAAGAATTTTAGAAAATGCAAAAAAAGAAGCCGGATGGTACGCGTGGGGTCATGGCATTTGTTTTAATTATTTTACTTGGTTATGCATTAGGCATGTTGATAAAAAATGTGCGCATAGGTTTATTAATTGGTCTTGCGCTTGGTTTATTATCTTCTGGTCTTTTGCGGAGGCTGTAAGGGAGTTGAATCACAAAGGCACGATGAACACAAAGAAGCACAGGGATCCTGTGGTTAAATAAAAAGAGAAGTATAGCAATTCTTTGCGTGAAAAAAATGAAACAAGATCCAAAAGAAAATATTCCTTTTTTTAAAACCTGGAATCAATGGTATTTGTTTGTGATTTTGTTTTTGATAGCACTCATCATCTTTTTCTACTTTTTTACTAAATATTTTTCATGACCCGCCTGGATTGGTTAGTGTTAATAGTAACGCTTACAACCATTGTGTTGTATGGTTTATATAAAAGCCGTACAACTAAAAACCTCGAGGGCTATTTTTTATCAAACAGAAGCTTACCCTGGTATCTTGTGCTGTTAAGTATAATGGGTACGCAGGCAAGCGCAATTACTTTTTTATCAGGCCCCGGACAGGCCTTTGCTGATGGAATGCGGTTTGTACAATATTATTTTGGCCTGCCATTGGCAATGGTGGTGATCTGTATAACTTTTGTTCCTTTATTTAACCGCTTAAAAGTTTACACGGCTTATGAATTTTTAGAAAAGCGGTTTGATAACAAAACAAGAACGCTTACTTCTTTCCTTTTTTTATTGCAACGCGGTTTATCAACAGGCATTAGTATTTACGCACCATCTATTATTCTTTCATCTCTTTTTGGCTGGGATATTTTTTGGACTAATATCATCATGGGCGGATTGCTCATAATATACACCGTTAGCGGAGGGGCTAAAGCGGTTGCCTATACACAACAACTGCAATTGATCATCATTTTTATTGCCATGTTTGCTGCTGGTTATATGGTTGTACACCTGATGCCGGAAAATATTGGTTTCAAAGATGCTTTACATGTAGGCGGAAAACTGGGAAAGTTAAATGTAATCACTACAGGGAATACTGAAAATGGCTTTAACTGGAATGACCGGTATAACATCTGGAGCGGTGTGATAGGAGGCTTTTTTTTCGCCCTTTCCTATTTTGGGACCGACCAATCGCAGGTAGGCAGGTATTTAACTGCACAAAATAACAGGGAGAGCCGGTTAGGATTATTAATGAATGGTTTGGTGAAAGTTCCTATGCAATTTTTTATTCTTCTCATTGGTGTTTTGATCTTTTCTTTTTACCAGTTCAACCCAGCGCCACTTTCTTTTAATAGCAGTTTGATAAGCGAAGCAAATAATTCCAGGTATAGGGATTCGGTGACAATGCTTCAAGCAAAATATGATTCTGTAAGTAGCCTGAAAAAAGCTGCTGCCATCCGGTTTGCCACTGCAGAAAAAAAAGAACAAAATGATTCCGTACAATTGATAGCTACCCAATTAAAAGGGTTAAATGCGCAGACTGAAACATACCGTGCTGATTTTAAACGGATAAGCAGTCAGGTTAGTAAAAAGGATATAAATGGTACAAATGATACCAATTATATTTTTCTTGCTTTTGTAAAAGAATATTTACCGGCAGGGTTGAAAGGCTTATTGATTGCTATTATTTTTTTAGCAGCCTGGGGTTCTATTGCTGCGGCGCTCAATTCATTAGCTGCCATTACGGTTGTTGATATTCATCAGCGTATTACCAAAAAGAATAAACCTATTAATGAATACAAAATTTCCAAATGGTACACGCTGGGCTGGGGTGTTTTTTGCATTTTGGTAGCACAGTTTGCTAACCAATTGGGACAAAGCTTAATTGAGGCCGTGAATATATTAGGTTCTTTATTTTATGGAGTGATCCTTGGTATTTTTTTAATTGCCTTTTATATAAAAAAAGTAAAAGGCACGGCTACCTTCATTGCTGCGTTGATAACTGAGGCTTTTGTTGTTTTGATTTTTATTAACGAACGGGTTTCTTTTTTAAGCTTTTTGCCTGACATTGGTTTTTTATGGATGACCGCCCTCAGCGCTCTGGGCTTGGTTTTTCTTGGTTTAATCCTTCAAACTTTCATTATTCAAAAAGGAAAACCGATCAAGATGGAATAATACAATACTCCCATTTCCAGTCTATTAGAATAACCAGAATACATGCTTCAATTCAAACTCCTTTCGATATCTACCAATTACAAATACAACAGCTGAGCGGACAATTGAATGAATTGAAAAAAAAGCAAACCTTATTGGGGTGGTTACGGTTATTTGTAGTAATTGTTTCTCTTGTATTGGCTTACCGCGTTTTTATGTCAACTGGTGCAATAGTCTGGATAATAGTTGGTATTGGCACTATTGTTTTCCTGGTATTGGCAACAATTTTATTGAAGATACTATTTGCTGTTATTGCTACACATGATGTAGACTTAATAAAACTGGAAACAGAATTTTCAGAAGCAATCGATATCTATCACTTTGATGTGCAGGTGGTCGCAGGGGATGAACTATATATTTTGATTACCATTAAAACAAGGCGTTTGCACCAGCCTGAACGCTTCTATCCTGATGAAGAAGATTGGTATTAAGTTAGATTAAAAAACTATTATTTTTTAATTAACCTATCATCTACAGGGATAGCTGTAACATTTAAAATGCTTACTAATGCACTAAAATTTGGGAATAATGGATTCAGCAAGTAATTATATTCATGTTGATTAACAGCAGATCTGACTTTGATTGCCAGATATTTTCCCACTTTCATCCATCCATCGCCTAAGGTTTTATTTTCTGAATTTTCTGCCTTCAACCAATTGGCGGGATAATTCTTATCAGGTAAGGTATAAATTAACTCGCTTTTTTTTATTGCGAGTTGGACAATAAAAAGTTTTGGAGGTAATTCTGATACATCCTGGTGTACCAGGGTTTCTAAAAAAGCAAGCGAACTGTTTTCGCTGGTATAAAGCAGATAAGTGCCTTTATTATTCCACCGGCCTCCGGTTCGGTAAGCTCCTGTGCCTGACAAATCTGTTGCCCGTTGCCGGGTTTTTGCTATTCGGTAAACAAACATTGATGTTATGAATAAACACCTTCTTCAATTCTGCCTAACACATCGTTTACCATCGATAGACCTGTTAAAGTATCAAAGAATTCAATAGGTTTTTTATTATTCAATGCACGGTTGGAGTTGCTTAACCAGGATTTTACTTTTTCTTCATCTTCAAAAACAGCAAGGGCATGCACCACGACTTTTGCAATTTCTATTACATGCGATGAAGTGCGTTTATCCATTTTATCTGTAATGCTTTTACGTTCCAGCGTTTTAACAGATATGTTTAAAATCTGTTCAGCAAAATTTTTTTTGCTGATGCCAAGGTATGATAAGAGTGCTTCGACAGATGCTTTGGATACACCTTCATAACTGAGATTCACTATATCAAAATCAGAATGTAGTGGATGGTTGATCTTTGATTGGCCGCCTAATATTTTTACCAGGGGTTTATCTATTTGCCGTGAACGTGCCGGTTGTGCCATAAGACAATTTTACCAAAGATAAGGATAAAATGTCGTAGAGTGGTTGCCTGATAAGAATTATTGCGGCGCCGAAGGCGACGCAATAATTCTTAAATTATAATATTGCTTGCAAACAAAAGCACGATGTTGATGCTAAGCAGAAGGTACAAGAGTGCGATCCTTCGTTAAGCTCAGGATAAACTCCACAAGAGCTCAATAGAAATCTGTTTTCCGTACCCAAAAATTTATTTCAAATCTGCCAACAACTTTTCATTCAGTTTTACGTAATCATCATTCTTTGCTTCCCTGGCCAACTCAATAGATTTATTGGCAGCCATTTTCGCCTCTTCTTTCTTACCTAATTTGGCAAGTGCATTTGCTCTTTGATGGTGTACCCAAAATGCTTTCGGGTTTTGCTCAATAGCCTTGTCAAACCATGTAACTGCCTGGTTTAGATCCTTCCCATTGTCTAAATAGTACATAGCAGCGGTAAAATAAGGACGGTTGTCTTTGTTCATGGCATTGTTGATCTGGGCCATAACTTTTGTTTCTACATCCGTAGTAATGGGAAGAGTTACCATAGTTTTATCCCATACTATTCGCAATTCTGTGCTCGAAGGTTTTACATCATGAAACTGCATGGTAAAAGTTTCAAAAACGGTACCTGCGGGTAAAGAGGTGGGTTTTATTTCTACCCTGACAACATCGCTTTCCTGTTTATAATCAGCGGGACTGGTAACATCTAATTGTTTTGTAAGAATTACCGTCCAGCTATCTTTATTAGGGATCGTTAGCAAACCGTATTTACCCACAGGAATTTTTTTACCGCCAATCATTACTGTGTCACTGAAGCTAATGGTAGTGGCATTATTAGCACCAGTACGCCATACCTTTCCAAATGGCACAAGGTCGCCATAAATTTTTCTCCCTCTCATGTTTGGACGGGAGTAGGATAACTCAATTGTACCCAATCCAAAATCCTGTTTAATAGTTTGAGTAGTGCTTGGCTGTGGTGTTTTGATAGTTTGTGCATCGGCACAAAAGGCTACTGTAGCTATGGCAAAGCCAAAAATAATTTTCTTTAGCATCGTTTTTTTATTTAGGTAACAAATTTACTGGAAGAAAAGTTATGAGGCCAACAACATTTATGCGAAGCCTTTGTATAAGCTGCGAGTTTTGAGCTTCGAGACCTATAGTTATATAAACTTCTAAACTTTCGTAGCTCGAAGCTAAAAGCTTAAGGCTGTAGCGGTAACATTCCATTCCAACCTTTCAAGCGATAGACACGGAAATTATGGGCAGGGTGGTTATTTCTTTTTATTTCAATAATTGTAGCCAGTTCTATTGTGTCATAAAAATCAGCAGGAAGTTTGTGGTTTTCATCCGATGGAATAATGAAATATGAAGTATTTAAATTAGCGCTGTCTTTTCTCCAACTATTTACCCAATAATAATGGCGTAATTGATTTACTTCTCCCAGCCCAATCATTTTAATATTATATGGACGGCAGAAATAATACTCAATGTGTGCTCCCCACCAATATGTGCAAATCAATGGCGTATTACCAGGTACAATTCCTTTATTCACCTCATTTTTATAAAAAACATTAAATTGTTCAGCAGCGTGTTTCCAGCCATATAGATCAAGTGAAATATCTCCGTATCCCAGGGTTTCTTTGTTTTTTTTCCCCCATGTTCCCGGATAAAAATGAACAGTTATAGTCCAACAAATCAAAACAACAATAAAAGTTCCTGCACTCAAACGCAACCATCCTGGGAAAAGTACTTGTTTATTTCTGTTAGCTAAATAAATAGCAGCCATCGGCAATAAGCTTATATACGCCGGCCCATTCCAATGAATTAAAATAGTGTCACGAAAGATGGAAAAAAAAAGCAGCATTAAAGCAAGTGGCAAACCTATATACTGGTAAATTGTTATGGCTGTAAGTCGTTTTACCCGGCGTCGGTAAAAGAAAGCGAATCCCAATAAAATAAGCGCAACATTAAATGGGTTATTCCAAATAATTTGTTGAGCGATCTCCTTGAATAAACTAAAGTTTTCCAAAGAGCTCTCACCTATTGTTACCCGCGCACTATGAAACTGGTACGTAATAAAATCGTATTGAATATTCCATATAATAATGGGGCTGATAATTAAAAATGTCAAACCTAATGCAACATATATCTGTGGTTTGGTAAGCCATTTTCTTTTTTGTAATAAAATAAAAGCACCCATCCCGGTCCATATAAACGCACCATGTATTTTACTCATCATGCATAAGCCCGCAGTAATACCAAATAGAATCCAGGATGCCCAGGAGTTTTCGTTTAAACTGATACGGGCAATCATCCATAAACTAAAAGTCCAAAATACCATCTGAGGTGAATCGGGTAAAAGATAAATGCCTGCTGTAAGTCCTGCATAGAAAGAGGCATTATATAAACAGGCTACAAAAAAACCAGCTTTCTCAGAATGTAAAAGGGTTACTGCTTTATAAAGAAACCAGGAGGATAAAGCGCAACCGATAATACTTCCTATTCTTAAAAAAAATTCAGAATGATCTAATAATAAATTCGCGGTGAAGAATCGTACCCAAACGGCTACCATAGGCGGGTGATCAAAATAATTCCATTGCAGTTTTTGGCTGTACAGCCAATAGTAAGCCTCATCATTACCTAATTCTAAAACCACCGCGAAAAGGCACCGCAAAATAAAAAACCCGGCTATCAAAAGAAGGGTTCTTTTTTGGTATATCGATAATCTTTTAATAATTGCCGGCATGTGTGCGGCAAAATAGGTTCTTTTTTAGGATAGAAAAAAATACATTCAGGACTTTGTTCAGGTATGCCCCCTCCCTACAAATACCGTGTGTCAGATACCGGGGCTTTATGCTTATAGTCACTATCACTTTAAATTTTGCTATGAAAAAGAGAATTGTTTGTTTTATAAGCGCTAGTTGTAATTCTTATTAAAATTGAGATTTTAGGATAAAAACGCCGAAGGATGTGGGTACACTGTAGATTCTTATAGGCGAGCATCAGGTTTAAATAAAGTGATAATCCGGAGATAAATAATATTGGAGGTTATTGAGTATTCTGTAATAAAAAATTACTTCGTTAATAAAGCAATCAGAGCCGGATAAATAAGTGATTCGAATTTGTACCATTGACTTAACTACCCAACACATCCCATGGTGTTTTAGGATTATCAGGTCCCGGTTCATCCTTCTCTTCCTTTAAGCGTTCCTTTAATTCCACACCTGTTACGTCAGTTTTGGTAACCTCTTTTTTTATCTTAATATTTTTTATGTCCTCGTCTGTAACAATATCTCCTTCAGTATGGAGATGACGGGACATAAGCTTTTCAGCGTCAGACTTGCCATCCATGTGCTCATCATTTTCAGGCAATTTTTTCTTAGGAAGATCTTGTTTCATAGTTTTTGTTTGCTAGATTACTATAAAATAGTGCCAATAACAAGGACATAATAATTATTTAATATTGGAACAATTTTTTGATCAAGAAGTTATATAGCTACATAAGGGTGAATACACATAAGAAGGGTAGCAAAGTTATACTTAAAAGTGAGCATAACCGCATTACCAGTGCTTCTATAATATATAAATCCTGAGGGTAACATCCTAACTTTATAATAGAGTTGGTGCAACAAAATAGTTATTAATGATTTACATAAGAGAACAGTAAAAAAATAAACTTATCAGTCATGCCATATTATTATAAATTGGGAAACATCCCTCATAAACGACATACACAATTTCGTAAACCGGATGGCGGGTTATATTCCGAACAATTATTTTCTACAGAAGGATTTTCTAACGATTATTCCTTGCTTTACCATGTGCATCCGCCAACACAAATTATTAAAACAGAAAAGCCTATAAATGTTGCTCCGCAAATTGCTGAAGAAAAAATGCTAAAGCACCGGAGCCTTGAGGGTTTTAATATAAAGCCTGCCGGGGATTATTTAGAAAGCCGCGTACCTGTTTTAGTAAATAATGATGTACATATTGTATTAGCTGCGCCGCAACAAAGCCTGCATGAATATTTTTATAAAAATGTTGATGCTGATGAAATGATCTTTGTGCATGAAGGCAGCGGCGTTTTGAAAACATTGTATGGAGAATTGACTTTTGGTTATGGAGACTACCTGGTATTGCCACGGGGAACTATTTATCAAATTCATTTTAACAGTGAAAGCAATCGCTTATTTATTGTAGAATCATTTAGTCCTATCCGGTTTCCAAAAAAGTATTTAAGTAAATATGGCCAATTATTAGAGCATTCTCCTTATTGCGAAAGAGATATTCGTCCGCCACAAAATCTGCAAACCCATGACGAAAAGGGTGATTTTGTTTTACGTACAAAAAAGAAAGGTGTATTGTATAATATTCATTATAGTACACACCCTTTTGATGTTATAGGTTGGGACGGAACTTGTTATCCTTATGCATTTTCTATTCACGATTTTGAACCTATCACGGGCCGGGTGCATCAGCCACCGCCTGTGCATCAAACCTTTGAAGGAAATAATTTTGTGGTTTGTTCTTTTTGTCCTCGATTATTTGATTATCATCCCCAGGCTATACCAGCACCATACAATCATAGCAACATAGACAGCGATGAAGTATTATACTATGTTGATGGAGATTTTATGAGCCGTAAGAATGTTACCCGCGGCATGATCACTTTGCATCCTGCAGGCATACCGCACGGGCCTCATCCGGGAGCCGTGCAAAAAAGTATTGGAGCAAAAGAAACAAAAGAATTGGCAGTGATGGTTGATACTTTTCATCCTCTTATGCTTACTAAACAAGCGCTTGAAATAGAAAATGAAAATTATGTAATGAGTTGGGCGGAGTGATGCCCTTACTCCCTCCGTAAAGAATAAAAACTTATTGTCCTAAACGCTAAAACTTTTTATATTCGGAAACTGAAATTAAAATCATGATAAAACTTACAGACTTAAAAGAAGGCGATATTGTAAAAGTGCTACATGATGGAGTGGAAAGAGAAGGAGTAGTACAACAAATTGGCCGCGACGACAATAAGGCTTGTATAAATAATGGGATACAGGAATTCTGGTATCCAATAGATCAGATAATACCTGTACCATTAACGGAAGATAGATTAATTAATACCCTGGGTTTTGATAAAATGGAAACCGAAAACGGCGTAAAATATATGAAAGGACCATTCCGGATATTGGTTCACGATCCCGGTAATTTTACCAATCTTGAAATATGGTATAGAGAGGATCGGCGGCATTTTAATCATCCGCTTTATGTACATGAATTACAAAACCATCATCTTAATATGACTAAAGTGCCTCTTGAAAAGTCAATTACTCATTAAATTCTTCTTAATATTTTGGGAAATCATGGCCCTGTTTGTAAAAATAAACAGTCTCTTACTTTTTTTAAGCTGAATACCTATATCTTTGCGCTCCCAAAATAAGTATGTCAAAACAGCCTCTTATTAAACAGGATGGAACAATACTCGAAGCTTTATCAAATGCAATGTTCAGGGTTAAGCTTGAGAACGGGCATGAAATAATAGCGACTATATCTGGAAAAATGAGAATGCATTACATACGGATTTTACCGGGAGATAAAGTGGGTGTGGAAATGAGTCCCTACGATTTAACAAGGGGAAGGATAAATTTTAGATATAAATAAATTTAGCTGAGGGCTACAAGCTGTGAATAACGAGGCCAAAAGAAAGTAGGAGCAAAACAATTGTTATGAAAGTTAGAGCATCTATAAAAAAGCGTAGTGTCGATTGCAAGATTGTGCGTCGTAAGGGTGTTTTATTTGTTATAAATAAAAAAAATCCACGTTTTAAGCAAAGACAAGGATAGGAAGCTGTGAGCTATTAGCCACGAGCCACGAGCCAACAGTCTCGAAGCTCAAAGCTCGAGGCTCGAAGCTGTTTAAATAATAAAGTAAAAACAGTATAAATTATGGCTCGTATTGCCGGCGTTGACTTACCGAAAAATAAAAGAGGCGAAATAGGTCTTACCTATATTTATGGCATTGGCCCAGCCACAGCACGTCGCATTCTTGATAAGCATAATATTGATCGCAATAAGAAAGTGCATGAGTGGAACGATGAGGACCTCAATAGTATTCGTGCAACCATCACTGAAGAAATAAAAGTGGAAGGAGCATTACGTTCTGAGGTGCAAACCAGCATTAAGCGGTTATTAGATATTGCATGCTATCGTGGTTTGCGTCATCGTAAAGGATTGCCTGTGAGAGGCCAGCGCACAAAAACCAATAGTCGTACACGTAAAGGAAAACGCAGAACGGTTGCAGGTAAAAAGAAAGCACCGAAGAAGTAAGAAATTAGCTGCGAGCCAGGAGCAGTGAGCTCCGGGACCTCTGGTAGTTGATAGCTCAATGCTTCTCTAAATAAATAAAGGATTATTTAAGTAAAATGGCAAAAGCACAAAGTGGCGCAAAAGGACAAGGTGGCGCAAAAGGACAACCAAGCGCTAAAGCAGCAGCAAAAAAAAGAATTGTTAAAGTAGATGCCTATGGCGATGCACATATAGTTGCAAGCTTTAATAACCTTATCATCAGTTTAACCAATAAACAGGGACAGGTTATTTCCTGGGCCAGTGCGGGTAAAATGGGTTTTAAAGGTTCAAAAAAAAATACACCCTATGCCGCACAAATGGCCGCTTCTGATGCAGCGAAAGTAGCATTAGATGCAGGTGTAAAAAGAGTGGATGTATATGTAAAAGGGCCTGGTGCCGGTCGGGAAAGCTCTATTAGAGCACTTTCAAATGCGGGCATCGAGATAGTGATGATAAAAGACGTAACGCCATTGCCACACAACGGTTGCCGTCCGCCAAAGAAGAGAAGAGTATAAGAACAGCTTTGAGATAGTAGCTACGAGCTCCGAGACTTTAGGAAGTTGATATAACTACAGGTCTCGAAGCTCGTAGCTCAAGGCTCGCAGCTTATCGCAACATAGAGGCCAAGAGGTTTCATTTAACAAAAGGGTGCTTCATTAATTTTTACCGTTTTTACAGATGAACGCACCGGTACAAAAAAGCGGAAATGAAATATAATTATGGCACGTTACATTGGTCCAAAGACCAAAATCTCCCGTAGATTCGGTGAGCCTATTTTAGGCAATGGTAAATGGCTGGATAAAAACAGCAATCCTCCCGGCCAGCATGGCGCAACAAAAAAGCGTAAGCAACCAGGTGAATATGCCCTGCAGCTTCGTGAAAAGCAAAAGGCCAAGTACACTTATGGTGTATTGGAAAAACAATTCCGTAAAACTTTTGAAGAGGCCTCCCGTAAAAAAGGTGTTACCGGCGAAAACCTGATTAAATTATTAGAAGCGAGGTTAGATAATACCGTTTTTCGTATGGGTATTGCGCCTTCCCGACCGGCTGCCCGCCAGTTGGTAAGTCATAAGCATATAGTAGTAAACGGAGATGTTGTAAATGTTCCTTCATATCAGTTGAGCCCCGGTGATTCAATTACTTTAAAAGAAAAGAGTAAGGAAAACACGGCTGTTACCAGCCATATGCGTGGCAAAAACAAGCAATTCGGCTGGTTAGATTTCAATGATACTGACATGAAAGGCACTTTCATTACTTATCCGGAAAGAGAAAGCGTACCAGAAAATATTAAAGAACAATTGATAGTGGAGTTGTATAGTAAGTAAAAGCTCTGAGCTAATAGCTGCGAGCTACGAGCAAGTCTCAAAGTTCAAAATAGTTCTTCAAAATCTAAAACCGTAAAAGTTGTAAGCTGAAAGCCACAAGTTGAGAGCAAGGTCTCGAAGATCACGGCTCAAAGCTCGAAGCTTTTCTCAAAAAATCTAAAAAATCGTAAATCAATATGGCTATATTAACTTTTCAGAAACCCGATAAGATAGTTCTTCAGAAAGTAACTGATTTTGAAGCACAGTTCGAGTTTCGTCCGCTGGAGCCAGGTTATGGTGTTACCATCGGTAATTCTTTGCGTCGCGTATTGCTTAATTCTTTAGAGGGTTATGCTATCATTGGCTTAATAAAGCGGAACCAGAGCCGGATAAATAAGTTGTTGGAATTGTGGCATTGACTTAACTACCCAACACATCCCATGGTGTTTTAGGATTATCAGGTCCCGGTTCCTCCTTCTCCTTTTTTAATCGCTCCTTTAATTCTACACCTGTATCTTCAGTTTTGGTAACCTCTTTTTTTATCTTAATATTTTTTATGTCCTCGTCTGTAACAATATCTCCTTCAGTATGGAGATGACGGGACATAAGCTTTTCAGCGTCAGACTTGCCATCCATGTGCTCAT
>MWVW01000186.1_pt1 | contig 14622 bp, 14 predicted proteins | sample 1047191 | NCBI WGS metagenome assembly MWVW01 (sample SAMN06349985, study PRJNA376086) | soil metagenome | isolation source: MtG22-5 sample Antarctic (ecotone) | place: Antarctica
AACAAGTTTATTTATCTGAGCGAAAAATTCACTTTTTAGTTTCCTGCGGGAAACATATACGCCGGTAAAGCTCATCTGATTATTGGTTTTTTGCATTGCCGTTCAGCAGCAAATAACAATCCGCATTGTCACTCATTCACATAGTGTGAATTAGTTTTTACTTTGCAACGGTCTCAAACTGAGACAAATACCTTTTAAAGGATAGGTGTAAAGAATAGTTTCCGTGAAAAGATGCTGTATCACGGCATTATGAAAGAATTGAAGAAATACGCTAGTTCTTTCACAAAATAAGAAAGTGATTATTCGAATCAAATTTATTTTTTGGCTTTGTTCTGCCTGGCCGTATCTTACTTTTTAGCCATCTAAATAGTTTACTCAACATAAATACTTTTTAGAAATTGATCAATATGGTTAAAAGTCAGAGGGGAGATTAGAGGGGAGTTGACCGGGGGACCGATTGGATTTAGTTGAATATACAAAAAAAGCCCCATCAATAATGATGAGGCTTGTGTTTTTTTAAAAAAATATTTAATAATCCATTCCGCCCATACCTGGAGCACCACCACCATGCATGTGAGGTTCTTCTTTCTTAGGTTTGTCGGCAACCACACATTCGGTAGTTAACAACATACCTGCAATAGAAGCTGCATTTTCTAAGGCAATACGGGTAACTTTAGTCGGGTCAATTACCCCGGCACCAATCAGGTTTTCATATGCTTCTGTACGGGCATTAAAACCATAATCTCCCGTACCTTCTTTTACTTTATTCACTACTACACTACCCTCTATACCACAGTTTTCTACAATCTGGCGCATGGGCTCTTCCAATGAACGGCGAACGATTTGCACACCGGTTAATTCATCATTGTTTAAGGTATCCAGGTTTTCTAAAGCGGCAATAGCACGAACATAAGCAACACCACCACCAGGTACTATACCTTCTTCAATCGCGGCACGTGTTGCATGTAAAGCATCATCTACCCTGTCTTTCTTTTCCTTCATTTCAACCTCTGTTGCAGCGCCAACATTTAATACAGCTACACCACCACTTAATTTAGCCAGGCGCTCCTGTAATTTTTCTTTATCATAATCAGATGTTGTTGACTCAATCTGAGATTTAATTTGATTAATACGTCCGGTTATCTCCTCTTTTTCGCCACTGCCGGCAACAATTGTTGTATTGTCTTTATCAATAACAACTCTTTCGCAACGACCTAAATACGTAAGGTCTGCGTTCTCTAATTTATAACCTTGCTCTTCAGAGATCACAATACCCTTTGTTAGTACTGCTAAATCCTGTAACATTTCTTTACGCCGGTCACCAAAGCCAGGGGCTTTTACTGCAGCTACTTTTAATGTACCACGAAGTTTATTTACAACCAATGTTGCTAATGCTTCACCTTCCAGGTCTTCTGCAATAATCAACAAAGGAGCGCCTTGTTGGGCTACTTTTTCTAAAATGTGCAGGATGTCCTTCATGCTACTTACCTTCTTATCATAAATAAGAATATAAGGATTGTCCAATTCAGTCTGCATTTTTTCGCTGTTGGTTACGAAGTAAGGAGAGATGTAACCACGGTCAAACTGCATACCTTCTACCACATCAACAGTTGTTTCAATTCCTTTTGCTTCTTCGATAGTGATAACACCATCTTTTGAAACTTTTTCCATTGCCTGGGCAATGAGCTTTCCAATTTCGCTATCATTATTAGCGGAAATGGAAGCCACTTGCTCAATTTTACTGTGGTCTTCTCCTACTGATTGAGATTGTGTACGCAAATGCTCGACTACGGCTCTTACAGCTTTGTCAATACCGCGTTTCAAATCCATTGGGTTTGCTCCTGCGGCCACATTTTTTAAACCTTCTGTAATAATCGCCTGTGCCAAAACAGTGGCAGTTGTAGTACCATCACCGGCAATATCAGAAGTTTTGCTTGCAACCTCTTTTAACATTTGAGCGCCCATATTCTCAATTGCGTCTTCCAGTTCTATTTCCTTCGCTACAGTTACACCATCTTTAGTTATCTGTGGTGAACCAAATTTTTTCTCAAGTACTACATTACGACCCTTGGGGCCTAAAGTAACCTTTACTGCATTTGCTAAAATATCAACACCCTTTTTCATTTTGTTGCGGGCATCGGTTTCAAAAAACAATTGCTTTGCCATATAATTTTAATTTTTTAATTGCCTGTAAAAAATATTTTTAAGAAGAAATTATTTAGGAACCTTCATTAATATATCAGAAGTTCTCATAATTAAATAATCCTCTCCTTCAACTGTAATTTCTGTACCGGCATATTTGCCATACAAAACCACATCTCCTATTTGTTGCTTTATTGGGATGAGATTACCGGTTTGCTCAGCATACTTGCCAGCACCCACAGCCACCACCGTACCTTTTTGAGGTTTTTCTTTTGCTGTATCAGGAATAATAATGCCACCGGCAGTTTTCTCTTCTGCAGCAGCCGCCTTAATTAAAACTCTATCGTCATAGAGTTCAAAGTTGACCTTGTTAGCCATTTTTATGTTTTTAGGTTTAATAAAAAATTTATGTCCTTATGTCGCTTTTTAGCGGTCGGCAAATGTAGGCGATTATTGTGCCATGAGATGAGAAACGGTAAAATTTACAGGTTTACATGAAAATTTGGACGTTGAAATAATTATCGCCTTACTCAAATGCCATTTTTGCATGGAAGGCCTGCGGCTTATTTCAGGGACTCGTAGTATGAAAGCAATCGCATCCAGCCTGTATCGGTTTTATAAGAAAGATTATTGCTGGAGGCATACGCCTGCATTTGATCCCATTTCTTATAAAATAATTTTTGGGCATCTCCTTTTGTGAACTTGATTTTCTTTATCGAACCATCTATTTCGCCATAATAATCGGAGCCTTGTGTGAATTTTTGAATTTTGGATGCAGTACCATATCCCTGCGTTTCAATAAGCTGCTTTACTACATGCTTTGTTATAACAGGCTTTGTACTTATAACCTGCATAAAAACATCGGGAAGCTGGGTATTTATCGACTTCCCTTTTTTATAGACATAGATAGCTGAACCTTCATTTATACTGAATTCTTTGATCTCTTCGGCGAACATATAAACCGTATCGTTGCGATTAAATAAAACTGTGTTTCCATACAAGTCAATGTTGACCATCACTTTTTCAAATTTTTCTCCTTGCGCCGTTATAACATCAGCCTCTTTCCAATCGTCAAATAAAAAAGGCGAGCCCTCGTACTGGTTATATTTTGTTGTAAAGTATGGCCGGCCATGTATATCCTGTATAAATTGCGCATGAGAACCGGTAGAAAACAAAAACAATACAATGAGTAAGTAAACGATGTTTTTCATATTATGTAATTAATTGAATCTAAAATAAGTTTTAGCTCATAAACTCAGAAATCGTTTAATGGAGGTAAATACAAGATAATATTTTACTAAGCTCCTATTTATTAAATGAACTACCTTTAAATATATTTGAGTTCTTAGCATTGTATTTGAAAGAATTACTATACCTACCAGCTTAATCTTTCCGTACGCTGCTTCCTCAGATTAATTTAAAAATTTTATTATGAATATTTATGTTTCAAGTTTAGGCCCAAAAGTAACCGATGAAGACCTAAAAAAATTATTTAGTGAATTTGGCCAGGTAAGCTCTGCAAAAGTAATCAACGATAAATTTACCGGGATTTCAAGAGGCTTTGCTTTTGTAGAAATGAACAATGATGCTGAAGCGCAGCAGGCCATTGAAAAACTAGATAATACGGAGCATGATGGAAAAATGATCTCCGTAAAAGTTGCCCGACCTAAAGAGGATCGCTCAGGCTCTTACCCTGCCCGCGGTGGCGGTGGAAATGGCGGCTATAGAAAATTCTAAGTTATTAGGGGCTTTGAGCCCCTTTTTTTTATACACTGACATTTTTTGTAGTTACTTCTCTTTTTAAATTGATTATTCTATTAGCCAATTGCAGGATACACCTGCAACAAATTTAAAGAGGGGCTCCGAAAACCCGGTGTTATAAAAATCAAACTAACAAACACTTTTCTTGCAGGACTGTTTTCCTATCTTCGCCCGCTCAAATAGTTCTTAAAATGATCAGCAGAAGGAATATCAGGGTAAAGGTGATGCAGACCTTATACACGTTGAGCACCCTGAAAAATGAAGTGAAGCCCGGTGAACCGCAGAAATTATTGCAAAAACATTTCGACCAGTCAAAAGATCTGTTGCACTACTTTATATATTTTCTTACAGAAGTGGCAGCCTATGCAGAAAGGGATTCTTACAAACGCAGCAGCAAACATTTACCTACTGAATATGATTTAAATGTAAACACTAAAATTGCAGGTAATGAATGGGTATGGAAGGTAAAAGAAGATGAAATACTTAAAGCAGAATGGGCAAAATCCAAACCCGAACTGCAGATAGACAAAGAGCTAATACACAAACTATATACCCGGTTAACTGAAACCGATCAGTATAAAATTTATATCAGCACGTCCGCACGGGATAAAAAAGCTGAAAAGGAAATGCTGGAATTTATTTTTGAAGACCTTGTTTTACCTGATGAAGCTTTCCTCTCACACCTTGAAGAGCATTATAATAATTGGGATGATGACGGCGAAATGGTGGTGCAGTTAGTAAAGGGTTACTTACAAAAACCGGGGTCTGTTGATATAGGAAAATTTATAAGTTTCGACAAAGCGCAATTTGCAAAAAGTTTGTTGGAAACCGTGTTAGAAAAAGAAGAGCACCTGGAAACTTTTATCCTACCCAAATTAAAAAACTGGGACCCTGAAAGATTAGCTGCATTAGATATGATATTAATGAAAATGGGTGTAGCTGAATTTTTATATTTTGAAACCATACCACCCAAAGTAACCATCAATGAATATATAGAACTTGCAAAAGATTATAGCACCCAGCAGAGTGGTCAATTCATAAATGGCATTTTGGATAATATTCATAAAGAGATGTTACAAAATGGCAAATTGGTAAAAACGGATTATCGAAAAGCATAAACTTTATTTACCTCTACCTTTGCAAGGCAAATTTTTTAAAAAAAATGAAATATATTTTTATCACACTTGTTAGCAGTAGTTTATTTTTTTCGTGCGGTAGCAATGACGCAGCAAGTACTCTGCAAAATAATAGCGATTCAGTAAAGCAGGCTCAAACGACCAACGCTGTCATCGATTCAAGTAATTATACTTCTATTCAATGGATTGATTCCACCCACCAGGAATTGGGTAAAGTAAGGGAAGGACAAGTTGTTGAAATAAGCTGGCATTTTAAAAACACAGGAGCTAAACCTTTAATTATTACCAACACTTCAGCCAGTTGCGGATGCACAGTGGCCGAAAAGCCAGAAGCCCCCATTGCTCCAGGTAATGAAGGAATAATAAAAGCTAAATTTGACAGCCAGGGCCGTGAAGGTATGCAGAGAAAAGATGTGTTTGTAACAGCTAACACCAATACGACAACAAACCACCAGCTTTCGTTTTCATTAGAAGTTCAAAAAAAATAATTTCAAACATTTAATAATCAGATATGTATTTATTGCAGTCACAATCACCGGGTTTTGGTGGTTTTCAATTTATTTTTTTAGGGTTAATGATCCTTGTTTTCTGGCTTTTCTTTATCAGGCCACAAGCTAAAAAAGCAAAAAGCCAAAAAGCATTTATTGATAATTTAAACCGAGGCGATAAAGTAGTAACCATCGCAGGTATCCATGGCGTTATAAATAAAGTAAATGACGATGGAACTATCAGCCTGGAGATCAACCCTGGCAGTTATATTAAAATTGAAAGAAGCGCTTTGTCAATGGAATGGACGGCGCAGTTAAATAAAACTGCCGGTGTTTCTACCACCGACAAAAAATAGTTGTGAGCGAATGTCAGGCTGATACTTCGCAAGGCTTAGTAGCCGAAGCCTAAATTAGAATTGAATAATCCTTCGGCAGGCTCAGGGTGACAGTACGATTTTTTAAAAGCCGGGTCTATAATCCGGCTTTTATTTATAATGAGAATATGAAAAGTATTAGATTATCATGCTTAAAATTGGGTTAACAGGTGGCATTGGATCTGGCAAAACAACCGTTGCCAAAATATTTGAACTCTTGAACATACCTGTTTATTATGCAGATGAGGCAACAAAACGTTTATACCATACCGATGCAGCCTTAATGGCTTCTGTAAAAAAAAATTTTGGCGAAGACATCTATACAGCCGGTAAGCTAAACCGATCTAAATTAGGAGCTATTGTTTTTAGTGATCCCAAAAAACTAACGCTGTTAAATAAACTTGCCCACCCTCCTACCATTAAAGATGCCGAGGATTGGATGAGCATACAAACCGCTCCCTACATTATTAAAGAAGCAGCATTGCTATTTGAAAGCGGTTCTTACAAAGGATTGGATTATGTTATTGGTGTAAGATCATCAGTGGAATTACGTATAAAAAGAATAGTGGAAAGAGATGGTGTTACAAAAGATGAAGTAATAAAACGTATGCAAAGGCAGATGGATGAAGAAAGCAAAATGGCACAGTGTGATTTTATCATTGAAAACAATGAGCAGGAATTAGTTATTCCGCAAGTGTTGAACCTGCATGAAAAATTTATGAAGATGGTGGCTGAAAAATCTTAATGCTCTTGGATTGTAGGAACGAACGAAGTGAAAGTGAATGAACCGCACCCACTCCCTCTTCATTTTAGAAGAGGGCTGGGATGAGGTACTGCAAGCTTGTAAGCCGGTTTCTGTTTCACCCTCCGTAGCTTTAGCGCAGGCGGGTTTCTCTATCATTTATCTGCGATTGCCATTACTGGCAACCTGTATCTGCCTACCCTGGATCCTCGGGCGAGCAGCCCTCAAGTGATCCTATACATGGCATTTCAGCACGTAAGGTTTGCCCGCTATTATCATTACTGGTAACAGCCGTAGGCTCTTACCCTACATTTTCACCCTCACCCCTTTCCTCTCCAACAAGTTAGAGAGGGTGAAGCAGTTATTTTCTGTGGCACTGTCTGTTCCCGTTTTTTAAACGAGACCCGGCTCTTAACCGGTACGTTGCTCTTTGCTGTCCGGACTTTCCTACCCTGTTTCCTTCGTCAGGATTCAAAGTTGATAGCGCAGCTTGCAGTAATGCAAAAATAGTAGATTATAGGAAAATGGTACAAGGGTGGAAGCGTAAGAAAAATATTAAACATGGAGCAAGGAATGTGAAATTTTGAATCAATATCAATCGGAAAACAAGCAAATAATTTTAAAAAGCGATCACGGAACGAGAAACGAAAAACGAGAAAGGGGTATTTAGAACAACCATTCACTTTTCTTATCTTTCATTTATGAAACTGGTGTTACTTATTGTATTACAACTAACAATCTCTTTACTGAATGCACAAACGGATAGTTTTTTCTTGCTGAAACCTGATCGCGTTTTTGATGGCGAGCAGATGCATGAAAATTGGATTGTTTTAATTAAAGGAAATAAGATTGAAGCTGCCGGCAGCATGAATTTTAAACTGCCAGTGAATACCCGGATTATAGAATTGAAAGGCACCACCCTTTTGCCTGGTTTGATTGAAGGGCATTCGCATTTATTTTTGCATCCATATAACGAAGTAAGCTGGAACGACCAGGTGTTAAAAGAAAGTCGTGCTGAACGCACTGCCCGTGCAGTGAACCATGCAAGAGCCACACTGATGGCAGGTTTTACTACTGTGAGAGATTTGGGAACAGAAGGTGCAATGTATGATGATGTGGGTTTAAAAAGCGCTATTGAAAAAGGAGTGATTCCGGGGCCGAGAATGATAGTTGCTGCCAGGGCAATTGTTGCAAAAGGAACTTATGCACCACGTTCGGAAAATGCAGATATTGATTTGCCGCAAGGTGCAGAAGAAGTGGCGGGTGTAGATGAGATAAGCAAAACCATCCGTAGCCAAATGAGCAAAGGCGCTGATGTAATTAAGATATATGCTGATTATAGTTATGGTGCTGGAGGAGAAACAAGACCTGCATTTACAGAAGCAGAATGGAACACAATAATGATGGTGGCAAAAAATGGCGGAAGAAAAGTAGTGGCGCATGCAATGACTCCTGAAGCCATGAAAATGGCTGCCATGGCAGGTGTTTCGACCATTGAGCATGGCGATGAAGGAACAGATGAAGTGTTTAAACTGATGAAAGAAAAAGGCGTGGCTTTTTGTGCCACACTTGCAGCAGGGGATGCCGTGTTACAATACAGGGGTTGGAAAAAAGGCGTTGATCCTGAACCTGCAGATATTGCAGAAAAAAAGAAAAGTTTTCAGTCGGCTTTACGTAACGGTGTAACTATTTGCATGGGTGGGGATGTAGGTGTTTATACACATGGCGATAATGCAAGGGAAATGGAATTGATGGTAGATTATGGCATGAAGCCGATAGATGTATTGAAATCAGCAACATCTGTTAATGCAGATGTATTTGGTTATGCAGGTAAGATCGGACGATTGAAAAAAGGGTTGCTGGCAGATGTGATTGCAGTTGAACAAAATCCTGCCACCAATATAAAAAACATTCGTTCTGTTGTATTTGTGATGAAGAATGGGAAAATATATTTAGAATCAAAACAACATAATTAAATTATAGTTTATGAAAGCAGTTATTTACCTGTTCGCCTTTTCAATTGTTTTTCTGTTTTCCTGCAAAGAAAAAAATAAGAATAAGAATATGGAAATGGCAAATGATTATCCTGAACTTGCCAAAAAAGAACTAACCCTTCTCAACCAGCAATATGATAGCGCTTTAATTAAGTCTGACACTGCGTTCTTAAATAAGATTTATGCAAATGAATTTACTTACACTACACCCGAAGGACAGGTGCGCAACAAAAGCCAGCAATTAATTACAATAGGAAGCGGGGGATTAAAACTGGATTACGGAAAAAGTGATGATGTAGCAGTAAGTGTTTATGATTCAACAGCAATTGTTACCGGGCGTTTTTTTGGAAAGGGTATTTTCAAAGAAAATATCATTGACATTAAAGAACGCTACACCACAGTATGGGTAAAAAGAAATGGCCACTGGCGGCTTGTGACTGAACAAGGGACATTTATTCAATAACCTGAACTCTTCTCCTACACGTATTTATACACGTATTTATACTTTCTCCTGCACGTATTTACTGAAAAATTCATAACTATTTTTTTTTTACTCAATCTATGTTTTTAAATTTATAACCCGGATTTTGTTATACAAGATTATTTGCAGAAAATGTAAACTTTAGCTTTTTTGTATTCTTCTTTTTTTGTACCCAATAACAAATCCTCAGGTATTCCACACCCTCATTTTTTAACTTTAAAATTTTTAAATTATGAGTTCAAAATCTTCAACTACAAGCAGGTCAGCAACAAACGGAAATGGTCATGGCACCGAAACTTCATATGAAGATCCGTCAGTTTCACAAAAATCTTCGCAGCGGTCTGAAAGCAATTCAGGTTCTGAAACAGAGATTGAAGAGGTGGAAGGCTATAACATATCTAAGCCATGGGAAGGTGATAAGGAAGTTTCTAACGGAAAAGAATTTGCAGCATTTGAAACGCTGGGAGAAACTTCCCTGGAAGAAACAGGAACATCTTTGTCAGGTAGTGAGGTTCAACTCTTAGACGCTTTTTATGCGAGCTATAGTGAGTTGATTCCGGAAGCAAAACAACAAATGGAGGAAGTAATTATCGGCACTGATAACCGTGTAAGAATTAATCCAACAACAAGTTATCCCTGGCGGGCAATTTGTGCACTTAAAATTACTGCTCAAAATGGCTCCAGATGGATAGGCACGGGTTGGTTAGTTTCTCCAAGAACTGTTATCACTGCCGGGCATTGTGTTTTTATGCACGACCAGGGAGGCTGGGCAAGAAGCATAGAAGTGATCCCTGCTATGAATGATGGGAGCAGGCCTCATGGCTCCGGGAGCAGTTCAGTTTTAAGAAGTGTGACAGGGTGGACACAAAACAAGAATCGTGAAAATGACTATGGTGCTATTATTTTACCTGCTAATTTCCGGCCTGGCGCTGTAACGGGATCTTTTGGTTTTTCAGTAAAAGATGATGCATATTTAAAGTCATCTGTACTTAATCTTTCAGGATATCCCGGTGATAAAGGTGGAAACCAGCAATGGTTTATGGCGCTCAAGCCTAAATCTGTTTCATCGAGGGTTATTACTTATGACATAGATACAATGGGTGGACAAAGTGGTGCACCACTATGGATAAAAGTCGGAGAGTCAAGAAGTGCAATAGGCATACATACGAATGGGCATACCAGTGGAAATTCTGCCACCAGGATTGTAACTGCCGTTTTTAATAATCTTCTTACATGGAAAAACCTGGGTTTATAAAAATCAACCGGAGCAGAGCAAAATTCATTATTATAATTTTACTCTGCTCTTTTTTTTATACTCATTATAATTGTAATTCAAAAATAAAATCTATGGAAACAAGGGGATCAGTAAAAGGAATACTCCAGGATGAGTCAGGTAAACCTGTACGGGATGCCATTGTAATGATTGTAGATGGCCCTAGCGATTTTAATGATATGGCTTCTGTTTCAAACGAAGAGGGAGAATTTTATATTTCTAATGTAGTAATACCCGGACGTTACGTTTTACAAATACAAGGCAACGACCAACAAAAAAGAAAAGAAGTAAATCTTTCATCAACCGATACAATTATAAGAATTACCTATTAGTCCCATGCTTTTGTTGGTCACTGTTATTTAGACAGTCCATTTTTTTCTTAACTTTTTTTGCCTCCGGTCTAATTAATAGTTTTTTACAGCTTCATTTTAAACCCTCCATTTACAACAAAACCATCTACAGGCGCATAAATATCCCTGAACACAGGACTATTAACGGAACCGGTATAAATAGTATCAAATCTTGTTTGCCTGGTATCTGTAAAATTTTCAAAGTTGATAAACACAGAAAATTTCTCCCACAGCTTCTCCGCCATAAAACCCATCACCCAATAAGGTTTGCCTGTACTTCCATCATTTAATTTTTGCTCAGATGTGTAATAAGCTTCTAAACCTAACTTCCATTTTTCCTCTACCTCATACATCAGCACATTATTTAGACGATGCATTGCCGTTAAAGGAAATCTTGTTTTTGTATTATTGAAATGGTTTTCTACATCTGCATAAGTATAACCAATAAATAATTTAAAGTCGCTGTAAGTAAACTTGAGATTAGTTTCCATTCCCTTTGTATCTATATGTCCATTAGCATTAGAAAATTCTAAATTTCCGGCAGGAGTTAAATTAAGTATCAAAGGTTTGTTCAAACGTGTATAAAAGAAAAGTTGGTTGATGCTAAAACCTGCATTGCCAATCGCAGTTCTATAATTAATATCAAAATTGCCACCTGCAGAACTTTCATTAATAGCGTTATTTATAGGAAGAATGTTTTGAAATTGTATTCTTTCTGCTTCTTCATTAAACACAGTTGGCGTTTTATATCCAAAGCCACCTCCAATACGCGTGGTTAATTTTGGAGTTATCTTAAATAATGCAGAAACCCGCGGCAATAATTCAAAACCATATTTATTTACATAGTCGCCTCTGACGCCCGTTTCTATTGTAACCTGTTTTGTTGGTGTCCATGCATTTTGAAAAAATATTCCAAGAGTTTTGTAATGATAATTACGAAGCGGTGTAGCGGAATGTCTTTGTTCGCTAAAATCATCTGTTAAGAAATTTGCACCGGCTATCCATTGTGCTTTTTCGGTTTGTGTGTTATACGTTGCTTCCGTAAAAGATGATTGCTGTAAACCTTCGAACTGATAATTTGGAATTGTAATCAAACGCTTAAAGCGGCTATAGCTATTTTTTACATTTATAAAGGAACGTTCACCCAATTTATGTGTTATACCAAATTGTGTAGTAAAACGATCAGTATTATTCGTTTCAAAATAACCTGTTGAATTATTTTTTATATAATCTATACTGCCGCCGGTGCGGTCTTCTGTAATGTAACTAAACCCTATCTCCATGTTGGTATGTTCACCGTAAAAAAATAACCGCGGGTTAATAGTATATCGTTCGAATTTTGGTATGGCAGTTAACCCTATATCTGCAGGATCGTAAGGACTACCATAATTGGCAGAACCAAAAACAGTGATGCCAAGTTTATTAAATCTTTGGCTGCAGAAACTACTCAGGTCAAGTCCTTTTGCTGAAGTCCCATTTGCCATAAATAAAAGTTCTCTTTCCTCTTTAGGTGTTTTGGAAACAAGATTTACCAAACCGGCTATAGCACCTCCTCCATAGAGTGTAGAAGAGGAACCTTTGATTACTTCAACCTGCTTTAAATCCAGGGGTGCAATTTGCATGATGCTCAAACCACCGGAAAAGCCCGCATACAATGGAAAGCCATCTCTTAGTATTTGAGTGTAGCGCCCATCAAGGCCCTGTATGCGAATGCTTGAATTATATGAGGTGGCAGATGTTTGTTGAGTTTGTATGCCGGTACTTTCATTAAGCATCATTCTTATATCGCCAGGTTTCATGTTGGCTTTTTCATCTAATTCTTCTCCGGATATTACTTCTACTCTTGTTGGTGTATTATCTATGGTTCTGCTGGTACGTGTAGCAGATACAATTACTTCTTCCTCATGTTCTTCGGCTTCTTTTAAGAATATTTCAAAAAAATCATCTGTTGTTTGTGGTACAACTGTTGTTAATTCCGTCTCTTCAAATCCAACGTAGGATATTTTCAGTTTATATGTATTTTCCGGCAAACCGGTAAACGTTGTTTTCCCGGAACTATCAGCAACAGCAGTTTTTTTTAATGATACAATTGTTAGTGTAGCGCCTGGAAGAGGTGTTTTGTCTCCGGCATTTTTTACCGAAATTTTTAATGTGTGCTGTGGATATGAAATGAAAGCAGCAAACAGTACTATGCACAATGATAATAAATGTTTCATGTGTAAATTAAGAATTGAATAAACAAATGGATAAGCTTAATGAAAAATCAGTTATACCATTCGGGGCGGTTGAAAGTGAGTGAAGTAATACGCTGATATAGCAGAATAAATAATTTCTCTATATAAAACTGAAGTGAACACAACTAAAGGCTCTGTTAAAAGGCTTTCAACATGAATAGCGAAACCATGCCTAATTGAACAAATTGAAAATGGGGAGCATTCTTTACATTCTTTGGCTGGATATGAAGCAGAGGTTTGGTTCTCATACTCTTCTTCACAATTGTCAAGCAAGCTGCAAGGAACAACTGCGCTGAATAAAATATAAAAAGATAGTATATAAGCCAGCCATTTCATCCATGTAAAAGTAGTTTAATCATTTATAGAAATCAGGATGTTTAAATTTTAAATTAACAGTATAGCAAAAGCTAAATGTCCAAGCCTCAAAAAAATTGTTTTCTTTTCCTTTCCAGGAAATAACAATCATAAATCGGCTACTGTTAGTTGTTACATCCGTAAAAAATACTTAGTAGAATCACGCTGAAAAAAAATTATTTGCATGGATGCTTGCATTTAAAATTAGCCGCATATACTTTCGCCACTCATTTAATTCAAACCCTTAAAAAACAAAAAAAGAACTCTCTATGAGAAAATTCACTTTTCTTTCCCTTTGCTTTTCCGCATTAATTTTAATTTCAAGCTGCACAAAAGAAAAAACATATCCGTCAGTAAACAATCCGCCCCAGGAGCAACCGCCAACAGTAATGTATTCTGATTGGACAGAATCATCTATCCTGTCATGGAAGACAGTTTAGTTTCTGGTGAGCCAAACTTACGCAGTGTTTGGGATGTACCCGGACTTACACAATCGGTTATAGATAATGGCGCAATGCTTGTCTATGCAAGAACAAATTCAGATGCGAATGTGAGAATATTTCCGGCAACGATTTTAGATCAGAACAATTCTGATTTTGAAATGTACTATAGTTTCCCTACTGACGCAGCATTTGAAATGTGGCACCACAAATCTGTTAATGGAGTTTTTGAAATACCCTCTGTCAGTAACGATGTCAGTTTCCGTTACATCTTTCTTGAAAACGCCCCTCCAGCAAATGCAAGAATTGCTACAGGGTCAGCAGCAGGCTTCAATATGGAAGACCTTAGATCAATGACTTACCAGGATGTAGCTATTCTTCTGGCCATCCCAAATTAATATTAAGTTCCTATTTAAGTCGTTTAACGACAAATAAACCTCCGGATCTAAACCCGGAGGTTTTTTATTACAAATTTCCTTAATGGCTACATACATTCATTGATAAAATAGTAGCTGCCTGAGCTGGCATTTTTAAAACCCAACTATTTGATTAATTTTGATTCATCGCTAACAGCAGGTTAAAGATTTCAACTCATCCTCAGAAAAACTGATTTACTCCTAAGAAAAATTTAATCCATCTTATCAGAAAACCACGGATAATTTTTTCAATCAGTTAAATGAAAGTATTTCTTACATTTTTTTTGTTATTATTGGATTTACTGATTAATGCTCAGAAACCGGAGTTTTCCATTGGTAACCTTGTGGAATTAACGACAATACACAAACCTAAACTGGGTGAGAATCTTGGCAAAAAAGGTTACAAGGCCATAAATAATGAAGAGGAAATTGGAGAT
>MWVW01000187.1_pt1 | contig 14538 bp, 17 predicted proteins | sample 1047191 | NCBI WGS metagenome assembly MWVW01 (sample SAMN06349985, study PRJNA376086) | soil metagenome | isolation source: MtG22-5 sample Antarctic (ecotone) | place: Antarctica
ATTTTTGTGTGTCGGCCACTCTCGGATATAAAGGCTTTTTATTTCCCAGAAAATAATCTTTAAACTGGTTCATACCTGCATTAGTGAACATTAATGTAGGGTCATCTTTTACAACAATAGGAGCAGAAGGAACAACGGTATGCCCCTTTGATACAAAAAAGTCAAAAAAATGCTGTCGTATTTCAGAACTCGTCATAAGGGCCACTACTGTATAATAGGTTGATTTTAACTTTTTAAGACTTTATATTTGCTGGTTGGGCAAAGATAAGCACTGACAACAAGTTATAACAGCAAGTTTTATTTAATAAAATCTGTCACGGATTACTGCAGCATGAAAAAAGTAAAATACTATTACAACACAAATACACTCCGTTACGAAAAGCTGGTTACGCCTTTACGGGTAATGCTTCTTCGTTTTTTTGGATTTATTGCAGCTGCCCTTGTAACAGCTTTGATACTGGTTTCAATAGCTTTCCGGTTTATTCCTTCACCAGAGGCTAAACTGGCACAAGCACGATATCAAAGCATGCAGGAGAATTATGATGCGCTAAATAGCAAAGTGCAGACTTTGCAGCAGGAAATGGCTTCTTTAGAAAACAGGGATAACCAGGTCTATCGGTCCATTTTTGAGGCAAATCCTTTGCCTGACAGTGCAAGAGCAAAGTTGATAGAGCAAAAAAAAGAGATCGAAAAAGTTGAAGCCATTAATGATGACAGGCTAGGGAATGAACTTGCAAAAACATTAAACAATTTAAGCGCAAGAATTAATTATCAGTATGATAGTTATAATGATATTGAAAAATTGATAAAAAATCAGGGAGATAAATTAGCCAGTATTCCGGCCATACAACCTTTAAGTAATCGTAATTTAGATAGAATTGCCTCCGGATTTGGAATGAGGATAGACCCCGTTTACGGTACTCCTAAAATGCATAAAGGGCTAGACTTTACAGCACCCCAGGGAACTCCACTTTATGCAACGGGAAACGGCGTAGTGAAATTAGCAGCATTTTCAGATGAGGGATACGGAAATCATGTAATTATTAATCACGGCTATGGTTACCAAACTTTATACGGGCATATGGTGAGAATAAAAGTAAGATCAGGACAAAAAATAAAACGAGGAGAATTAATAGGTTGGGTGGGAAGTACCGGCAAAAGCACAGGGCCACACGTGCATTATGAGGTACATATAAATGGCGCAGAAACCAACCCGGTTTATTTTTTTTATAACGATCTTACACCTGAAGAATTTGACAGATTATTAAAAAAAGCTGCAACAGGAAGCGCTAAAAGTTTAGATTAATGGCACTAGCTCAAATCACATTTGATTTTAATGATCCTGAATCTGACAAAAAAGATGTCAGAAAAAAGGGTATAACCAGTAAAACAGAACAGGAACAAATTTCAAATTCTCAACTTAAAACAAAATCTCCCCGAGGGAGAAAAAGCTTAAAAGACATAGTAGATAATGATGCGTTAGAAATACCGGAAGATGAAATACTATTTAAAAAAGTCTACTACTCAATTGGAGATGTAGCAGCAATGTTCAATGAAAACGCTTCATTGATAAGGTACTGGGAAAATGAATTCGATATTTTACGGCCAAAGAAAAATGCCAAAGGCGACAGGTTTTTTCGGCCTGAGGACATAAAGAATCTTAAGCTTATTCATCATTTACTGAGGCAGAGAAAATATACAATTGAGGGGGCTAAGGAATTTTTAAAGAGCAATAAAACAGCTACCGAAAAATTCGAAATGATACGCTCATTACAAAAGTTAAAATCTTTTTTAAATGAATTAAAAGCAAGCTTATAAAAATATCTTTACATACTATGAAAACTAAATTATTAATTGCGGGCATTTTAATAATGCTAAGTATTACTTGCTATTCACAAACTCAATATCAGGTTATTGCTGATCCCAACCATACCGAAACAAAAATTCTTAAAGGCATTATTACTAAAGACTTGATAAAAAATGACACTGCATTTAAATGGTATGCGACCAATCAAAAATCTTATGCTAAACCGGATTCTGCAATTGTTGCCGTGTTGAAAAAGGATAGTGCAGTAAAATACATTGTTTTCGGCGGCACATGGTGTGATGATACAAGAGTTATACTTCCTAAATTTTTTCTGCTTCAGGAAAAAGCAGGTATTGCAGATAGCCGTATAACCTTTTTTGGTGTAGACAGGAAAAAGGAAACCATTGGCAATATTGCTTCTGCGATGAATATCACCAATGTACCTACAATTATAGTAATGAAAAATGGCAAAGAAATAGGGCGTGTTGTTGAATATGGCAAAACAGGAAAATGGGATAAAGAGTTGGCAGATATAATTAAATAGATGAGAAAACAGGAGCAATGAAATCGTTATTACTTTCCGGATTGTTCTTTTGCTCGTTAAGTTGTGGGAGCTCTTCTCAAAAAAAAAATATAAAAACCTCGCTGGTAACGCCTGATACTATCACCAGGTATGTTTCTCACATTACACCAATTGGTGATACCATTTCCTTAATTGCCGTTGGAGATATAATGTTTGGTACCAACTTTCCTGATGCATCTACGCTACCCCCAAATGATGGAAAAGATCTGCTAAAAGATTTTAAAGAAGAATTGCAAAATGCTGATGTAACATTTGGCAATGCTGAAGGGGTGTTCTTAGATGCCGGTGGTAAAGCAAAAGGCAGCGGTGGTAATGTTTATTCATTCAGGCAACCCAGGCGCTATGCCCAGTATTTTTCTGATAATGGATTTGATCTTTTGAGTGTTGCCAACAATCATGTTGCTGATTTTGGAGAAATCGGTATACAAAGTACCATTGCTACATTGAAAGCATTGCCGTTATATTTTGCAGGCTTACAGAAGTATCCAACAACCATTATTACGGTAAGGAATATTAAAATAGGAATGGCTGCTTTTGCACCGAATAAAGGTTGTGTTCAAATGAACAATTATGGGGCAGCGGCAGCAAGCATCCGAAAATTGAAAGAAGAATGTGATATCGTAATGGTATCTTTTCATGGGGGCGCCGAAGGTAAAAATGCAACACATGTACCCAAGCGAACTGAAATATTTTTTAAGCAAAACAGGGGTAATGTTTATGAATTTGCGCATAAAATGATTGACGCCGGCGCAGATATTGTTATTGGCCACGGACCTCACGTGCCACGGGCAATGGAATTATACAAAAATAAATTTATTGCTTATAGCCTGGGGAATTTTTGTACCTACGGAATGTTTAACCTAAAAGGGGTAAATGGTATTGCGCCGCTGCTGAAAATTTATGTTAATGAAAATGGTGATTTTATTAAAGGAAAAATCACTTCAATAAAACAGGAAGGAGAAGGCGGCCCTTTGTATGATAGAAGTTATGAGGCATATAACTTAATTAAGAAATTAACGGCTGCGGATATACCCAACAATCATTTAAAATTTATTGATGAACTTAAGGAAATTGTTGCTCAATAATTATTTTTCAATGTTGCGGGTTATGGGATATTGATGGCATAAGTTCTCCAGGGTTATTTCTTTCAATCATTATAAAATTTCAATTGTACAGTTTGGCCATCAAAAACTGCATAGCTGAAATACTTTATCCAATCGCCCAAATTAATATACCTGCTTTCACCTGCCCCGATTATTTCGGAGTCTGTTAATTTAAAATCAATGGGTAAATGACGATGGCCAAAAATAAAATAATCATAGTGTTTGGTTAAGAGCATCTGCCTGCTGAAGATAATCAGCCACTCTTTATCGGCACCTAAAAACTGTTCATCGGTTTTACCTGCATTGCCCCTACTTCTATTGCTAAAATAATTCGCTAAACCAATTCCAAAGCCGGGATGTAAAATTCCAAACAGCCATTGCGAAAATTTATTTCTGAAAACTTTTTTTATAAATTTATAACGATGGTCCTGCGGCCCGAGCCCATCCCCATGGCCAATAAAAAATTTTTTTCCGTTAAGATCAAATTCTTCAGGTTGATGATAAACCTTAATATTCAATTCCTTTTCGAAATATCCTTTCATCCACATATCATGGTTACCCACAAAAAAATGTATTTTAATTCCTGAATCGGTGAGCTCCGCCAGCTTTCCCAAAATTCTTACAAAACCTTTAGGAACAACTTTTTTATATTCATACCAAAAATCAAACATGTCTCCGAGGATAAATATTTGTTCGGCATCATTCCTAATCTCATCAAGAAATTTAACGATGCGTTTCTCCCTGATTAAGCTGGTTTCAGGATCAGGAGCACCGAGATGAAAATCGGAAAGAAAGTAAATTTTTTTGCCTTCACTGAATTGCATAATTATCAAATGGATTGATGCCAGTTAAAAAATTTCTGCAGCAATTTCTTCTTTTGTTTTTTTAAAGTGATTAGCAACAGCAGAAATTATTGACGATAAAGTTCCTAATCTTATAGGATCATGATTTGGAATAGTTATGTGGTGTTCGCCTTGCTGTGTAGTTGTAACCCTGATATGACTTCCTTTTTGTCGGGTAATTTGATAACCAAATTTCTTCAAGAGTTTGATTAATTCTTTAGAGGAAATATCTCTTGGCAATCTCATACTGCAATAACTTCTTCTTTAATCAGGTGGAGACGAATCAGTTTTGGTTTATTTCCTTCATCAAAATGACATTCAACGGCTTCCTTAATATTCGCCTTAATTTCTTCCATAGTATCACCCTCGGTAAAAATACTTTCTCCTAAGGCTTTTGCTGTGTAGCCACCTTCTAAAGCTTCTTCTACCAGAAAGATAATTTCATTCATACTATAAAGTTAGCTTAATCCCTAAATAAATGTTTGTAAAAATATTACGCCTTGTCTACCAAAAACAAATACACTTCTTTGGGGCCATGAACACCAACCACTAAAGTTTTTTCAATATCCGCAGTTCGGCTGGGGCCGGTAGCAAAAGTTATTGATGATGGAATATTACCGCTGTGCCGATCTTTTAATAACTGCAATGCATCTTTTATATCATATACAAGCTGGTTGGAATACGCTATGCAGATGTGTACAGGTGCATATACACTAACCGACCTGCCTGTTTGAGCGGTACTCATAACTATAGTACCCGTACGTGCAACTAAATATTCGCAGCTAGTGATAGATGCATCACAATCTGCCAGAGCAGTCTTGTCAATTTGATAGGGAGCCGAATGGGAGATTATGTGAAACAAATTTTCTTCGTTGCAATAAATATTTTTCCACTTTTTTTCTTCAAGAAGTTGTTCCAGTTGCTTTGCCAGGTCTGTTTCATTTATGCAAAAGGCAAATTTGCCAAGCAACCTTGTAAACTCCTCTGCAAATTGAACTTCCAGGTCATCAGCCTGTGGCTGAAACACAGAATTATTTCCCTCACTTTTTGGAAATGGAACAGGCACTGGATGACTCAGTGCCTGACGTATTTTTTTTAAAATATTTTCTTTGGAAGAAGATACTCTCATATAAGATTATGCCGGCGTAGATACTATGCCGGGTATAGGATCTTCAATAACTGCATCTTTAGGATTATCAATTATATCTAATGCTTTCTTTTCCTCATAGGGACGCTTGCCTATCAATGCTTCTACATCACTTTTAAACAGCACTTCTGTTTTTAATAATTCCTTTGCAAGTATCTCAACTTCTTTCTTATGTTTAGTAAGGAGTTCTTTAGTTCTTTCATAAGCATCCTCTACCAATTTACGTACTTCCTGATCAATCATTTTCCCGGTTTCTTCACTGTAAGGTTTGGTAAATGTATTTTCCTGCTGAGGATCATAATAGCTGATATTACCAACTTTTTCATTCATTCCATATACGGTAACCATGGAGTATGCCATCTTGGTTATTTGTTGAAGATCATTGCTTGCGCCTGTAGATACTTTATTGAAGAATATATCTTCTGAAGCTCTGCCACCCAACGTCATACACAGCTGATCTTTTAACTGATCGGTATTATACAAATATTGTTCTCTGGGTGTGTATTGGGCATACCCCAGCGCTGCTGTACCCCTAGGTACAATTGTTACTTTTAACAAAGGATAAGCATGCTCCAAAAACCATCCGCAGATTGCATGTCCTGCTTCGTGGTAAGCGATGATCTCCTTTTCTTCTGGTAAAATAATTTTGTTCTTTTTCTCTAACCCTCCAATAACCCGGTCAATTGCATCCTGAAAGTCGCTCATATCAACAGCATCTTTTCCTTTTCTTGCAGCAATAAGAGCAGCTTCATTACAAACGTTTGCAATATCTGCCCCGGCAAAACCTGGTGTTTGTTCGGCAAGTTTATGAATATCCAGCGTTTCAGAAATTTTTATAGGAACAAGATGAACTTTAAAAATTGCTTCACGGCCTACCAAATCAGGACGATCAATTGATATTTGCCTGTCAAATCTTCCTGGCCTTAAAAGAGCATTGTCTAAAACATCCGGACGGTTGGTTGCAGCAAGAATAATAATACCCAGATCGGTTCCAAAACCATCCATTTCCACAAGCAATTGATTTAATGTATTCTCTCTTTCATCATTGCTCATCATCATATTTTTGCCTCTTGCACGCCCTATCGCATCAATTTCATCAATAAAAATTATGCACGGAGCTTTCTCTCTTGCCTGCTTAAACAAATCCCTTACACGACTGGCGCCAACACCTACAAACATTTCCACAAAATCACTACCGCTAAGGCTGAAGAAGGGTACCTGTGCTTCACCGGCAACTGCTTTGGCCAACAATGTTTTGCCGGTGCCCGGAGGACCAATTAGTAAGGCTCCCTTTGGGATTTTGCCTCCCAGAGCCGTATATTTTTTTGGATTTTTAAGAAAGTCAACAATTTCCATTACCTCTACTTTTGCTTCATCTAATCCTGCAACATCACCGAAATTTATGTTAACCCTGGTGCCTTTATCAAACAAAGTAGCTTTTGATTTGCCGATATTAAAAATGCCTCCCGGTCCGCCACCACCACCACCTGCGCCAACTTTACGCATCATCATTATAAACAACAGGCCTATCAATAAAATTGGTAACAATGTACTTATGATCTGTCCAAATAATTCTCCCTCATCATCATACGTTGTATCGATTTTTTTTATGTTTTGATTGGCGACATTTTCCTGCCTGAAATTTTCCATTTGTTCCGTAAAATTCTTGTCATCACTTATAGAAAAAAACAATTGAGGTGGCTCAACTTTAGCAATTGTTTCGGTTTGCCCTTTTTTTAAGACACTGTTATATAGTGCAGCTTTGTTGCTCACGCTATCTTTACTCAGGAAAACTCTTACTATTTTTCTATTCCTAATAACTTTTATCTCATTTACATCCCCCTGCAAAGCCAGTTCTTTAAAGGCTTCAATATTAGTTTCAACACCATTGGTATCTACTTGCCTGAACATATTGTAACCTATTATAGCAGCGAATAATAACCCATATATCCAGTATACATTAAAACGGGCCTTTTTTTTCGGGTCGTCTTCAGGTGACGCCGGATTATTTGGGCTGATCTTTTTTGTAATTTGTTTTTTTAAATTTTGCTGTGCCATATCTACTTTTCTTGCAATATATTTCGGTATAACTCTTTAGTTAAATCCTTATTTTTTTATCTTATTTACCTTTTCATTATGATCCATAGCCGGTGCATCATTCCACATTTCTTCCAGACTATAAAATTTTCTTGTTTCAGTTAGCATTACATGCAAAACTACATTTACATAATCTATTAAAATCCATTGTTCTCCTTGTCTTCCTTCATGCTTATAAGGCAGCTCACCACAGGTATTTTTAACTTCAAATTCAACAGAATCAGCAAGGGCTTTTAGTTGGGTAGTATTTGTGGCTTCGCATATAATAAAAAAATCAGCCACAGCTTCCGGTATTTTTCGAAGATCAAGACTTACAATTTTTTCGCCTTTTTTTTCCTGTATTGCGTGAACGATGGTTTTAAAAATCTTGCTATTTCTTGTTAATCTTGTTTGACTATTTTTTTTTCGAGTCGTTAATACGGTTAAATTATCCAAATGTTATTCTTTTTTTATTGCCCAAGATTTTTAGACCTCAGTAAATTATTTTATAGTGTAGATTGCAGCGATTTATACAATTTTTATCCCAACATTAAGTCAGGGGGTTTTCATTCAAAAATACTACTTCTTTCTTAATCATAAGTAATGCTACCAGTTGCCAATCCCTTAACAATACTTACCAGCGTGGACAGTACCAACAACTATGCCATGGGAATGGTTCGTGACGGCTTAGCAAAGCACGGCGAAGCCTGGTTTTCATATGAACAAACCCATGGAAAAGGAAGAAGAGGGAAGATGTGGAAAGCAGAAAAAGGCAAAAATATTATATCAACTATTGTAGTATCTACAAGGTTTTTAACGGTTTACCAACAGTTTTATTTAAGTGTTGCAGTATCATTGGCTTGTTTGGAATTCTATAAAAAATATGCAGGTGATGAGACTAAAATAAAATGGCCAAACGATATTTTTTGGAATGACAGGAAGGCAGGAGGAATATTAATTGAAAATGTAGTTAAAGGCAATGACTGGCAGTGGGCAATTATAGGTATTGGGATAAATATCAATCAAACTGAATTTAGTGTAGATGGTGTTTTTGTGCCGGTTTCTCTTAAGCAAATAACCGGTAGGGAATATGATGTTATTGCATTAGCAAATGAACTTTATGAAATGGTGATGAAGAAGTACGATGCTTTGAAAAATAACCAATTTGATAAAATGCTTATTGAATACAATCAGATTTTATTTGGGCTAGATAAGAAAGTAAAATTGAAAAAAGACAACATTATTTTTGAAACTACTGTAAAGGGTGTTTCTGAACAAGGGCAATTAATTACTTACGATACTATTAAACGGCAATTTGGTTTTGATGAAGTGGAGTGGTTAAGGTAATAGTATAAGAAACGAAAACCTTCCTTTATATAGGATTAATTAAAAAACGTAATGCTTTTATTTCTTACTCATTCTCCGCCTCCCTTGCCTCTACCTCATACTTATTATTACGGTACCCATGCTTTATGCTTTCCCATAAATATTTTGCAATAAATATTACGTAACCATTTTCTTGAAATTGTTTTACATGACATAACTCATGCTTTAGCCACCTTTCATTTAGTAAAAATTGTTTTTTAGAAGTATTGTAAAGATGAATGGTTTTGCCAATAACAATTGCAGCCTGTTGCGATTGTAATTTAATTGCAGCAAATTTTGCTATCCACGAATTTTCATTAATGAAGTAATTAATCATCTCTACAATTAATTATTAGGAGCACCACTATTTATCCAGCATATAATTGTGTTTTTTTGATCAGCCGTGAGCGAACCTGATTGGGGCATAAGGCCTGCAGCAACCTGCGATTTTATATCAGCCCTTTTCAAAAATATTTTATTATAGTCAGTTAGAGGGCCTCCTCTGTTTGTACTGCCATCTAAATGGCAATTTGAACTGATAGCGCACGTTGCATTAATAATAGGTTGTACCTGGGTGGCAAATTTAATTGACAGGTTCAAACACGGATCAACAGCAACCGGAGGCGTAGGTGCCGGTGGAGCTGGATTACTTCCACCTCCACCGCCTTTGCTGCAGCTATTTATCGTTAAAATCATACTGATGAATAGCACGATCAACATTAATTGTTTTCTCATTAGTAGCATGTTATTTAAAATTATATTTATCAATCAATAACCAGGCATTTAAAATTTCTTCACTGTGCATCTTTGATCTTGGCTTTTTGAAGATCTTTTTAATAATGCCTTTTTCATCAATTAAAAATGTGGTACGATGTAAACCTATATATTTTCTGCCATATAAATTCTTCTCTCCCCAAACTCCGTATTTATTAATTATTATTTTTCCTTCATCTGTAACAAGGGTAAAAGGAAGATTAAACTTTTGTTCAAACTTCTTATGTTTTTTTTCATCATCAGGGCTAACACCCAATACAATTATTCCTTTTTGTTTTAATAAAGAATAATTATCCCTGAGGTTGCATGCTTCAATAGTACAGGTTGGTGTATCATCTTCAGGATAAAAATACAACACAACTTTCTTTCCTTTAAAATCATTTAATGAAACAGTTTGCCCATTCTGATCTTTTGATGTAAAAGCCGGAGCTTTATCACCTTCTGATAAAATACTCATTGATTATTATTGATACGTTTAAACAGTTAAATAAGTTGCCTCACCTCACAAAATGAAATGTTTTTGTAGCTACATTTCCTGCCTCATCCTCAACCCTAACTTTTAGTTCATGGTTTCCCGGTGGGCACATTTCATCAAATTTATAAATAAAACTTCTGCCCTTATCATTTGTAAAACGCAACCATTTTCCATCCAGCTCTGCCCTAAAGTTTTTAATTTTCTTCATATTATCAGCAACTGTAAAAATTATTTGGGATGATCTTGAAAGATTTGAATTTTCTCTTATGCCGATCGGAATAATTACAGGTGGTGTATTATCCACCAACAATTGAAAGTTTCCAAACTCCCGAAATTTTCCCGTGAACCATTCACCTTCATTCTCCGGTTTTACAACATCCATTTTACTTCCCCAGGTTCTTTGCAATAATATTTTATCATTACTATTTATATTCTTATCAGCCTTTAACCGTATTGTATAATAACCATGAACCGGAACCAGTGGGGTATGCACAGAATGTAAAGGAGAGATCGCCTGCGGTGTTACGGAAGCTTTTTTAGAATAGGTAAAATTGATAGAATCGTACAAATCCTTTTCGCCAAGTACTAACTGTATATCTTCTTTTTCAAACACATTAACGAAAGCGGGATTAAATTTTTTCTCAACCAATTCACTCTTATTGTATTTGTTTTCATTTATTTGTCCCCTTCTTATTGCGAACTGTAATACCGAAATATTACCATAAGCATCTTTCACCTCTACTTTTATTTGATGAATGCTGTCATCTTCTAAATTAATTATCCCATCGCTTTCAAAATCTTTATAAACACCTTCAGGGTATCCGGGAAGTCTTGAAAGATGTTCAATATAAGGGCCGCCTCCCGCTTTTAATTTATGATCAATATGCGCATTCATGTACCTGGTTTCATCATAAGAGATATTATCTAATTGAAACCCTGATACGGGTTTACCATCCTTATAGATGATAGCTTCGTAAATTCCATTCGGATTGTAGGAACCCGTATATTTATCTACCGCAGAAATGCCGAAACTTATTCTATCAGTATTGGCAATAATAGTGGGAGTTGTAGGAACATATTTGTTCATTATACTTTTTAATCCATACAATTTTGGAGTTTGTGAATAGGTGCTAAGGCATCTATCATAAACAGCTAACCTGATTAATGTTGGTGGCACAAAATCAGGAATTGGAAAACCAAACAACGAAGGATTAAGTACCTTATCTGTTTTGGTATTTCTTATTTCAAAATGAAGATGCGGCCCCTGTGAGCCACCCGTATTGCCACTGAAGGCAATAAACTGGCCCTGTTTTACAGGAAATAAATTTGGAGGAATATCTAAAAAAACCTGCCACGACTCCAATTTATATTGCTGCTCTTTTACATATTTTTCCAGCTCAGGAATAAAATTATTTAGATGGGCGTATAGCGTTGTTAATCCATTGGGATGATTTATATATAGAGCTCGGCCAAATCCGGCAGGCTCAATCTTAACTTTTGCAATATAACCAGCAGCAGCAGCTAATACCCTTAGATTTTCTTTTTGATCTGTTCTATTATCCAGGCCCATATGATAGTGGTTGGGACGCAATTCCCCAAAATTGGCAGCTAAACCAATTTTTGCCTGTACCGGATATATAAAATATCCTTTCGGATAATTTTTATTAGGAAATAACTGTGCTGATAGTGAAGAAAAAAAAATCTGGAAACAAAAAAAGAGGAACGGTTTATGTAAGGTAGTAATTCTGTAGGTCAGCATATATTTATTAAACACAAATCTAACGCCTAAAAATTAAATTATTAATCATGAACAAAGGAAATACAATAGGAGCACTTATTTTAGGAGCAGCCGTAGGAGTTGCACTTCTTAAATTTTATAGTATGCCGCCTGAAGAAAGGCAGGAATTTATTGCTCATTTAAAAAATAAAGCGCATGATTTACTAGATGACGCTGAAGGTACAGTAGATAAAGTGAAACAACATTTTGCTGAGATAGATAGTAAACCCAGCCCCGTTGATAAACTTTTTGTTGCCAAAAGGTTGGTATCAGAATTATTTGGCTCAGAGAAAAGATATTTAATTTAAGTATAGATCTCACTATTAAGCATTTACTTTTCTTGTGAAAATTAAATCGCAGTGCATTATTTTTGCCCGCCCGAAGGAATCGGTATAACCCACCCTTTCGCGGCAATACAACTATGCCTAAAGATTTATCTATTCAATCAGTTCTTATAATCGGTTCCGGACCTATTATAATCGGTCAGGCCTGCGAGTTTGATTATTCCGGTACTCAGGCAGCACGTAGCTTACGGGAAGAAGGGATTAAAGTAACCCTTATCAATAGCAACCCAGCTACCATCATGACAGACCCAATGATGGCTGACAGAGTTTATCTACTACCATTGACCATTGAAAGTATAGAACAGATTTTAGAAGAAAATAAATCTGATGGCAATCCTATTGATGCTGTTCTTCCAACCATGGGCGGACAGACTGCTTTGAATCTTTGTAAAGAAGGGGATGAACTTGGTATTTGGGAAAAGCACAATGTAAAATTGATTGGGGTAGATATTAAAGCAATTGATAAAGCCGAGGATAGGGAAAAATTCAGGCAATGGATGATCGAATTGAAAGTTCCGGTGGCTACAGCTAAAACCGCCAATTCATTTTTAGAAGGAAAGGAGTTTGCTCAGGATATTGGATTTCCTTTAGTTATAAGGCCATCGTTTACTCTAGGTGGAACAGGAGGAAGTTTTGTACACAGCAAAGATGAATTGGATGAAGCACTTAACCGCGGACTACAAGCTTCGCCCATGCATGAAGTTTTAGTAGAAAAAGCATTGCTGGGATGGAAGGAATATGAGCTTGAACTTTTAAGAGATGCTAACGATAATGTAGTTATTATTTGTACTGTAGAGAATTTTGACCCAATGGGGATTCATACAGGCGATTCCATAACAGTGGCGCCAGCCATGACTTTAAGTGATACTGCTTATCAAAAAATGCGTAACACTGCAATTGCAATGATGAGAGATTTGGGAAATTTTGCAGGAGGATGTAATGTACAGTTTGCCCTGCAGCCTCAAACCGAAGAGATTGTTGCTATTGAGATAAATCCAAGGGTAAGCCGTTCGAGCGCACTTGCATCAAAAGCAACCGGTTATCCTATTGCAAAAATTGCTGCCAAGCTAGCTATCGGTTATAATCTTGATGAATTAAAAAACCAAATCACCAAAACTACTTCGGCGTATTTTGAACCTGCCCTTGATTATGTTATCGTTAAAATTCCCCGTTGGAACTTTGATAAATTTAAAGGCGCTAATGATACATTAGGGCTGCAAATGAAATCCGTTGGTGAAGTAATGGCAATAGGCAGAAGCTTCGCAGAAGCAGTTCAAAAAGCTTGTCAAAGTCTAGAGAATGAAGCGGTAGGGCTTGGCTATTATGGTAAAAGTCTTATGTATGCTGAAGAAATTATTCAATATATAAAGGTTCCAAAATGGGATAGAATATTTCGTATTAAGGATGCACTGATGATAGGTGTTAGTGTAAAACGGATATGTGAATCTACAGGAATTGACAGATGGTTTATTTACCAGATTCAAAAAATTTGTGACTGCGAAAAAGAGATAGCAAAATATGATCTCGATACACTTCCGGATGAACTTTTAAAAGATGCAAAACATTTAGGTTTTAGCGATGAGCAGTTGGCGAGGATAATGGGAGAAGGCTACACGGATGAAGATATTTATGAAAAAAGGAAATTGCTTGGCATCACCCGTGTTTTTAAAATGGTAGATACCTGCAGTGCCGAGTTTGAGGCTAAAACTCCTTACTTCTATTCAACGTTTGAGAATAACAAAAATCAGGAGTTATCGAATGAAAGTAAAGTCTCCGATAAGAAAAAAGTTATTGTTTTGGGTTCAGGTCCTAACCGTATCGGGCAGGGAATCGAATTTGATTATTGTTGCGTACACGGCTTGCTGGCAATAAAAGAATGTGGTTATGAGTCCATTATGATTAATTGCAACCCGGAAACTGTTTCTACTGATTTTGATATAGCGGATAAATTATATAGCGAACTGAATATTGATAAGTCCTTTGATGTTTAATGCCCTTGCAATTTTTTCAGCATACTCTTCCATAGTATGCACTATCAATGGTGACAAATTAAACTGTGGTAATACAGCATTGCTATCGCCGCTATGAATACCGGCAGGTTCAATATGTTCCATTACTCCCATAACATGAAAATCTTCGCCATCAAATATGGCATCTATCTCTGCTTCCTGGCATCTATCTAAAAAATGATCTATCAATATTTTATTTCCTGGAAGGTGTTTTAATAAGCTCAGCACGCCTTTTT
>MWVW01000188.1_pt1 | contig 14530 bp, 12 predicted proteins | sample 1047191 | NCBI WGS metagenome assembly MWVW01 (sample SAMN06349985, study PRJNA376086) | soil metagenome | isolation source: MtG22-5 sample Antarctic (ecotone) | place: Antarctica
TTTTTGAAAGCATAAAATCTGCAAGATTTTGAAAACAAATTTCAATTTTCTCGCAGATTTATTTACACTTTTTTATCCTCAAATCATTGGCTATTGTGGATTACTAAGGTTTTTAAGGAACGACTAATTAATATATACTCAGTTTTTCAAAAAACAATTCCATACCCTTTTTCTTGTCATCATCCAGCTTATAGCTGATACATTCTGTATAATATTTTCTTAAATCAATAATCCTAAAAAAGTCTTGGGAGATCACTTCATTTAAATGCTGCAAGCCAAGTGCATTTGCCTCGTTAAATTGAGAAACAAAATCTTCAGGCAATTTATTATTACTTACCCATGCTGCAAATACAAAGGGCAAACCGGTATAATTTTTCCAGGCTTCTCCTAAATCATAAATATGTTTTGATTTGAGCCGTTGCTCTAATGCCCGGTCTCCAATTATAACCCCTGCAGTTGTACCAACTATTTCTTTTTGAAATTCTTCTGATGTTGCATCAATAAACTTTACTTCTTGCTTCCAATATTCTTTTAATAATATTTTAGCGAGCATTACTGATGTTCTTGATTGGTAATCGAGATATACTTTTTTTATCTTTTTAACCGGGACTTCGCTGAACAAACCAACAGAAGCAACAGGCCCGTCGCTTGCAATGCAAAAGTCAGTGATAATATAATACTCTTTCATCTGTGGAATGATAGCAACAGGAACTAAGGCCACATCCACTAATCCGTTTAAAAGCATTTCTGCAATTTTTGCCGGGTAATCTTCAATCAATTCTATCTGTTCAAAAACAGGGTGTCTTTTTATTCCATAAAGCAACGGTTTTGTATTCAAGTAGTTAACCGCTGCAACTTTTATCTTCTTCAAATGCTGTATTTTTGGCAGCAAAGATAATGGTCAGGAAATGGGCAATGAGTACACGATTCATCATTCACAATTCACTATTGAGCACTCACAAAATTTATGCAATTACAGCCGCTTACTGCTATATCGCCACTAGACGGTCGTTACCGCAAGCAACTTCAGCATCTTGATGAATACTTTTCTGAATATGCCTTGATGAAATCCAGGGTGGTCGTAGAAATAGAATATTTATTTTTTCTCTCTTCCAAAAAATTCTTTTTGCTTTCGCAAAAGGCTGCCAGGCATTTATTAGACATAAAAGAAAATTTCAGTTTAGAAGATGCACAACAAATAAAAGAAATAGAAAAAAGAACAAATCACGATGTAAAAGCAGTTGAATATTTTATAAAAACTAAACTGGAAGAAGCTGAAGAAAATGCCTTCAAAGAATGGGTTCATTTTGGTTTAACCAGCCAGGATATAAATAACACAGCTATTCCTCTATTATGGAAACATGTAATTGAATTCGAATACCTCCCATCTATATTGAATTTAAATACCCAATTTAGATTGTTAGCTACGGACTGGAAAGAAGTGACCATGCTGGCCCGAACACATGGCCAACCGGCAACCCCAACAAAATTGGGAAAGGAAATTATGGTTTTCATAGAGCGGATTCAAAATGCAATTGACCAGTTTATTACTATCCCTTTTTCTGCCAAGTTTGGCGGTGCTACGGGCAATTTTAATGCGCATCATATTGCTTACCCGACAAAAGACTGGATAAAACTGGGAAATGAATTTGTAGAAAAGCGTTTAGGCCTGCAACGAATGCAATTCACTACACAGATTGAACATTATGATAATTTAGCGGCGCAGTTTGACTGTATGAAACGTATCAATACTATTTTAATTGATTTTTGCCGCGATATGTGGATTTATATTTCTATTGATTATTTTAAACAACAAATAAAAAAAGGAGAAGTGGGTTCTTCTGCCATGCCCCACAAAGTAAACCCGATTGATTTTGAAAATGCGGAAGGCAATCTCGGCATGGCCAATGCAATATTCGAACACTTATCTGCTAAGCTGCCTGTTTCAAGATTACAGCGGGACCTTACTGATTCCACTGTGTTGCGTAATATGGGTGTACCCTTTGCCCATACCATTCTTTCTCTCAAATCCATTGAAAACGGGTTAAATAAATTAGTGTTGAATAGTGAAAAGATATATCAGGACCTGGAAGACAATTGGGCAGTAGTAGCAGAGGGTATTCAAACTATTTTGCGAAGAGAAAATTACCCTGATCCATACGAAGTATTAAAGGAATTAACCAGGGGAAAAAATAAAATTACAAAAGAAATTATTCAAAAATTTATTGATGCGCTTCACATCAGCGCTTCCTTAAAAAAAGAATTGAAACGGATCACTCCACACAATTACACCGGTGTTGAACCAGTCTATTAACCATTATTGCATCAATAAATGTCAATTCAAAATAAAGACCATCATCCTGATTATTTATGTGAACGCATAAACCAAACGCATTATCATTACTTACAGGAGCTTTTTTTTTATGCCTTTCGCACAACCATTATCATAAGGCAAATTGAAAAGAAATTCAATACAATACATTTGGGGGAAGAAGTAATTGGATACCTGGCCATAGATAAAAGAACAGGTAAAGCAGCGGCGTACTATGGCGTTTTCCCGGTCCAGTTAATCGGGAAAGAAACAATTATTCAGTCGGCACAATCCGGGGATACAATGACACATCCCCATCATCGTAAAAAGGGATTATTTATTCATCTTGCCAAATTAACTTTCGAGGCCTGTCGCGAAAAAAACATAAAAATTATTTTTGGGTTTCCCAATGAAAATTCTTACCATGGTTTTATAAAAAGGCTAAGCTGGCAACAGGTGGATAATATTGTGCGTTGGGATTTAAAATTGAATATTAAAACTTTCCCACTACCGAAGCTATTTTTAAAATATAATAATCTTTTTAGTGGCTATTTAACCTATGCCCGTACCATTACTAAAAAAATGGGTGTAAAAGTCTTTGAATTCACTAATAAGGATGAGACTACCATTCCAAAAGTTTTACGGGATAAAAATTACCTGCAATATAAGCAGGCAAAAGATAAAGTTTTCATTCGCCTGCATGATGTCATTTTCTGGATTAAATTCTCCGATGTTTTGTTGATAGGTGACGCGGACAACTATTCTGCAATAACTCATAAAACGCTAAGCAAAATAAAAAAGTTAGCTTTTTTATCTGGGTACAATACGGTTAGTTTTTATTGGAATGAAAGGCTTCAGGCACCATCCTTTCTTCGTTACTTTAAAAAGCACAGTAAATTGCCCTCCTGCACCTTGCCATTAGATAATCCAATATTTTCAAATATTTTATTTACTGCAGCCGATTTTGATACCTGGTAATAACATGGAAAAATTAAAGGTTGGCATATTAATTAATTATAACAGTGGGGTAGCGGCCTGGGAATTAGAAACTGTTAGACAACTGCAAAAAGACAATTTTGTTTGTGATATAGTTTTTGTTGCTTACCGGCAATTTCAATTTCAAAAGATTAAAAATAATTGGGCCTATTACTTATTTAGAAAATTTGAAAACTGGTGGTTTACTTCAGAATATGTGGCCTCCATCAAACATCCTATTCCTGCAGGTTACAAATGCCTTAATCTTTTAACAATAATTGAAGGTGATAGACTAATAGCAGGCAAAGAAGATATCGATTTTCTAAGGCCACAATCACTCGACATTATTTACTCTTCAAAAAATAATTTTACAGAAGAAAATTTTTCCAGCCTTGCAAAATTTGGTTTATGGAGCATTTCTTTTGGTAATGAACAATATGAAAATAGCAAACCCGAAGCGTTTTGGGAAGTAATGAATGATGAACCTGTAACCGGCAGCAGCTTACATGTAAACTCCAAAAACAGGCGGCTTACAGTTTATGATTGCACAACTAAAACCGTTCCCTATTCCGTATTAAATAATTTTAATTCTATTGCCCGGCGCAGTTCTTCGTTCTTATTTTTTCGGTTGCGGGAGCTTTATTTACTTGGTGATGAAGTTTTTTTTTCTAAATATCCATTAGCTGGCATGGCAACTTTAAAACCATTAAAACCTCCATCTAATGGAGAGCTGACTTTCCTGTTCCTTAGAAATATTTACAAATACCTGCTTTATAAATGGAATGAAACAAAGAAGAACAAAAAATTTACCTTATTATATAAAAAAGGATCTCATACACCTGGAGACCCTGAACTTAAAAATTTTAAATCGCTGACCTTACCGGCTGATACATTTTGGGCTGATCCTTTTGTGATACAACAAAACGGCAAATTATTAATTTTTTTTGAAGAATTTCAAACCAAAAATGATAAAGCGCATATAAGCCTTATAGAGATTGACAAAACTGGAGAACCATCAAACCCGCAGCCAGTTTTAGACAAAAATTATCACCTTTCCTATCCCTTTGTTTTCAAGTTCAACAATCAATACTATATGCTTCCTGAAACCAGCGCTAATAAAACCGTTGAATTATACAAAGCCACCTCTTTCCCTGCTAAATGGGAATTAGCTCAAACACTTATAAACGATATCATTCTTATTGATCCAACATTGTTTTTTAAAGATGGAATTTGGTGGCTATTCGGCACTGCTCATACACATCCATTCACGTCTACCAATGATCAATTAATGCTTTATTATAGCAATAATCTGCTATCATCTGACTGGAAAAGTCATCCACAAAATCCGGTAGCTACACATCTTTCTAATTGCAGGCCTGCCGGAAAAATTTTTGAAAAAGATGGAAGATATTACCGGCCTGCACAAAACAATGCTTCAAAACAATATGGATACTCTGTCTCTATTAACGAGATAAAAACATTGAATGAACATACCTACAAAGAAGAAAAAATTTTAGAAATAAACCCATCTAAAGAAAATGGATTGCTGGCTGTTCACACATTAAATTTTTCTGATGAGATAACTGTAATTGATGGCATTCTTCGATGACTGTTACAGAAGTCAAATTCAAAAGTAAAAAGTAAAAAAACCGTTTCAAGTTGATGTCTACTTTTACCTTCTGCCTTCATTTATGTATCTCGCTTGTAAAATGAAATTCTATATCAGGATTGTTGATGCGTTCGGTATTTAAAAACCATTCGCTTTGTGCCAGGTAAATTAGGTGCCCGTCTTTGTCTTTGCCAATATTAGCATGTTTGAAGCGGGTAAACTCTTCAAGCTTTTTTGCATCAACGCTTGTGAGCCAGCAAGCTTTATAAAAAGGCAAAGAGTTAAAAACCACTGAAGCGCCATATTCATGTAGCAAGCGGTATTGTATCACTTCAAATTGCAGTTCCCCCACACAGCCTATTATCTTTTTATTGCCCCCAAATTGCGTGAACAACTGCGCTACCCCTTCATCTGTTAATTGCAGTAACCCTTTCTCTAATTGTTTTGTTTTCATAGGATCTTTATTCACTACTTCTTTAAATATCTCGGGCGAAAAAGAAGGAATGCCGGTAAAGAAAAAATCTTCACCTTCCGTAAGCGTATCACCAATTTTAAAATTGCCAGTGTCAAATAATCCAACTACATCACCGGGAAAGGCATCCTCTACGACGCTTTTATCACGGGCTAAAAAAGAATAGGGATTGCTGAACCGCACATCTTTATTAAGCCGCACATGATGAAAATATTTGTTACGCTCAAACCTACCGGAACATACCCTTAAAAAAGCAATCCTGTCTCTGTGCTTTGGATCAAGATTGGCGTGAATTTTAAAAATAAACCCGCTGAATTTATCTTCGTTTACCGCTACTATGCGTTTATTCGTTTCGCGGCTTCGTGGCCTGGGAGCTATGCGAATAAATGTATCCAGCATTTCTTTAACACCAAAATTGTTAATAGCAGAACCAAAAAATACCGGTGCTATATCACCCTCTAAATACTTATTATTATCTAAACTTCCATAAACGCCCGCAATCAATTCTACATCTTCTCTTAAAACAAGAGCATCATTTTCCCCGAGTTTTTGATTAAGTAGTGGTTCATTAATATCAGTGATAGAAATAATATTTTCGTCGGTTGCCCGAGTACTTGCAGCAAAAAGACGAAGGCTTTTATGATGCAAATCATACACACCTTTAAAATCTTTTCCATTATTAATGGGCCACGTCATCGGATGCAGGGAAATAGACAGCTCTTTTTCAATTTCTTCTAATAGATCAAACCTGTTCTTACCGTCGCGATCCAATTTATTTATAAAAACGATCACAGGGGTTTTGCGCATGCGGCAAACCTCCATTAAACGCCGGGTTTGTTCCTCCACTCCATTTACACTATCCACCACTAATATAACGCTGTCAACAGCCGTCAATGTCCTGTACGTATCCTCTGCAAAATCTTTGTGGCCGGGGGTATCTAATAAGTTGATCAGTGTATTATTGTACTCAAAACTCATTACAGATGTAGCAACTGAAATTCCACGTTGTCTCTCAATCTCCATAAAATCGGAAGTTGCATGCTTTTTAATTTTATTACTTTTTACAGCACCGGCCACCTGAATAGCTCCTCCAAAAAGTAAAAACTTTTCTGTTAAGGTTGTTTTGCCGGCATCGGGATGAGAAATAATTGCAAATGTTCTGCGCCGTCTAATTTCTTTCTCGTATTTCATAAATTTTTTAAGTTATCAGCATGGTAATTCTTGCAACTCCTGTTGCAAGTTTATCTTTGATAGACGAAGAGCTTTTTTACTGCACAAGTCTATTCTGACAGATTACACATTGGTAAGATCATAGTTGATGTTTATGCTGCTTATAGAAGCACCTTTTTTCCAATGTTTATAATTCAATTTCAATATGAATTATAGATATGAAATATTTAAAAGGGGTGCAAAGATAACTGTGTGCATGTATGAGTTCTTGAAAGTTTGTTGTTAAACCCTTTAACAAGGGTTAAGGGTTGATCCCTCAAGACTGTGTAAGAATATTCCTACCCGTTACCATTTTTCCTCAACAATATCAATAAATCATCACAAAAATAAAGGCACCATTTTTAGTCATATAAAAGTCAAATGTGGCAATATGGAAAATAACAGGGGAAGTGACGGTAAAGCTAATCAGGATGTGCAAAATAAAAGAAGGCGACATCAAAACCTGAGAGAAGTTTCCAATAATGGGTTTGAAGGGATGAATTTTGAACAACAAAGGGAAAATTATAGAACAAGAAACTCCGATGTCTCACAAAATGATCCTGACGAAAGAAGTACTGTACGCAGAAGAGGGAAGGATATTTAAAAAAGCATCTCTGAAACAATTTGATAGATTAAGATATTGGTTTTTTAAAAGCGAACCATAAAATACGCCTGGCTTATTAGCCAGGTGTTTTTTTTCTTAAATCAAGTATCAAAATAAATCCTGTCAAAATTTGACAGGATTAAAAAAAATTATAAAAATTTTTATCGGAGATCCACCACCTCCACACCCGGATATTTTGCTTTATTAAAAACAAAATCCGCATCGGTTATAAAAACCTCGGGTTTAAACGTGTTAATAGTATAGCTGTAACGATTACCAGTTTTTTCTAATATCCTGGCACTATAAAGTGTTTTGGTAGCTTTATCAATCCACAGGTACACCTTATGAAATGGTCGATTTTTATTAGTAGGCGTCATTTCAATTTCCTGTAGCACTTTACCTACTTCTTTCTTCTCGCCATTTAATTTATATAAAAAATCCTTATCGTAAAAACTGGTAAATAATTTTTGAGGGCTTAACTCACCACTGTTAACGTCCACATCCTTAACTGTTACTTCATTTGCCGCTTTATCATAGTTCCAGTTGATTTTTCCATCAGAAAAGATTTCCATGCCTGGAATACTTACACGGTACCTGCTACCCTTCATCTTTACAGTGCCCTTTTTTGTAGATATAGCCTTACCCTGTGCATTTTCAATTTTATAAGTAAATGTTGCCTGGGGCGATTTATACGTTTTAAACTTAGCACTTACTGCATCTAAAACCTTTTTTGCATCAGGGTCGTTTCTAACAGGGTTATTTGAGGTTGCATTTTGAGCAAAGGCAAAAAAACCTGTAGAAGCAACTGCTAGTAATGTAAAGAATTTTTTCATTTGAAATTTCATTTTAAATCATATAAAACCGGCGGAAAGCCAATGTTGCTACTTAGAGGCAATGTTTATACCGTTCGTTTAAAAGAGAAATCATCTTAACACCCTTCTAACTTAAACTTTGTAAATACTCCTGCAGGTCTGTTTCTGTTTTAATTAAAACTTCCCTGGCTTTGCTTCCCTGGTTAGGCCCTACTACACCTGCAGCCTCCAACTGATCCATTAAACGACCGGCACGGTTGTACCCTAGTTTCATACGGCGTTGTATTAAGGAGGTGGATCCAACCTGGTTCTGTACAATTAAACGGGCTGCATCTTCAAAAAAGGGATCCCTGTCAGATGCATCAAAATCCCTGCCCTCCTGGTCTTTTTCATCTACATATTCCGGTAATAAAAAAGGTTGCGGATAGCCACGTTGCTTTGCAATAAACTCAACCACTTTTTCTACTTCCGGCGTATCCACAAAAGGACATTGCAACCTGGTTATTTCGCCATTGTGAGAAATAAGCATGTCACCTTTTCCTATCAATTGTTCCGCACCGCCGGCATCTAAAATCGTACGTGAATCAATCTTAGAAGTAACCTTAAATGCAATTCGCGACGGAAAGTTCGCTTTAATAGTACCGGTAATAATATTCACAGACGGACGCTGTGTGGCAATAATAAGATGGATGCCAACAGCACGTGCTAACTGCGCCAAACGGGCAATGGGCATTTCAATTTCTTTCCCTGCTGTCATAATTAAATCGGCAAATTCATCAATTACCAAAACAATAAAAGGAAGATATTGGTGACCTTTCTGTGGATTTAGTCGCCGTCTAACAAATTTCTCATTGTATTCTTTTATGTTTCTTGCGCCAGCCTCTTTTAACAGGTCGTAGCGTGTATCCATTTCAATACATAAAGCATTGAGCGTATGAACTACTTTTTTTGTAACTGTTATTATCGCTTCTTCTTCGCCAGGCAGTTTTGCAAGAAAGTGTTTTTCAATCAAGAGGTACAAGCTTAACTCAACTTTCTTTGGATCTATCAAAACTAACTTTAACTGCGATGGATGTTTTTTATAAAGTAATGAAACCAATATGGCGTTTAAACCAACAGATTTTCCCTGGCCTGTTGCACCCGCCATCAGCAAGTGAGGCATACCAGCGAGGTCAACAATAAATAGTTCATTGTCAATTTTCTTTCCAATAGCGATCGGCAAACTATAATTGTTGTGTTGAAATTTTTCAGATGACAATAGTGTCTTAATGCTCACCACACTTTTTTTGTGGTTAGGCACTTCAATACCAATTGTTCCTTTACCTGGAATGGGTGCAATAATCCGGATGCCTAACGCTGCCAGGCTCAAGGCAATATCATCTTCTAAATTCTTAATTCGTGAAATACGGACCCCTGCTGCGGGTACAATTTCATATAAAGTGACTGTAGGCCCGACAGTAGCCATTATTTTTTGAATAGTAATATCATAGTTTTTCAGAGTATTAATGATCTGGTTTTTATTGGCTTCTAATTCCCCGGGGTCCTGAACAATTTTTTCGCTGCCATGTGTTTCAAGCAGATCTATGGTTGGATATTTATAATCTCTTAAATCAAGCGTAGGTTCATAAGGCGGCAGATCACAATAACCCTTCTCTCCTTCTTCTTCAACAGACTTGTCCTCTGCAATTTTTATTTCCAATTCAATATCATCGATAAATGTGCGTTGTTCTTTTGAAGTTTTTTTCGCATTCAATTCCCCCAATTCATCCGTATCAGTTAAATCTTCCCTGTGTAAAATATCATCCACCATTTCTTTTTCAACCGGCGATTGTATGACCAATGGAAGGTCATTTTCTTTTTCAATCATTTCCATTCCATTAAAAGCAGAATCATCAACTTGCGAAATATCAGTCGTTTTTTCTGAGTCACTGGTTTCATTGCCTGAACCAGATGCAAACCTTTTCCTATCAGGCATTTTAAAAACAGGATTAAATTGCCATATCAGATAACTAACCCCCACCAAAAATAATAAGGCGGCAGTGCCAATAGTTCCCATGAAATTAACAAGCCAGTCACTGATCATGATTCCGACCTTACCGCCGTAGGGAAAAGCAGCGCTGGAAAATATAAAAGCACAACAAACCGATACGATCAATAATCCAACTGTTACGTATTTTAAATTGCGCCAGATGGAAAACACTTTCCTGTTGAATAACAGGTTTATGCCAGAAACAAAAAAGAAAGTACAAAAAAGCAAGGAGGCAACACCAAATCCACGGTAAATAAAAAAATGAGAAAGGTAAGCGCCGAGCCGCCCTAATAAATTTGAAACAGGCCTATTATTCTCATTATCCCATAAAAAACCTGACTCCTTATTTAATACCTGGTCCTGGTCTTCCTTCCAGGTAAAAAAATAAGATATAAAAGAAATAAACAGAAAGATGGAGATTAACAAAGAAAGGGTGCCAATGATCTTCCAGGTGCGTTCATCACGGGCCAGCTTTTTTAAATCAATCTTTTCTTCACGGTCTTTTTTAAGATTTTGTGCATTATTTTTCTTTACGGCCATTTTATTCTTTTCGGGTCTTATCTCTTTCTTTTTAATAGCACGTATAGGTATATCGGATTTTTTTAGCTTACCAGCCATAAAAACAAAGATAGGAATGATGCGCCTCACCCCAACCCTCTTTCCAAAAATGGAAACCGCAAATACCCAAGCCAAAAAAGTTAGCTCTATAATAATTTGTATGGGTAAACCCAATTAGAGAAAGCAAATTGCAAACCTTAATAGAAATGACTTGTAATAGTAAATTACAGCCTTATTAAAACGATGGAGGAAAGCTAATAAGGTTGTACAGAGTTCCTAAGAACCTTTTTCTCTACTAAGGTTGAAAGAGGGGTAAGGCATTCAACACAAATCACCTTAGAACCAAAGTTTCATTAGAATGAAATTTTATTCCCGTAAAAAATAATTATTTTTTTAGCAGACTTATTAGCAACAATATCCAGCCAATAATAAATAAAAGCCCGCCAATTGGTGTAATTAACCCGATACCTGTTGTACCGACTTTATTCATTGCTTTTAAAGAAGCGAGTAAGTAAAGAGATCCGGAAAAGAGAACTACGCCACCTATAAAAAAAATACCAGCAAAATTTAATAGAGAATTTTGCAAGCGCTCATATAAAACCCCTAAGATCAACAAGGCAAGTGCATGATACATTTGATATTGCACACCCGTTTGATAAGTAGATACTGTTTCGGGCCCTACCATTTTTTTTAATCCATGCGCTCCAAATGCACCCAGAACAACTGCTAAGCCAGCGAGAATGGTTCCAATAATTAAAAAAGATTTTTGCATAAGTTTAATTATGAAAGATTTTAGATACCAGGTCATCCACTGTCATTTCTTCTTCCTGGAAAGTCAACGATGCCTGTTGGTAAAAAATTCTACGGCCCCTGAACTTATTGCTGATATAAGATCTTAATTGCTCATCAGATAAATCTTTTATTAGTGGCCTCGTTTCTTTTTCTTTTACCAAACGATTGTATAAATTATCCATTGAACAATTGATCCAAATGGTTACTCCATTTTTTTTTAAATAATCTATATTATTAAAAAAACACGGCGTACCACCACCACATGCCATTACAAACGATTCATGATTTTCAGTTAATAAATGCAATACATCTTTTTCCAGAAGCCTGAAATATTCTTCTCCTTCGCTTTCAAATATCTTATTAACAGTTCTTTCTTCATGCTCTTCAATTTTTTCGTCAAGATCGAAGAAAGGAAGTATAAGTTTTTCACTTAATTGTTTACCCCAATGTGTTTTACCACAACCCATGAAACCGATGAGGAAGATGCGTAAGGCCCCCTGTCCCCCGGTGGGGGAACTTAGGTCATCATTTTCATCTGTTTCTTCAATCATGTTTAATTATAACATTAGAATTGAACAATACTTTTTACAGATAGTGATGATTGCATAATGTTCAATAGTATTACAAATGTACAAGAGTGCGCAAGGAACGATGATAGTAGCAATGGGAATACCTAATAAAAAAATTTTTCATGAAGCCTATTAAACTAATAAAGTTTGTTCAACCTAAGTTCCCCTACCGGGGGACAGGGGGCCTCCTCGTTCGGGGGAGAGGGGCCCCCTTATGTAAACGCATTCAACCCTGTTACATCCATTCCGGTGATCAATAAATGTATATCATGTGTTCCTTCATAAGTAATAACACTTTCAAGGTTCATCATGTGGCGCATAATGCTATACTCGCCGGTTATGCCCATGCCACCGAGCATTTGGCGGGCATCACGTGCAATGGTGGTGGCTATTTCGCAGGAATTTCTTTTTGCCATGGACACTTGTTGTGGCGTGGCTCTTCCTTCATTCATCAACACGCCCAAACGCCAAACTAATAATTGCGCCTTGGTAATTTCAGTGATCATTTCAGCCAGTTTTTTTTGCTGTAATTGAAAACTTCCAATGGGACGATCAAACTGTATTCTTTCTTTACTGTATCGCAATGCTGTATCATAACAATCCATAGCTGCACCCAATGCACCCCAGGCAATACCATAACGGGCCTTGGTTAAACAACCCAACGGACCTTTTAATCCTTTGATAGCTGGAAAAATATTTTCTTTTGGCACTTTTACATTATCAAAAACCAATTCACCGGTTGATGATGCACGTAAGCTCCACTTGCCATGCGTAGTGGGTGTGCTAAATCCTTCCATTCCTTTCTCAACAATCAAACCCCTTATATCGCCGGTTTCATCTTTTGCCCATACGACAGCCACCTGCGAAAATGGAGAATTGGAAATCCACATTTTGCTTCCATTTAAAATAACATGATCACCAGCATCCTTGTAATTGGTTAACATACCCGCTGGATTACTTCCGTGATCGGGCTCTGTTAATCCAAAACAACCAAGCCATTCGCCGCTTGCCAGCTTTGGTAGAAATTTTCTTTTTTGTTCTTCACTTCCGTAGGCATAGATAGGAAACATGACCAGCGAACCTTGTACCGATGCGGTTGACCGCACGCCGCTATCGCCTCTTTCCAATTCCTGCATCATTAGTCCATAGCTGATATAATCCAAACCGCCACCGCCATATTCTGTTGGAACGGTGGGTCCGAAACATCCGAGGTCGCCCAATTGTTTTACGATTTGTTCAGGGAACTCTGCCCGTTGCGCATAGTCTTCTATAATGGGAGAAATTTCTCTTTTTACATAATTGCGAACCGTGTCGCGAATGAGCTTTTGCTCATCTGTCAATAATTCATCAACTAAATAATAATCAGGAGATTGAAATTGATCATTTGCCATGGCGGCAAAAGTAAGAAAATAGAAGCCCCCATCCCCTGACGGGGAGTAATAGTATTAAAGTATTTAAATTACTAAAAGGTATAGGGGTAAATTATTTTGCCATATCAATCTTCACTTTTTTATTCTTGATCTTTTGGTCTTTTATTAATTGTAATGTATGGCTTGCAGCAGCTTTACGAATAGCAACGAAAGAAAAAAAATCTTTCACTTCTATCAACCCAATATCTTCTTTTTTTAATTGTGCTTTGTTGGATAAGAACCCTACAATATCAATCTTGTTTACCTTATCTTTTTTACCTGCGCCTACAAAAAGCGTTGCCCATTTTGGTTTTTCGGGTAAGGCAATTGTTGATGTAAGTTCGATTTTTTCCACAGGCGTCGTAATGTACGTGGGTAATTTTTCATCGCGGTTCAAAATAAGTATGGCTGTGCCGCTGGCATCCACCCTGGCTGTGCGGCCATTGCGGTGTGTAAAAATATCTTCCGTAGCAGGCAAGTGATAGTGAATAATATAACGGATGTTAGGTATATCTAAACCCCTTGAAGCGAGGTCAGTTGTTACCAATACGTTTATACTCCCATTCCTGAATTTCGCAAGAGCCATCTCCCTATCCCGCTGCTCCAAAGCGCCATGGTAAAAAGTATTTGTTATTCCTTTTTGTGAAAGATATTCACTTGCACGTTCCACCGACTCACGGTGATTACAAAAAATAATGGTTGAACGGTTTCCTAGATGACAGATGAGTTTAAATAGTGTTTCAAGTTTGTCTTTACCATCTGACATTACAGATTGAATAGCTAATGCACTGGAAGCTTTCTCGTCACCTGGTAAAAACTCCAATCTAACAAGATCATCTGCACCAATAAAACCAGGGATTTCTATTGCGTCGGTAGCTGAAGTAAGAATTCTTTTTTTGATTGCTGGCAAAGAACCAATAATAAAAGATATTTCTTGTTCAAAACCTTGCTCCAATGATTTATCAAATTCATCCATCACCAGCGTTTGAATTGAATCGACTGTGATATTCCCCCTGCGAATATGATCTGCTAAACGGCCAGGCGTGCCAACTACTAAGGCCGGGGGCTGCACTAAATTCTTTTCTTCAATTTCTCTTTTATGGCCTCCATAGCAACAGGTAATTTTAAAACCAGTGATCATTGAGCGAAACACCTGCTCTATTTGTAAGGCAAGTTCCCGT
>MWVW01000189.1_pt1 | contig 14466 bp, 11 predicted proteins | sample 1047191 | NCBI WGS metagenome assembly MWVW01 (sample SAMN06349985, study PRJNA376086) | soil metagenome | isolation source: MtG22-5 sample Antarctic (ecotone) | place: Antarctica
AAAGAAAATGTAATTAAAACCAACACAAATAATATTATCACTATATTCTTCTCAAGAAAAACTCTTTTCATAAATGATTAAATCAGGGGCGCAAGATAAGTGATAATTAAAAATAATACCAGATTTATACTGTTTAATTTATTTTTTATCATTAAATGTTTTGATATAGGATAATATTTGTTTTACTCCTGTTCGTTTAACCGCAGACGTTACAAAATGAGGGGGTAATTCTTCCCATTGTTCTTTCAGGGCTTCCATAAATCGCTTTACATTGGCAGAGGCTTCCCGCTGTGTGCTTTTATCTGCTTTTGTAAATACAAGTGAAAAAGGTATTTGCCATTCGCCTAATTGGTTTATGAATTTCAGGTCAATATCCTGCGGTTCGTGGCGGCTGTCAATCAATGCAAAAAGCGTTACAAGGTTTTCTCTTTTTCGAATGTATTCTTCAATCATCTTTTGCCAGCTTTTCCTTTGTGTTTGCGATCGCCTGGCAAAGCCATAACCTGGCAGGTCAACGAGGTACCATTCTTTTTTATCATTCGATGTGATACTGAAATGATTGATCAGTTGTGTTTTTCCTGGCGACCCGGACACTTTAGCCAGTTCTTTTTTATTTGTCAAGGCATTAATAAGAGACGATTTGCCTACATTACTCCGGCCGATAAATGCATACTCGTGGCGGTCTGGTTTGGGGCAGTTATTAATAGAAGGGCTGCTGATTAAATAAGCTGAGTGTGTAATTTCCATGCCGGTTTGAAGTATGAATAATCAGTTTTCAAGTAAACAATTAACTCACAAAGGTATTATTGAATTTTTGCCTGGGCTAAGGAAAAGATTCACTATAGGGGCTGAATAGAATTACCAGCCGTAGAAGTGAGTGACACAACAGAAGCCCAATAGAATTTTTATAGCCGGCAAGAAGAAAATTAATCTATACATCTAAACTAATCCTATTAATCAACGATTAACTTTGCCGGTTAATGACGGATTTCCCCCACGATCAAATCAAACCTTTTGCTGATGCTGCAGGAAAGAAGGAGCAGGTGAGCAAAATGTTCGATAGCCTTGCACCCCGGTATGATTTCATGAACCGGTTTTTAAGTGCAGGTATAGATGTATTGTGGCGAAAAAAAGCAATTAATATTTTTAAAGAGGCTGCGCCGCAGCAATTATTAGATGTGGCGACTGGCACGGCTGATATGGCCATACTAGCTGCTAAATTATTAAGAACGAAAAAAATAACCGGTATTGATATTTCGCAGAAAATGTTGGAAATAGGACAACAAAAAGTAATAAAAGAGGGTTTAGAAAGCAGGATAAAACTGTTGAAGGGTGATAGTGAAACAATAAATTTTAGTGATAACTCGTTTGATGGGGTGATGGTAGCTTTTGGGGTGAGAAATTTCGAGCATTTAGAAAAAGGATTGGGTGAAATATTGAGAGTAATGAAACCAGGTGCCCAATTAGTGGTGTTAGAATTTAGTAAACCTAAAACAGCCATCGTCCGAAGCTTTTACAATCTGTACATGGGTGTATTAGCACCAGAGATGGCAAAGTGGTTCCATCAGAATAAAAAAGCCTATCAATATTTGAACGAATCCGCAAGGGCTTTCCCGGACAGGGAGGCATTTATAAATATTTTAAATAAAACAGGTTATTCCGATACCTCATTTAAACCGCTAAGCTTAGGAATATGTTGTATTTACATTGGAAGAAAACGATAGCGATACGCCGCAATTATTTTTTTGTTTTTTTAATGTCTCTTTTATCGCTGAATGCACATGCGCAAAAGGAGTTGTACCTGGAGGGGCATGACCTAAAGCCTTACTATTTTGGTATTACACTGGCTGGAAATTTATCCCTTTTCCAAACAGAATTACATTCATCTTTTTTAACGCAGGATAGTATTATGGTAGCGGAACCCACAAAGTCAGGTGGTTTTGCTTTAGGATTATTGGCAACAACCCGGCTATCCAATCGTTTTGAGGCCAGATTTAACCCAACCCTAATGTTCACTGAACGTAACCTCCGTTATAATTTAAAATACCAGGATTTTGATAATGCATACATAGCAAATCAAAAAGTAGAATCTGTTATTGTTACTTTTCCTGTACAGTTAAAATTTCGTTCTGACCGGATTGGAAATTTTCGTGTGTATATGCTGGGTGGCGGCAAACTTGATTATGATCTTGCCTCAAATGCAAAGGCCCGCAAGGCAGAAGATATGGTAAAGATCCAGAAAATTGACTATGGAATTGAAGGAGGCATTGGGTTCAACTTTTATAATAAAAGTTTTATTCTTTCGCCGGAGATAAAGATCAGCAATGGCTTACGTAATATGCACAGCCGCGATGTGAACTTAAAATACTCCAGCGTTTTTGATCGCATACAATCCCGCATGATTGTTTTTTCTATTCATTTGGAAGGGTAATTTTTAAATCTAAAAATCAAATTCTCTCCGTTCTACATTCCATCGCACCCCTAAAGAAAAAAGGGTTGTATTTTTTTTGAAAGAATTCAAATTTGCACTTTGCCTTCTGTATAAACTAAACGCCTCAATAAATAAATTGGGTCTTAGTTCATAAGACACTAACATTGATGCCAACGCTGTTTTGGTAGTTACTCCTGAACCAACATCAAAGCCATAATCCATCTTACGAAAAGGAGGTATATTAGGTAGGAAAATATTTCCACCAAAAGATGTAGTACCAGTATCCTTCCCCTGCTTAAAATAGATTGCTTTTGCATGTAGTAACCAACGCGGTGCAGGCTGGTAGCGGGCTATACCTAAAAACTCCTGGAAATTGGCACCTAACGGATGTGCAAGCGGCTGGTTATAGTGCGTATAGTTAGCAACCGAGTCACGGTGAGAATAAGTAAATGGACGAACCCTGTTTGTTTCAACCTGCAGATCCAGGTTTTTTATTTTGAAGGCATCAATATATTTAGCGCCTGCCTGTATTCCAAATTTATTACCCCACCAGCCGTTCCCCTTGCGTGATTCTACTCTGCTAAATTCATCCAATAAAAACTGTCCGTAAATCTGAAATTTTTTAGCAACATTCGCTTTAATATCAAAACCTGCAACTGAATTGTCGAAACTGCCGCTTTGTTGTTCAATTGAACGGTAAAAAATAATAGGGTTTAAGTAACCAAATTCAAAATAATCTTTGCGGCCAAAAACTACTCCTTCGAATAAGCCAATATTCAGCCATTTGGTAACCGACACGTCAAGATGATGCATGGCAGCATATTTTTTAGGAAAAAGATTATCTGCGCCAAGCCTGTTGCCTGAAGTCAATTCCATAAACAAATTCTGGTAATTAAATTTCCAGATACGGGTATTGAGTTTCAGGAATAACATATTGGAAGAGAAATCGCTCAGGAACAAACTACGGTGACCATTGCCAATAAAATTTTTATCGTAGCCAAAAGCAATATCAATTATTTTGGCCACATGGGTGGTAATATAACCACGTGCATCAAAATAATCTACTCCACCAGGGTCTTTAAAATCCTTGTAAAAACCGGCACCGGGTACGGCTTTCCGTTCAGTTATGAACTGTTGTACATATAAAGGATCCCGTTCCTGGTTATCAGTAATGGAGGCAGCAAATCCTACTTTGTCGGCTATGCGGCCGCGTAGGGATATACCGCGGGTATTTAAAAATAGATGTTGATCATTATCATTCTCTTTCGATACTGTGTATTGGATCACCGGGTTTATGGCTAAAAAGAAATTCTCTTTATTTACTTCATAAAAGTTGGCTGGTGTTTCATAAAAGCTTTTCCAAATTGGTTTCTTACTTAAAAAATCGCTACGTTGCCCTACTGCCCACTCAAGGTTGCTCATCATGGCCAGCCGTAAATTATATTCATCCACTTTAGTAAAGAGAGTGGAGTCCATGCGGCCAATGCGTGGGATCATTTGATTGCGACTATATGGTTTTGTTTTAGAAAAATTAAGAACGGAATCAGTGCCGGACTTTATCTCTAATCTTTCTATCAAACTATTTTCTTTAGCGCCAAATGGAATATATGTGGTTTGAGAAGAACCAATAAAAGGGATCAGTAAAAAAAGAAGCCTAACCAGGGTTTGTTTAAATTGCATGTACTATTCTTTGGTGATTAAATTATGCAAAAGTACCTGATTAAGAACATCCATATTGTAAACGAAGGACGTCTCTATTTTTCGGATGTATTAATCAGCAATGAACGGATAGAAAAAATAGAGCCAAATATTTCGGCTAAACATAACGTAATTGAAATTGACGGTGAAGGAAAATATTTATTGCCCGGCGTTATAGATGACCAGGTTCATTTTCGCGAACCAGGATTAACGCACAAAGCCAATATTTATACAGAAGCAAAAGCCGCGGTAGCAGGTGGCGTTACTTCTTTTATGGAAATGCCAAACACAATCCCACCAGCATTTACGCAAGATTTGTTGGAAGAAAAGTATAATATAGCCGCACAAACTTCTCTGGCCAATTACTCGTTTTTTATGGGCACTTCTAATGTTAACGTGGATGAAGTGCTAAAGACAAATGATAAAAAGAGCAAAGTATGCGGGATAAAAATATTCATGGGTTCTTCCACTGGCAATTTGTTGGTAGATAATTTTCTAACTCTTGATAAAATATTTGCTGAAACTGAATTATTGATTGCCACACACTGCGAAGATGAAGAGATCATTAAGAAAAACCTCTTAACACTAAGGCAAAAGAAAAATGTTTTAGAAGTTTCTGATCATCCAATTGTGCGCAATGAAGAAGCCTGTTTTGAATCATCATTTAAAGCAGTGCAATTAGCAAAAAAACATAATAGCCGTTTACATATTTTGCATATAAGCACTGCAAAAGAATTGCAACTTTTTTCTCTCGCATCATTTGCGGGACTTCAATTGAAAGATAAAAGAATCACAGCCGAAGTTTGTGTACACCATTTACATTTTACGGCAAATGATTATGCAGCATTTGGCAACTTAATTAAATGCAATCCCGCCATAAAAGCGCCACATCATCGTGAAGCTTTATGGGAAGGTTTATTAAATGATCAACTTGATGTAATTGCGACGGATCATGCTCCCCACTTATTGGAAGAAAAGCTACCCAACAATGAAGCTTTCCACAAAAGCTGGCCTTTGCGTGATGGCAAAGCCTCACCTATGGGGGGAGGTTTGGAGGGGGCCGCAGGTATTCCATTGGTTCAACATTCATTGTTGTTGATGCTTTTTTATTACAAGCAAGGCAAAATTTCATTGGAAAAAATTGTTCAAAAGATGAGTCATGCAGTAGCAGATTGTTTTAAAATAAAAGACAGGGGCTATATTAAGGAAGGTTATTTTGCTGACCTGGTTATAATAGATTTTAAAGAAGCAACATCAATAACAAAAGAAAACATTATGTACAAATGTGGCTGGAGCCCTTTTGAACGGCAAACCTTTCCTGCAGCTATCACGCATACATTTGTTAATGGAAATCTTACTTGGGGAAATAATATTTGGAATGAATCTATAAAAGGAAAACGGCTTTTATTTAATAGGTAAGATCAGTATATAATATTGAAGATTTAATATTGAATATTGAAGTTTTTAGCAATATTAAATCTTACATATTCAATCTTCAATAGCTATGCAGATAGATAAAATAACTTTTAACGATATTTCCATTTTTCATCCGGAAGAAGAATTCTCCATTTTTCATAAACTCGATTTTACTAAAACCGTTGGCGGTAAAGAATGGTTGAAACGTTTTTTTGCTGAGCCTCACCATGACCTGAAACGTATTATTGGCACACAAAAGATTCTTAAAACACTGATTGAGCATTTAGATGAATGGCCGGCAGAAATCACGAACGGAACTATCTTAATGACAGACAAGTTCATGGAGTATAATCTCGATCCTGTTCCTCGAAATAGAAATGCACTGAATAGCTATACCTATAAGCTTTTGCATAGTCATGATTATGCAATGATTAAATATTGCAATAAACATTTCACAGATTTTTTTCGCGGCCTGAAAAAAATATCTCTTCTTTTTTCTAAAATTGATCTGCCACAAACCTTTCTTTTTCATATTGAGAGGATTGAAAAAGTTTTGGCAGAAGAACCGCTTAAAAGATTAGCTGCTACCCCTCCGGGTGAAATTTTTTCTATTCAGCAGAACCTGTATTTTGCTTTTTACCTGCGTACGCGTTATAAAAATGATACCCTGGAAATGATAGATGTTTTCAGCCGGCTGGAGGCATGGTACTCTATGGCTGTGGCCGTAAAAACCTATAACCTCCAATTTCCGACATTCATAGACCGGGAACAACCTTTTTTAAAAGCAGAAGGTTTGTATCATCTTTTATTACAACAGCCGGTTGCTTATGACGTCGTGATGAATACCGACCAGAACTTTTTGTTTTTAACGGGCGCTAACATGGCTGGGAAAAGCACACTCATCAAGTCGGTTGGCTCCTCAGTTTTTTTAGCCCATTTAGGCATGGGTGTGCCTGCAAAAGAAATGCAATTAACCTTGTTTGATGGACTGTTGACAAACATAAATGTAGCAGACAATATTGCGAAAGGTGAAAGTTATTTTTATAATGAAGTGCAGCGAATAAAAAATACCATCTATAAAATTAACGACGGAAAAAAATGGCTAGTGCTCATTGATGAACTATTTAAAGGCACCAATGTACAGGATGCTATGAAATGTTCATTAACAGTGATCAAAGGATTGATTAAAATAAAAAATTCTTTATTTATTTTATCTACTCATTTATACGAGATAAGCGAAGAGTTAAAAGCAATTCCCAACATCTCTTTTAAATATTTTGAAACAACAGTCACAGACGATCAGCTTGAATTTAGCTACCAATTGAAAGATGGGGTAAGCAATGACCGCATTGGCTACGTAATTTTAACGAGGGAAAAAGTGGTAGAGATGCTGGAGAAGTTATAGGCTCCGTGAAACGTGAGAAGTGAAAAAATTTGTCGTTGGCGTTTCACATTTGATTATTTCAATTCAGCACTGCCAAAAAGATGATTAAATCTTTCGCAATGAATTAGCGCATAACGATATTGTTTAAAATCAGGCATGCCGGGTATCTCATACACCTGGTTTCCATTAGTAGATTTTAAATCGCCCAACGAAATATGAGATGAAGGCGTCGATTCTTTTGAAAGATAAACTTTCAAATCCGGTCCGTTATCAGATTTAAAATTCATCAGCTTTAAGGCATACTTACCGTTTTCTAAAACGATTAAGGCTTCTCCACTTACATTTTGATTTTGGCGTCCGATAAAAACACCAGAATATTTTGTGACTGCTGCGGGGCTTACCATTTCATTCAAAGTTTCTGTAGAAGTTTTGTTGCAACTAACAGTAAAAATTAGAATTGAAAAGCTAGCTATCAGGTAAGAAAGTTTTTGTAAGCGCATACAGGCTGTTTAGTTAATGACCAATGAGTAAGGCATACAAATTACCATACTTTGTAAGGGAAACTGCGTTTTAAATATAACAATTGTATCACTTTCTTGTCACTTTACAGGAGCATTGTTACCGGATTCTCCAGGTATTTTTTAAATGTTTGCAGGAAAGCGGCTCCCACAGCGCCATCCACGCTTCTGTGGTCACAACTTAGGGTCACTTTCATAACATTGCTTACACCAAAGGATTCTCCTTTACGAACTACTGTTTCTTTAATTCTGCCCACAGCCATAATAGCGCTGTCGGGTGGATTTATTATGGCTGTGAATTCATCTATATCCATCATTCCTAAATTAGAAATGGTAAACGTGTTGCCGCTAAATTCGTTGGGCTGCAGTTTTTTGCTCTTTGCTTTTCCTGCCAGTTCTTTTGTTTCTGCTGAAATCTCGCTTATTGTTTTCTGATCAGCAAAGCGTACCACCGGCACAATTAATCCTTCTTCTATTGCTACAGCTACGCCAATATTTATATGTTGGTTTTGGCGGATAAAATCACCCATCCATGAACTGTTAACTGCCGGATGTTTTCGCAGCGCCATGGCACAAGCCTTTACCACCATATCGTTAAATGAAATTTTTACTTCGCTAATTTCATTCATTTGCACCCGGGCCTCCATGGCTTTATCCATGTTAATTTCCATGGTGAGGTAAAAATGCGGTGCGCTGAATTTGCTTTCGCCTAAACGCTTTGCAATTATTTTGCGTATTTGCGACACCGGGGTGTCTGTATATGACTCCTGACCGCTGACCCTTGATTGTTGACTACTAACTGAAGCCGGCTTCGGAACAAAATGATCAATATCAGTTTTTGTGATCCTTCCATTATCGCCGGTGCCTTGTACCTGGGAAATATCTATTCCTTTTTCTTTTGCTAATTTTTTTGCAAGGGGAGAAGCTTTGATACGGCCATCAGCATTCGTTTCTGGTTTCTCGTTCCCGGTTTGTTCGTTGATCGCTGTTTGTTGATCGTTGACCGTTGATTGTTTTGATTGACTTTCCTGACTTCCGACTTCCGACTTCCTTGTTCCCTGTTCCTTGTTCTTCGATTCTGCACCTCCCTTATTTGCTGCTACAATTCCTGCCACATCCACTTTTCCTTCTTCACCAATAATACAAAGCAGGTCATTTACTGCAATTTTTTCTCCTTCTTTAGCGCCCTGGTGCAACAATTTTCCATTCTTATAACTTTCCAGTTCCATGGTGGCCTTATCTGTTTCAATATCTGCCAGTATATCTCCTTTTTTTACTGTATCTCCTACTTGTTTATGCCAGCCTGCTATTACACCTTCTGTCATGGTATCGCTGAGTCGTGGCATTAAAACCACTTCTTCCATTTTACTTAAATCCATTGCAGCAGAAACATTCTTATTTTTTAAAGGTTCTTTTTTTGTCGGCACATCACCTTCAGCTTTATCGGCTGTATCTGTTTCTTTTGTTACAGGTTTTTGCATATCAGGTTGTCCTTTGCCTGCCGGTTTATTACCGGAAATATGTTGTGAAATATCTTCACCTTTTTTACCAATAATTGCGAGGAGATCGTTTACCTGTATCTTACCGCCTTTATCAGCACCCATGTGGAGCAAAGTCCCATCTTTATAGCTCTCCAATTCCATTGTTGCTTTGTCCGTTTCTATTTCAGCTAACAGTTCACCTTTTTTTACAGGATCGCCAACTTTTTTATGCCATTCAGCAATTACACCTTCCGTCATTGTATCGCTAAGGCGAGGCATCAAGATCACTTCAGCCATGTTCGGTATTTTAAAATTTATCCGCCGTGAAATTAAAGCAAAACAGGGAAACGGAGTTAATTAGCTGGTTTGATGATTTGATAATTTGAGGATGCATCTTTCTCTTAAATCGCTGCCATTAATTTTTGCGATCCCTAAATCATGATTCAGACATTTTTGGTTCAGACATTTAATAATCTAACTCCAGCCTCAGCCTGTCCCGTAATTCTTTTACTAATGGATATTGTTCAATAATTTTTTGGTATTGTTCTTTAGCGCTTAAGGTGTTATCGTTTGAAACATTTTGCTGTGGTGCATTTGTAATAATAATGCTAAACTGCAAGGCTTTATTACATAATTTTTTTTGCAGAAATGCACAGGCTTTGTTCCGTTCAAATTCTAAAAATTTTTGGTTGATATTATTATTAACCACTGCTTCAAAACTATTAGCATCAATAATTATCAGTTGTGCTAATTCAAAGCTTTGCCAGGCTGGATTTTTAGCCTCTTTTAAAATCTGGATAAACGCTAGCCAGGCTTTTTCTAATGAGGAAAGTTCTAAGGTATTGTCTTTAACAACTTCATCGCAATCATTAGTGCCAACCTGGCGGCGAATAGAATCCAGTGAAGATATTTTTTTTGCAGAAGTTGGAGGGATTACATTATAAACTTCTTTTACTTCTTCAACCGTCTCCATTTTTTCTTTTGCTGTTTCTATTATCAGCTTTGCATTATTAGGCTTTGGAGGTGACTGGGATTTTGCTTCACTAGTTTCTTTCTTTTCAACAGTTGGTAAAGACTTAAAAGCGATTGGGGCAAGTTGTTTAAAAGCAATTGACCTCGCTGTATCCGTTAGTTTGTTTTTTTCAATGCCACTTCCCTGCAAAGTCAGTTGTAAAGCCTGTTGCAGGTAACAAAGTTTAATTAAAACCAATTCTACATGTAATCGTTTATTCCGGGCAGCTTTAAAATTAATTTCTGCTTCATTTAAAATGTTCAGTGCACTAATCAGGTAAGCGGCATCGCTTTTTTTGGCTGTCTCAACATATTTTTTCCTGAAGCTTTCAACCACCTCCAGCAGGCTGGCCACGCGTTCATCTTTACAGATCAATAAATTCCTGATGAACTCAGTTAATCCATTCAGTACCATATCTCCTTCAAAACCTTTTTTATTAATATCATCGTACAACAACATAGAACCGGCCAAATCCTGGTCACGCATGCAATCCATCAACTTAAAATAATAATCCGCATCAAGTATATTTAAATGTTCGATCGCATTTTCATAAGTTACCACTCCATTGGTAAAGCTTACAATTTTATCGAGTATGCTCAGCGCATCCCGCATGCAACCTTCGCTTTTCTGCGCCACTAATTGCAAGGCGGCTTCCTCCGCATTTACTTCTTCTTTTTGCGCAATCTCCTGTAAATGTGTAACGGTATCCTGCAAGGTGATCCGCTTAAAATCAAATATCTGGCAGCGGCTTAAAATGGTAGGAAGAATTTTATGTTTTTCTGTAGTGGCTAAAATAAAAATGGCATAGGGTGGAGGTTCTTCCAGGGTTTTTAAAAAAGCATTAAAGGCCGAAGGACTAAGCATGTGTACCTCGTCAATGATATATACTTTGTACCTGCCTGCCTGCGGTGCAAAACGTACCTGGTCAACGAGGTTGCGGATATCATCCACCGAATTATTACTGGCAGCATCTAATTCATGAATATTCAGGGAAGTGCCTTCATTAAAAGACTTGCAGGAATTACACGTATTGCAGGCCTCACCTTCCTCTGTTTGATTTTCGCAGTTGATGGTTTTGGCCAGGATGCGGGCACAGGTGGTTTTGCCTACACCACGCGGACCACAAAAAAGAAAAGCATGCGCTAAATGATCATTCCTGATTGCATTTTTCAGCGTTGTTGTAATATGTTGCTGGCCGATAACGGTATCAAAGCTTTGCGGCCTGTATTTTCTTGCAGATACTATAAATTTTTCCATAACACGATTGCAATCTAAAACAATCTGGCTATTTAATTTTTCAAATATTTCCACAAAATGTATGGAACGCAGCTAACACAGATTATGATGATCTACGCTGATCTCAACCATCATAATAACCAGTGTCTTTTTTGTGTGAATTAATTTAAAACAGGATGTCGTACAAATTCTTTTCTTCTGTCAAATAGATAACGATAAGTAATCAATTGCCGGGTTTGGTGCACATCACCGAGACTTAGTGCGACATTCAACATTTTAGGATTGAAATCACCGATCCATTGCATCTCATATTCAGTATATTCCATGTTGATGACCGTTTTGTAGGCTTCTCCTGCAATAAAAGCGTCAATGCCTTTGCCTTGAAATTCAGGTACGATCCCAAAAACAATTCCATTAAATTTTGTGCAGGGCTTCGTTTGTTTGACCCATAAAAATTTGAGCTTATGAAGCAAGTCGAATTTTCCATTTAAATGTTTAAACCATTGGTTCAGGTCGGGCAGGTTTACAAAAATTGCAATAGGCATTTCTTTGTGATAGACATACCAAATAATTTTTTCATCCATCACTGGTTTCATTTTTTTGAACATTAACATCACCTGTTCTTTTTTTAATTCTTTTAAACCGCCATGTCCTGCCCACGCTTTATTGTAAACCGTGGCAAAATCCGAAGCATATTTTTCAAGTGCCGTTTTCTTTATTGTACGCACTTCAAAATCAGGATCTTTTTCAAAGATGGCGTGACGAGCCAGGGTTTTATCAGATAGCTTTTGCTTGGGATGTTTTCCAAAGCAGATTTGGTTAAAAAAAGGCTGGAAGCCATAAGTTTCAAATAGGTTCTGATAGTAGGGCGGGTTGTAATTCATACAATACAAAGGAGGCTGAAAACCTTTTACTACCATGCCCCACCAGCGGTCACGTTCACCAAAATTAATAGGCCCGTCCATGGCCTGCATGCCTTGCAGCTCAAGCCATTTTTTTGCATTATTCAATAATACATCCGCTGCCGCCTGGTCATTTATGCAATCAAAAAATCCAACGCCCCCAACAGACACGTCATCACCTTTGTTTTTATATTTTTTATTGGTAAAGGCAGCTATTCGTCCAACGGGTTCATTTTTCTCATTCCTTAAAATCCATTGGATGGCTGTGCCAAAGCGATAGGTTTTGTTTTTTTTAGGATTAAAAACATCTAATATGTCTTTATCTAAGGGACGGACGTAATTAGGATTGTTTTTATTTAGTGTAACATTCACTTCAAGAAACTCATTCATCTGTTTAGGTGTTGTTATTACCTCTACAAAATAGCTCATGCTGCAAACCTACGTAAATGGGGTTTTAAAAAACAAAGCCAGAAACGTTTCTGGCTTTGTAAAAATTTTTCGTCGATTGATGAAAACACCCGGGGCGGAAGGGAATTTATTCTTAAAACTGACTCTCCCCTTTAGGGGATGGGGGCTTAACGTTTAGCGATTTGTTGTGTACTTGTAAACATTTTTTTAGTGAGCTTTTCATCATGTTTATAAATATCATCACGAAAATTTAATTGCCCATTATCATCGACCCAGGCAGTATAATAGGTAATAAAAACAGGTACAGGATTTTTTACTTTCACAAATTTTTCTTCATCTGCGTTCATTGCAGAAAATATTCGATCACTTGTCCATTCAGGTTGATCGCGTAAAAGGTATTCAGCCATTTTCACAGGATCACTTAAGCGGATGCAGCCATGACTATATGCTCTTTTATCCTTGCTGAATAAACTCTTGGAAGGAGTATCATGAAAATAAATATCGAAACTATTAGGGAATAAAAATTTTACTTGTCCTAATGCATTGTCGCCTCCTGGCTTTTGACGGATTGTAGGCAATGGTCCGTCGTTTTTTACAATCTCCATATTCTGACTTTCTAAATAATCCGGGTTGCTTGCCATTTTAGGTAAAATTTCTTTCTCCACGATACTTTCAGGTACATTCCAATACGGACTGAATACTACCTGGTTCAGATCGCCTGTAAACATCATGGTATTATGACCTTCTTTTCCTACCACCACATTCATATCCCATACTTTCTTTTTTCCCTCATACATATGCAGCACATATTCGGTAATATTGACAACAATAAGATTATCGGATTTAGGTTCATTTGGCATCCACCGCATACGTTCCATATTGATCAACAATTGTTGCAAACGCTTATGTGCAGGCACGTTCATTTCTTTAAGCACCGTGGGGCCAACCACCCCGTCTGGTGTATAACCGTGGCGTAGCTGGAAGCCTTTAACGGCCAGTTCCAATTCATCATTAAATAACTGGCTGGTATCTGTTCCGGGCATATCACCCGTCATTTGCAACCTTCTTTTTATATTAATTATAGCAGGCGATGAGGCACCTATTTTTAAGCTTTTACCGGTAACGGTAACTGGTTGCCATCCACCTTGTGCAGCCAGCGTATAGTAGCGGTCCAAATGTTCTTTTAATTGACCATAACGAATATTAGCTTCTTCAAAATATTTATCGTCCTTATGTTTTTTTTTAATTAATGAATCGGCAATTTCCAGTGCATCTCTTTTTTTGAACGGAACAAAACGTTCCATTTCCTTACGCTTTATATAGCCATCCTCATATGCTCCAAGCATATACTGAATAAAATGTTCGGTCATCGCTATTTCAGTAGTAAGCATAGATTTATCCCGGGCACTCACTGAAAGTGAATCCTCTGCTATCAGTTTATCCATTTTCTTTTGTAATGCTTTAATGTGTAGCGCACTGTCCTGGTAAGTACTATGATACTCCTGAAGATTCCAGAAACCTCTTGCCTGTTCAGTTAGGCCCTTGGTAGTAAACCATGCGTACTGAAAGTTTCGGGTATTGTAAAAGCTACGCATACGCCGGGCAACAATATCATTAATTTTTTTTTCTTTAATAAAATTTTCAACTGCGGTGCTATCCATAAAAAGATCAGAGTAGGAGTTAGATCGTGCGATACTGTAATCACGTTTGCTGATTTTTCTTTCGGCTTCTGCTTTTTGATCCGGAGATTCTCCCTGTGCATTTTGAGCGTTACAGGCAATAAAGAAATTAGACAGTACGGTAAGGTAGATTAATAAATGTTTCATAGTTGGAGGTGAAAATACAAAAGCTGTGCCCTTTTCCAAGTAATTTTAGCAATTAGATTTAATCATAATTTTTTTAATAACTAATTAGCAATTAGTTTAAATCCTTTAATTAAGGATATTCATACATAATGAAAATAAATTCATTTGTCATTGG
>MWVW01000190.1_pt1 | contig 14447 bp, 9 predicted proteins | sample 1047191 | NCBI WGS metagenome assembly MWVW01 (sample SAMN06349985, study PRJNA376086) | soil metagenome | isolation source: MtG22-5 sample Antarctic (ecotone) | place: Antarctica
GAAGGCATACATACCGGGAATGGCCTGCATGGAGAGGGCAATAAATCGCTGCTTACAGAAAATGACCAGGTCTTCGTAAAAGATGGTGAACGCTGCTGGTTCGTAAAGCTCAATGAAATCCGGCTTTTTGAGAGTGTAGGCAATTATGCAAAAGTGTTTTTCGGCAATAATAAACCACTCATATTGAAATCGCTGAATGCACTGGAAGAAAGACTGGATGAAAAAGTTTTTTTCCGCGCCAACCGCAAGCATATTGTCAACCTTCGCCTGATAGATAAGATAGAACCTTATTTCAATGGCGGGCTGCTACTTGAAATGAAAGGTGGCGAAAAAATAGAAGTAAGCCGCAGGCAAACGGTAAAGTTTAAAGAGATGATGAGTTTATAATGATAAAATTCGTACTCCTTTTATTTGTATTTAATCCTGTTGTTTGCTTTGGTCAATACCACTTGATCAGTGACCAACGCCTAAGGGAGTACGTAAAGTTTTTCAGCGATGATAGTTTAAGAGGCAGGCAAAATTATAAAGAGGGTGCAGCGACTGCTGCTCTTTTTATCAGTGAGGAATTTAAAAATATAGGATTAATTCCATTTCCTTCACATGACGGTTTTATTCAGCGTTTTAATTTTGATGGCAGTAAAGTATTTCCGGTTCCTGATACATCTTCAAAATTCTTAGCAAATATAATTGGCGTATTAGAGGGCAGCACACGACCTCACGAAGTGGTTATTATTTCTGCTCATTACGATCATGTAGGAAGCTCCGGTAATAAAAAAAAAGATAGCATTTACAACGGGGCCAATGATAATGCTTCAGGTACGGCAGCAGTAATGGAACTGGCTCGCTATTTTGCGAAGCAGGGAAAAAATGAGCGTACTATTATTTTCTGTGCTTTTGGAGGCGAAGAATTAGGTCTGTTGGGTTCTGTTTTTTTTGCTGAATTCATCCAACCGCAGCATGTTATAGCTGTATTGAATATTGAAATGATAGGGATACCTCAGTTTGGAAAGAATCGCTTTTTCATGACCGGGGCTGATTATTCCAACCTTGCCAGGCATGTTGATAATACAATAAAAGGTACAGGAATGAAGCGCAGAAGGGAGCCTGATGTCATTAACCGATTATTTTACAGGTCAGATAATTATCCTTTTGCTCAAAAGTATATACCTGCCCATAGTTTCATGAGCAGTGATGATGAAGATAATTGTTATCACAAAGCATGTGATGAGTTTGAACGCTTAAATATTGAACATTTATCTTCCATGGTAAAAATGATTGCTATGTTGGCAACAACCATTGTACAAAATCAATTTACACCTTCACGACTTTATATCCCGGCTGATTGAGTTTGTTTTTTTTAATTTCTGCATATGAAATATTTGCCCAGGCTGAGTTTGTTGATTTCTTTTTTGACAGGAATATTTTATTCTTCCTGTGCACAGAAAATTAAGGAACCGGTAAGTACTAAAGAAATCCTACGCATTGAAAACGTATTGGCGGCGGACGACATGAAGGGAAGAAAAAACGGCAGCACTGAAATCGAAAAAGCAGCAGCATTTATTGCCTCGGAATTTTCAAAAGCAGGGTTACAGCCATATCCATATAGTAACGGTTTTTTACAGGAATTTGTGTTGGTGCGTCCAAAATTGATGCGTGTAAAAGCTGAAATGGATGATGTGATATTAGAGCCGAATAATGTGGTTGTTTTTACAACAAGTGCTCATTTAAAATTGAATGAGAAATCGGGATATAAAATTCAATATTGGAATAAAACAAATATACCTGATATAATGTTTTTGCATCTAAAGCCCGTGCTTTTATCAATAGCAATGAAAATGCAATCATATTTATAGATACAGCTTTTGCCAAAAATTTTTCAAGGCTTACAGCCATGAAGCGGCATATGTTTAAGAAAAAAAATAATGTCATTTTTATTTTAGGTATTTATCAGCCAAAAGAATTTACAATCAAGGCTGAACATACTATTGAGGAATCAAAGATGGCAAATGTTGCAGCAGTATTGCCGGGAAAAACCAGAAAAAATGAATATGTGATCTTTTCAGCCCATTACGATCATATAGGCATTGGCAAACCAGAGCATGGAGATAGTATCTATAATGGCGCTAATGATAATGCTTCGGGAATCACGGCAGTCATTATGCTCGCCAGGTATTTTAGATCTATGAATATGAATGAAAGGACACTGCTTTTTATTGCTTTTACTGCTGAAGAGATTGGCGGGTTGGGATCAGAATATTTTTCACAACAATTGAAACCTGCAGAGGTTGTTGCCATGATCAATATTGAAATGATCGGTACGGAATCTAAGTGGGGGAAAAACTCAGCTTTTATTACTGGCTATGAAAAGTCAGAAATGGGAAAGATTTTACAGGACAACTTAAAGGGAACAGCATTTAATTTTCATCCCGATCCTTATCCCGATCAGCAATTATTTTATCGCTCCGATAATGCGACACTTGCAAGATTGGGTGTGCCGGCACATACCATTTCTACTGCCAAAATGGACCAGGAGCCTCATTACCATAAACATAGTGATGAAGTAAGCACACTGGATGTGGATAATATGGCTGCTATCATAAAAGCGATTGCCGAAAGCGCAAAAACGATTATCAAAGGCTTGGCAACACCAACAAGGGTTAAACCGGAAACATTACGATAACTTGATGACGAAACATTACGATTACTTTGTGACGTTATAATCGAATGAATTTGCTGCTTGTCATTCTATCTTGATCATCTTGCGGGCATAAAGCTTATTGTCTATAATGATCGTATAAAAATATTGCCCGGGTAATATGCCCGATTCTAAATGATCGATCCGCTCAATATATTTTCCAATAGCAAATCTTTTTTTGATAACCGGGTTGCTGATCAGCCTTCCCGACATGTCAAAAATTGATATGCTCACGGTGGAAGTTTTCTTTAATCTGAAAGAAATATAAGAGTTATTGGTAAAGGGATTTGGATAACTCTCCAGGCTTTCCAATTGATCATTGATATTGGTAACAGGTGTGGTTATGCCGGGGATTTTTGTTGTATCTACCAATGCTGTCCATACACTTAAAGCACCATTTTCCATCCGTGTCCACATCGGTCGTATAATACCATTGGTCACTGAAATGTTATTGTAGTCACCAAAGAAAATATTTTTGGAAGGCACAAAAGGTGAACTGCTGATCTTAAAATTTTTGAAACTATTACCGCCATCTGTTGATCTTGCCATATATACATCTGTCTGGTCATCGGAATAATTTCTGCGGTCATAAAAAACAAAATAGAGATAACCATTTGTTTGGTCCACATCCATCCAGGTAAAGAACTGGTGTTTGCCGGGTGCATCATCATTTACTCTTTTCGGTGCACTCCAGGTATTGCCTCCGTCAGTAGACTTTACCAGCCACACATCTGTATCTGTAGTGCCATTCCGCTGGTCAGACCAATTGATATATATAGTACCCCGGTGTGGTCCTTTACTCACATCGCAAACTGTGACAGGCAAACCATTCGCCCTGTATATGCCCGGTATTTCATACGCCCAGCCTCCTCCTATGGAAGACACTATTTTATCTGGCGCCCAGGTAATGCCTCCGTCCAAAGATTTATCAAATACCAATCCCAGCGGCCCTGCCCATGCCACATATACTTCACCGTTGGTCCCCACAGCAGGTACTGCACCTTCTACCGTATTATCATCATCAATACAATCACCTCCCTGCTGATCCAGGCGGGTAGGAACACTCCAGGTGGCGCCACCATCAACAGATTTAACGAAGAGTATATGAGAACTGTCTGCAGGATTGGTGCTTCCGTAATTATCAAACTGTGTCCATGATGCATAGATCGTATTCGTTTTGCGGTCCACGATCGCCCATTCCTTATCCTGGTGCTTTGGAGGGTTCAATCCAAAGTAGCTGCCGTCATTCCATGTTACACCATTATTGAATGATTTTTGCGCCACCATGCGATCTACAAATACAGGACCGGGGGGATTAGTCAAATGAAAAAAATAAAAATGTCCGTTTGTATCACAAATTATCACCGGATCACCCCATACCGTATAGCTGCTGGTGAGTATCTGACTGGTCCATGTGCGGCCCGTATCAGAAGAAAAATAAGCATTGGTGATATTTGCGCCGGCCACTATATATTTTGGATTTTTTGGATTAATCATTATGCTGGGCTCTTCCGGATTATTGGTATTGCCCACCATGATGTTTGTATGCTGAGACTGGCTGTACAAAGTCATAAGCAGGCAGGAAAGTAAAAAGATTTTATTCATAATAAAGTAAAGCTATAAAACGATCTGCCTGCCTGAACTTTCATGTACAGCAGCAGCAATTTCTTTAATAAGCAGGGGTTCTTTTTCAAATGCATTGCCTATTACAATAACATCGGCACCTGCTTTACAGTTGCTGTATGCTTTTTCTGCATCTTTTATTCCGCCGCCAACGATCAATGGGACTTCTATATTTTTTGAAACGGCATGAATCATTTCTTCATTGATAGGTTTTTTTGCACCACTTCCGGCATCCATATATATTAATTTGCTGCCAAGCATTTCTCCTGCCATTGCTGTACATAGAGCAATATCTGATTTATCGGCGGGTATGGGCGATGCGTTGCTGATATAAGATACAGTAGTTGGTGCGCCACCATCAATAACCATATAGCCGGTTGAGATAATTTCAAGGCCACTCTTTTTTACAAACGGCGCAGATATTACATGTTGCCCGATCAGCAGTTCCGCATTGCGGCCCGAGATCAGTGACAGATAGAGTAGCGCATCTGCATGCCTGCTTACCTGCGAAGGACTACCAGGGAAAATCAAAACTGGTATAGCACAATTCTGTTTTATCTGTAGTATACAATCATCGAGATTATCCGAAACCACCAGGCTGCCACCAACAAAAAAATAATCCACTTTAGCATCAATGGCAAGCTGAATGATCTCATAAAGGGATGCTCTTGATATCTTATCCGGATCTATCAGTATAGTGAACGCTTTTCTGGCTCCCTTCTTTTTTTCCTGTAATGACTGGTAAACATGCATCTTCATCAGCGGATCGTTATATATGCAAAAATGCAAAAACTTTTGCGAATGCAGGCCGAAAGAGCGTTATGGCAAATAATCCGGAGTTATTCAAAAATCTAAGAACTAAAAAAACAGAGTAAAAAAAATCTAATAGAGTTTTTTTTGATCCATTCCAAAAAAATTCGTTCAAAAAATCATATTGGGTTCAACAATTTTGCACGTATCAATACAGGCTTGCGATACAAAAAATACGGACTTGTTTATCCACAGGTGTGTATATCTCCCGCTTCGTTATTTCACCGGCAAAAAATATTTTCGTCGTCTGCCACAACTTTTTTAAACCACCAAAACAGATTGCGAACAATCAAAAAATGAATTATGGCCAATGAAAAAAAAGCAACCACGAGGGGATTAAAATTTTCGCGTAAGTATACCAAAGCCTTCACAAGTGTTTTTGATCAATTCGATTATGACTACAGGACATCTGTAATTCGTAATCCCAGTGGAGAGATAGTTTTTGAAATGAATAATGTGGAAGTGCCTAAGCAATGGAGCCAGATAGCAACCGACATTCTTGCACAAAAATATTTTCGCAAAGCCGGTGTACCACAGCCTGACGGTAGCCTGGGTAGGGAAACATCAGCGAAGCAGGTAGCCCACCGCATGGCCAATTGCTGGCGTGTATGGGGCGAGCGGTATGACTATTTCGCATCAGAAAAAGATGCTCAGGTTTTTTATGATGAGCTGGTGTTTTCTATACTGAACCAAATGTGTGTGCCCAATTCGCCCCAGTGGTTCAATACTGGTTTGCATGAAAGCTATGGGATCAAAGGAAAGCCACAAGGGCATTATTTTGTAGATCAGCAGGATGCGCAATTAAAAAAATCTACTTCAGCTTATGAGCGTCCCCAGCCACATGCCTGTTTTATATTAAGTGTAGAAGATGACCTGGTGAACGATGGCGGTATTATGGATTTATGGGTTCGCGAGGCAAGAATTTTTAAATATGGTTCAGGTGTGGGTACCAATTTTTCTAACCTGCGCGGTGAGGGTGAAAAATTAAGTGGTGGTGGTACTTCAAGTGGTTTAATGTCTTTTTTAAAAATTGGTGACCGTGCAGCAGGTGCTATTAAAAGCGGGGGTACTACAAGGCGGGCTGCCAAAATGGTTTGCCTTGATTTGGATCATCCCGAGATACAAGGTTTCATCAACTGGAAACTGGAAGAAGAAAAAAAAGTAGGAGCACTGATAGCAGCCGGTTATGCCAGTGATTATGAAGGCGAAGCCTATCGCACAGTAAGTGGCCAAAATTCAAACAATTCGGTTCGTATACCCAACTCATTTTTCGAAAAACTCGAAAAAGGAGAAGAATGGGAATTAAAGGCCCGTACAGATGGTCGGGTAATGAAAAAACTGCCTTCAAAAGAGTTGTGGAATCAAATTGCTTATGCTGCATGGCGCTGTGCAGATCCTGGCACACAATATAATACCACGATTAATGAGTGGCATACCTGTCCTGAGGGTGGTGAGATCAGGGCATCTAATCCGTGCTCGGAATATATGTTTCTTGATAATACGGCATGTAACCTCGCCAGTGCCAACCTCATGAAGTTCTATAACAACGAAAACAATGTTTTCGATGTTGAAGGCTTTGAGTATGTGTGCAGGTTATGGACTACAGTATTGGAAATATCAGTGTTGATGGCTCAGTTCCCATCCAAAGAGGTAGCACAGTTAAGCTATGAGTACCGCACATTGGGATTGGGCTATGCCAACCTTGGCACTATGCTCATGGTGAGTGGTATTTCATATGATAGTGAACAGGCACGGGCCATTGCAGGTGCTATCACTGCGATCATGACGGGGATTTCGTATAAAACTTCAGCCGAGCTCGCAGAAGTGATGGGCGCTTTTCCACGCTACCGGGAAAATAAAGAACACATGCTTCGGGTGATGCGTAATCACAGGCTGGCTGCTTATGATGCGGATGAATACGAAACCTTAAGTGTAAAGCCACAGGGTTTAAAAGCGAAATATTGTCCTGACTATTTATTAAAAGCAGCCTGCAAAGCCTGGGATGATGCAGTAGAGCTGGGTGAAAAATTTGGTTACCGCAATGCGCAATCAACAGTGATTGCACCAACAGGTACTATTGGTTTGGTAATGGATTGTGACACTACAGGAGTTGAACCTGATTTTGCTTTGGTAAAATTTAAAAAACTTTCAGGTGGCGGTTATTTTAAGATCATTAATCAATCAGTTCCTGTAGCGCTTACCAATCTTGGATATGGTGAAAAAGAAATGGATGCCATAATTAAATATGCAGTGGGCAGGGGATCTTTTGCAGGCTCACCTCATATCAATCACCAGACATTAAGCGAAAAAGGTTTCATCGCCGAAGAGATTGACAAGTTGGATAGAGCTGTGAAAACTGCATTTGAAATTGGTTTTGTTTTTAATGTTTATGCATTGGGAGAAGAATGCCTGAAACGCTTAGGGTTCACTCCTGAACAATATTTTAATTTAGAGTGGAGCTTGCTCGAAGCGCTGGGTTTCAGTGATGAGCAGATAGAAGAGGCCAATGATTATGTATGCGGTACAATGACTGTAGAAGGCGCTCCTTTTCTAAAAGAAGAACACCTGTCTGTATTTGACTGTGCTAACAGGTGTGGCAAAAAAGGGGAACGTTATATACATGCCCATGGACATATACGGATGATGGCGGCAGCACAACCTTTTATCAGTGGTGCCATTTCCAAAACCATTAACCTTCCTCATGAGGCGGCGATCGAAGAAATTGCCGACTCCTATTTGCTTAGCTGGCAGTTGGGTTTGAAAGCATGTGCCCTATATCGTGACGGATCTAAAATGTCGCAACCTTTAAGCAATAAAAGCGATAAGAAGAAGAAAAAAGACACCAGCATGAAGATGGTGAATGATACTAGCGAAGCTTCTATCAACCAACAAGCAACCGCCAACAATTCTGTTATCGTGGACATGGCGAAGCTTACGGTGGAAGAATTATTGCACGAAGTGCAAAAACGTGTTCAGAACTCACCTGATACACAATTGAAGCGACAGTTGGCAATGATCGTTGAAAGGCGCACTTTACCGGCTAAAAGAAGAGGTTTTACGCAAAAAGCAAAGATCAATGGACAGGCAGTTTTTTTACGTACTGGTGAATACGCAGACGGCACTGTAGGTGAAATATTTATTGATATGGCGAAAGAAGGAGCTACTATGCGCAGTATGCTTAACTGTTTTGCCATTTCCATATCTATTGGTTTGCAATATGGTGTGCCACTGGAAGAGTTTGTCGAAAAATTTGTGTTCACAAAATTCGATCCTGCAGGATTTGTAGAACATCCTAATATCAAATCAACTACTTCTATCGTTGATTTTATTTTCCGTGTATTGGGTTATGAATATTTGAACAGAACTGACCTTGTACATGTATTGGATAAACCAGAAGTAATGAATACCGGCAATGAAGCCTGGGATGAGCCTGTGAAGCAACCGGAGCTTTCCAGTGTCCGCATCATTGCCAGTACTCCACAAAGTATTAAAGCCCTAAAACAAACAATGAAAGCTGAAAATGGAATGGATATAGTGAATGCAGCAGCCCGCAGCATGCAAAGCGATGCGCCTGCCTGTAACACCTGTGGTCACATTACTGTTCGTAGTGGTACGTGTTATAAATGTTTGAATTGTGGCAATAGTATGGGCTGCAGTTAAAATAACTTTGGACGGAAAACCGAAGTACCCCAATTCAAAAGTCCCGCCAGCGCGGGGCTTTATTTTTGCTATTAATTATGTAATTAGCTGATTATTTGCCACCAAAAATATTACTGACGGCTCCCTGCAGCATGGGATATTTTTCTACCACAAAGCCCTTGATCGTTTCCAATACTTTTTGTGCCTGTTCATCAGATAAACCGGCCTCGCCTTTCAGCCGGTCAACCAATTCCGTTACCTGTCCCTGTGCTTTGTCTTTATTGCCTAACATGTCTCCAAACATATTTTCCATTTTATTTTTTAAGAATGAATAACCTGATTTAAGCCACCTTTAGCAGGCTAAGCTTGCTCTTATCAAATTTACGTTTGGCGTATTCAAGGTCAAGAGCGAAATATTTTTCTTTGGAAGAAGGCATTTCAAACATAGCATCCGTAAGTATGCCTTCACATATACTGCGCAATCCCCTTGCCCCCAGTTTGTATTCCATTGCCTTTACTACCATGAAGTCAAGAACATCTTCTTCAATCGTAAGTTTGATACCCTCCAGTTCAAAAAGACGGACGTATTGTTTGATCAGCGCATTTTTTGGCTGCACCAATATAGCTCTCAAAGTTTCTGCATCCAGCGGATCTAAATGTGTGACCACAGGTAAGCGGCCCAGGAGTTCCGGAATCAAACCAAATGCTTTAAGGTCCTGTGCATTTATATAGCGCAACAGGTTTTTCTTCATGTTTTCCTGGAGCTCTTTATCTACGTTGAAGCCTATAGTATTCGTTTGTATACGACGGCCGATAATCTTGTCTATGCCATCGAAAGCACCGCCACAGACAAAAAGTATATTTTGTGTATTGATCTTTATCAGTTTTTGCTCAGGATGTTTCCTTCCGCCCTGGGGAGGTACCAGTACATCAGTACCTTCCAGTAATTTGAGCATTCCCTGCTGCACCCCCTCACCACTTACGTCGCGGGTGATGGAAGGATTGTCGCCTTTGCGTGCAATTTTATCTATTTCATCTATGTAAACAATTCCACGCTCAGCGGCAGTCACATCATAGTTGCATACCTGCAATAAACGTGTAAGAATGCTTTCCACATCTTCACCTACATAACCTGCCTCTGTAAATACGGTTGCATCAACTATAGTAAAGGGAACATTGAGCAATTTTGCAATGGTCTTCGCCAATAAGGTTTTTCCTGTTCCTGTTTCACCAACCATCACAATATTACTTTTCTCTATCTCTATTTCATTGATGGGGTTGTCTGTCTTATATTGAAGTCGCTTATAGTGATTGTAAACAGCAACAGAAAGCACTTTTTTCGCTTCATCCTGACCGATTATGTATTCGTCCAGGAATTTTTTCATTTCAATGGGCTTTTTTACGGAGAGTTTAAAAGCCGCACCGGCAGCCTTATCATCCCTTATCATCAATTCCTGGTCTATGATCTCGCGGGCATGTTCTACACAGTTCTCACAAATATGTCCTTCCTGCCCGGCAATGAGGATTTTTACTTCATCCCTGCTACGTCCGCAAAAAGAACAGTGTAATATATTTTTAGCCATTGAGTATTATGATAGAATTAAGAAGACTTTGAAAGCATTTTAGCTGCTTCAGTGTCTGCAAAAATAAAAAAATACATTGGTAAGCTATAGTTTATCGTCAATTTATGAAAGGTTTAAATGGAAATAGGTGTTTTTACGCAAAGAATCAGGAAATACCATATCAATAAATGAGAACATCATTTTTGTAAATAAGTAATATGAAATGAAGCTTGTAAATATTAATTACAAAAAACGTAAATTCATTTTCCTCTTTCCGTAAGCCTTATAAAAAAGCAGCTTACACCTTTGCCACGCAAAAGATAAGAGTGTATGAAGATGTTTTCACTGGTTATTAGCCTTTTAATTTTTGTTAGTGCCGAAGCTCAGGATAAAAAAGATAAGATCTTTTATGATGATTCTACCCGCACCAGCCATAAATACCTGCCTGAAATAACGATAGTAGGACGTGGAAGTAAAAGCGATTACCAGCAAATGCCTGAGGTAGTGGGGACCTCTATTTATGCCGGTAAAAAAAATGCGCTTATTGTACTGGACAATGTACAGGGAAATGTGGTGACCAATAATATGCGCCAGGTTTTGGCCAAAGTACCCGGGATACATATTTGGGAAAGCGATCCCAGCGGTATCCAGATAGGTATAGCTGCGAGGGGTTTGAGCCCTAACCGGAGCTGGGAATTCAATGTGCGCCAGAATGGCTATGATATTTCTGCAGATCCTTTTGGTTACCCCGAAGCCTATTACAATCCCCAGCTCCAGGCCGTACAGAGGATTGAAGTGGTAAGGGGGCAGGGATCTTTGCAATATGGGCCGCAATTCGGCGGGTTGGTAAATTATATTTTAAGAAATGGAAGTGAGGTGAAAAGAAAATTTGAGTTTGAAACCCAACATACCATAGGGAGCAATGCACTATTTAATTCTTACAATGCCATAGGAGGAAAGACTGATAAGTTGCACTATTATTCATTCTTTGACCACAGGAACGGAGATGGATGGAGACAGCACAGCCGTTACTATACCAATGCAGGTTTTGCCACACTTACTTATAATTTCACACCAAGATTTTCATTAAGTGCTGAACTAATGCATTCACATATCCGGAGCCAGCAACCAGGGGGCTTAACTGATTCCGGGCTTTACGAAAATTCACAACAAAGTATTCGCAGCAGAAATTGGTTTGATATTACATGGACCACACCGGCAATAATTGCTAATTATACCTTCAACGAAAAATCACGTTGGAACACAAAATTATTTGCAACTATCGGTGATAGAAACAGCGTTGGTTTTTTACAATCAATAAATATCAAAGACAGTATAAATGCTCTCACCCGTGATTATAATAACAGGGTGGTAACGCTTGATGAATATAGAAATTACGGGCTGGAAAGTCGTGTTATTACTGATTATCAATTAGGAAACATGAATAACACTGTTTCCGGCGGTGTAAGATTTTATACAGGAAGCACCTACCGGAGAGCGGAGGGAAAAGGAACAACAGGAATTGGTTATGATATGACAGTTATTGGAAATTATCCACGGGATATGAGGTTTAACTCACGCAATGCAGCAGTTTTTATTGAAAATATTTTTCGTATCTCGGAAAAAATATTGATCGTTCCAGGTTTCCGCTACGAATGGCTTGAGGGAAAGGCTTCCGGACGAAACGGGTATACAACAGCTGGGGCAGAAATTAGCCTTCAAAATATTAAGAGAAGCCGCAGTTTTATATTAGGAGGTATTGGTGCAGAGTATCATATTAATTCCGCCACGGAATTTTATGCAAATTATACGCAAGCCTACCGCCCTATACAGTTTGCCAATCTACAGGCGCCACCAACTACCGATGTGGTTGATCCTGATCTGAAAGATGCTAAAGGGTATAATATTGATGTAGGCTATCGGGGTAAACTAAAAGACTACCTGCAGTTTGATATAAGCGGTTTTTACCTTCAGTATAATAATCGTGTGGGCACTGTTACCATTAATGATCCATTGCCTGCTCCCCAAACTTACAGGCTGATCACTAATGTAGGAGCCAGCACCAGCAAAGGTTTTGAAGGTTATTTAGAGTTTAATCCTGCCAGGCTGCTTATTGAAAATAAAAACACGGATCTTATCCTGTTCGCATCTTATGGATATACAAATGCCAGGTATAGCAGCGATCATAAAGATGCTGCTACCAAAGGAAAGAAGGTGGAGAATGCGCCGGAGCATATTTTGAGGACCGGCATTTCTGCAGGGTATAAATTTTTTTTATTTACCACACAGCTTAGTTATGTAAGCAAGACTTACAGCGATGCCAACAATACTATATTACCTACAGTAAATGCCCAGAATGGTTTGATTCCCTCTTATTCCATTGCTGACGTGACGGCCACTTATAAATTCTCAAAGGGATTAAATCTAAAAGCCGGCGTCAATAATGTTTTGGATGAACGCTATTTCTCACGCAGGGCTGGCGGTTATCCCGGTCCGGGTGCACTCCCAGCCGATGGCAGAACTTTCTTTCTAAGTGTAGGAGCGAAATTTTAGTTGATCATTTTTATAATTTCATTCGAAGCAAAATCTTTCTTTATTTCAGAAGCAGATAATTAAGCAGAGAAACATTCTATTTACATAAAATTTCAGCGAAGGCAATTTTTGACATGCCAGCCATCCCGGCTGCCTGCTCAAGAGATAATTTCCATCTTTCATAAAACTTCGAAGCAAGCAGGCATTTAACTTCCGCTTCATCTAAATATTTAGTTTGTCAGGAATTTCGATAGTGAATTTCATATTCTGATTTACAAAATATCCTTTTTATCGACTCCGGACGTTAATATATAACAAGAGAATACCTGATCCTCTAATCTGTTGATCTCTCCAAATGATGCTTCTGATGTACCTTTGCAACTATTTTCAAAATAATTTTTTAAGCGCCTTATGGCTCAACGATACAAAGAATTCAAACATCTCAACCTTCCATCCATTGAAACAGAAATTCTCGAAAAATGGAATGAGGAAAAAACTTTCGAAAATAGTGTACGCTTAAGGGAAGGTGCAGAACCATTTGTGTTTTACGAAGGCCCACCAAGCGCCAATGGAATGCCGGGGATTCATCATGTCATTTCCCGCACATTGAAAGACCTGGTGTGCCGCTATAAAACCATGAAAGGCTTTAAGGTAGACCGTAAGGGAGGATGGGATACTCACGGTTTACCAATAGAATTAGGTGTTGAAAAAGAACTGGGTATTACCAAAGAAGATATCGGGGTTAAAATATCTGTTGAAGAATATAACCGGAAATGCCGTGAAGCCGTACTCCGTTATAAAGACAAATGGGATGATCTGACAAATAAAATGGGCTATTGGGTTGATCTGGAACATCCTTATATCACCTTTACTAATGAATACATAGAAACTCTCTGGTGGTGCCTGAAAGAATTGTACCGCAAAGGGCTGCTTTATAAAAGTGTTTCTATTCAACCTTATTCTCCGGCCGCAGGAACAGGACTGAGCTCACATGAGCTCAATCAGCCCGGTACCTACCGCAATGTAAAGGATACATCGGTTGTTGCCATGTTTAAAACAGTCCTGAATGAACAAAGTGAGTTTCTTTTTAAAGCTGTCAGTGCTCAGCACTCCGGCTGCCAGATATTTTTCCTGGCCTGGACAACAACGCCATGGACGTTGCCTTCTAATCTTGGATTAACAGTGGGTCCCAATATAGATTATGCTCTGGTGAAAACTTTTAATCCCTATACCCATAATCTACAGCATGTTATTCTTGCCAAAGCCTTGGTCAGCAAATATTTCAAGCCCGAAAGTGAAAATGAAAAATTTGATACTTATGAAAAAAAGCATGCAGGCAAGGAGAAAACAGGCGGCGATGCAGGTGCAGTACCCTGGAAGATTTTAGCAGGGTTCAAGGGTCGGGAGCTTGAAGGAATTCAATATGAGCAATTGCTTCCTTATGAAGCCAACTCAATTAACGCAATAAAAGAGATCACTCCGGAAGCAAAACCATTTCAGATATTATCGGGTGATTTTGTGACTACGGAAGATGGTACAGGTATAGTACAGACAGCCCCTGCTTTTGGTGCCGATGACTTCAGGAT
>MWVW01000191.1_pt1 | contig 14364 bp, 25 predicted proteins | sample 1047191 | NCBI WGS metagenome assembly MWVW01 (sample SAMN06349985, study PRJNA376086) | soil metagenome | isolation source: MtG22-5 sample Antarctic (ecotone) | place: Antarctica
ACACATACCTAAGCTGGTTAAAAACCTGATAGGAGATGGTATTACGAGCTTGGGAAGTGTTGTAGATAGCGTATATGATACGCTTAACCCACTAATCCCTGAGATAACTAAGGACGATGTTAACGATCTTATAGCTGGTGATTACGATAAAAAGAAGTCCACTAAAAAAGAATTATTAGAAGACCTGATAAATTTAAAAAGACAGGCTATCCTGCAAAATAAATTGGATGAGTTACTTGCAGGAGGTGAACCGACAAGTGAGAAAAAGAAAAGAAAATATAACCGAGAGGTGCAGGAGTTGGTGGATAAAATATCGGATTTTAAACGTGGGCTTCGAGATGGAAATTCTGCCACACAAAATAAAAAATCTTTAAATACATTAAGAGAGAGCAGGCTTAAGGCATTAAAAACAAGGACTAAGGGTGAGATAAAAAAGATAGAAGAACAGATACGTACTGGAGATTTTTCTGTAGAGGAAGTAGAGGTTTTAGAATTGGACGAAGAAGCAAAATACCTAAAAGATGAATTGTCTAAATTAAGGATAGACAGACACAACAGGCTGGTCAAAGATGAATTTGAAAGCAGAAGTAAGGGTCAGAAAATTGCCAGCACGCTGAGAGACGTTACCACTCTACCAAGAGAGTTGATGGCAACCGCAGATATGTCTGCCCCGTTAAGGCAAGGGATGGTAGCAAGTATGGCGCATCCCTTAATGGCTGCGAAGGCGTTTGTAAAAATGCACCAACACGCATTTTCCCAAAAGAAATTTGACAGGTGGATGCAGGAAGTAAGAGATCACCCTGCATACGATGTGATGATAGAAAGCGGACTATTTATAGCCGACCAGAATAACCCTGATATTAAGATGAGAGAGGAATCTTTTTCAGGCAGCTTGGGTGAAAAAATTCCATTGTTTGGGCAGATTGTAAAAGGAAGTGCAAGGGCATACGCCAGTTACCTGAATGTACTTAGGGTGAATATGTTTTTGAATGCCGCAGAAGGATTTGCAAACGAAGGCTTCACGCCAGCTAACGCTCCTGATATATATAAGTCATGGGCATCTTTTGTAAATAGTGCCACAGGTAGGGGTGGCTTAGGAATAGTAGAGCCTGCTTCTAATTTACTAAGTACCGCTTATTTCTCACCACGATTAATCGCATCCAGAGTCAACCTGTTAGGCTTAAGTGATCTTGCGTATGGCTTAGGAGGTAAGAAAGGATTCTATGGCTCTATGCCGCCTGAAGTAAGGCGTATGGCTGTCGGTGATGTGATGAAGTTTGTTGCCACAGCATCATCCGTAGTAGGGGCATTGGCAATGTGGGCAGGGGCTGATGATGAAGATGATTTTAGCGTTGAGTCTGACCCCCGTTCAACAGATTTTGGAAAGATAAGAATAGGAAATACAAGGTGGGATTTACTTGGTGGCTTCCAGCAGTATGTGAGGGCAATAGCGCAGATCGCAACAGAGGAAAAGAAAAAAACTTCAACAGATAACATCATGTACACAAGTTCAGAATCTGTAGCCTTCCGATTTAACAGAAGTAAACTTGCCCCAACAACGGGTCTTATATATTCAGCCTTGTTAGGCTCAGGTAAGAACATGGTAGGTGAGGAGATATACACATGGGGTACGTTAGTAGGGATGTTAACTCCGATGATTGGGCATGATATACACGAAACGTATAAGGATGCTGGAGTTATGAGAGCAATAGGCGTAGGTGTATCAAACTTCTACGGAGGTGCGGCATCAACGTATGTGCCGAAGGGAGAAAAGACTGAAAAGAGCTTAGAAGCGGCTCAGGCGTTTGTAGTGGACAGGGAGCGATAAGTTTTTGTAAATAAATAAAATAAACACAATGCCATTCAAATCTAAGGCAGCGATGCGAGCTTGTTTTGCGAGCAATGGGTTTGGGGGTAAAGTAAATTGTAGGCTTTGGGCAAAGCACACAAAGAATATAAAAGCTCTTCCTAACAAGGTGAAGAGAAAAAAGTAGCTATTATTTTTAACGTTAAAAACAGCAATTATGAAAATGGGAACAAAAGGTCAGAAGCACACACCAGCCTTTCCAAAGGTTAAGAGTGCGAAGGTAAAGATGGCGAAAATCACACCGAAGAAAATGACTTGGAAGAAGACCGCCACAAGCTAAACGTGAAAGTACGGGGCGCAAAATCTCGTACTTTTATATCAAAACAAAAACGATGCTTACACAACAGGACATAGAAAATCAATTAAAGGGCGTTGTTAACGCCTTCTACTCGGCTAATTATGATGGAGAATTACCCACAGATTTGATAGAAAAATTTCGTATCGCAATCATGGAGGTATCTCCCATGTCTCACCAGATACAGGGTGCTGAGATTTTAGAGATAGCAAAGAAAAGAATAGACGAATTAACGATACTACAGGTAGGCAGGATAATTAACGTGCTGGTAACCGTGCCACCATCCAAACTTCACGACACGCTGGAGGACGCTTTTGCGTTCAACAGCAAACTGGAAAAGATAATGCAGAGCCACAACCTTATGGTGGCAAACTTTGAGAAAAAACTTGCAAAACAAAAAACCTCCCTTGAAACCATCGGAGGGGTTAATAATAGCGTACCGTTTACACTTGTAAAGGGTAACGCATAACACATAAATAAAATGGCTTCGTTCATCCCCCAATTTCACTTTGATTCGCACAGCGAAAAAGCCACATCAGAGTGGTGCGGAAAAGTTATAGACTACTACTTCCATAACTCTAATAACAGGCGACTTCTTGATGGGAAGAGGGTGTTGGAGATAGAGGAATATAGTACAGGTGACTTTGACATGAAGCCATTTAAAAGATTGTATAAATCCCTAAAGAAAAAATCAATAACAGACTCGACAGCTTATCCAGATATGGCTTCAGACGATGACAACGATATGGGATTGGATTGGACACCGCTTCCGCTTATACCAACCAAATTAAACTCTGCCCGTTCTATTGTACAAAAGATACCCATAGAAATTACCTGTACAGCACTTGACCCCCTTGCAGCGAAGAAGAGAGAACAAGACCTTACCTTTTTAAAGAACAAACCAAAAATAGAGGAAGACCTTCAGGACTTTGCAGACCAGCTACAGATACCTAAGATTGATTTGGGCACAACAAAGCATAGCGCAGTACACTTTTCCGATTCCCCCTACGGTCTTGATCTGAATGAACCTGATGAATTAGATGTATTTATAAACCTGCTTTACTCACTCGGAATAGAGGTAGCTTTTGAGACCGCATTACAGGCGTTTTACGAGATTAAAAACGCAGAGCAAGTAAAAGGGTTGGAAATATTAGACCAGTACAAATTTGGGGTATCTGTGCATCGCCCATTTGAAAATCAGACCACAGGACTTCCCGACTTGGAGTATGTGTACCCCGATAACATGGAGACACCGCCAAGCGACTTGCCAGACTTCAGCGACAACACGCACAGGTTTATGCACACAAGGGCATCTGCGATAGACATAATGAACTATTTCGGCTTATCGAAGGAAGCCTTTGAGGATATACTGAACGACAAGCAGACAGGATACTGTTGCAAGAACAACGCCTCGGCTGTGGATGCAAAGAACTGGACAACCTATAAAATAGATTTGGTGTATGTGGAGGTAAGGACAATAGATTGGGTTGGGGTTGCTGACAAGAAGAAAAGTAAGAAGGGCTTTAGACTTTTAACGACAGACGAAAAAGAATCTTCCAAGAGAATCTGGGGACAGAATACTTATAGCTTCTGGTGGTTAAAAAATACAAAGCATTTTTTTGATATAGAAAAACTTGGGTTTGCCCACCGAACAAAGGGCATGGAGAGTTTCCAAAATTTCACTACGAATATATATCGCAGCCAGCGCAAGAGTGCCGTTGAGTTGTGTATCGGAGAGAACAAAAAAGCACAGGTTGCAGAGATCAAACTGCAACACGCAATCGCCAAAAGTTTACCCGCTGGTAAGTACATAGATATGCGATACCTGAGAGGTGCGCTATCTGCATTGAATCAGGAGAGTAATCAGTACACAATAAATGACTTAGTTGCACTTGCATTTGAGCAGAATATAATAATAGGAGACACCGAAGGTTTTGAGGGTAAGAACGATGGTCAGATGAAACCTGTGCAGGAGATAGCGGGTGGACTTAAATCGGAGGTGGAAGGATACCTGAGAATCATAGCACAGGCTAATCAGAATATCGGAAGCTATACAGGTATCAATGAGCAGCTTACAGGACAGAGCGCAAATCCCGAAGGTTTGGTGGGTATGCAAAAGCTAATGATAAACAGTAGCCTTAATGCCCTGTACTACTGCAACGAAGCTGTCACAGAGCAGTATCAAAAGATGTTCAATGTTTGGGCATGGATAATAAAGAACGGTGTGGAAAGGGGTGGTGCTATAAAGAAGGGGATTGTAAACATTGTAGGCGCAAAGAAAGCATCCATCATAGATAGGCTGGACGAAGCACCGTTACACAGCATAGGTGTGAAAATTTCCATTACGCAGAGGGAGGAAGAAAGGTTTAAGTTTTCAAAAGAACTGGAGAGGTTGAAGTATAATGGAGTAATAACCACAGCCGATGAGTACCTATTGACCAACATCCTAAATCCTAAAGATGCATACGGCTTATTGGCTGTGAAAGAAAAGCAATGGAGAAAGAGAACCGAGGCAGAGAGAGCGCAGCAGTACCAACAGCAGCAAGAGATGATGATGCAGCAGGGACAGAATCAGATGCAGGTTGTTAACGCACAGACAGAGGCAGAGATAAAAACCATATATGCAAAAGGTGACGTGGAGACTAAGATATTGCAACTTGCAAACCAGCTTGGACTACAAGCTCATCAGTTTCAATCTATGGCAAAGAGGGCATTACAGCAAGACCGTAACGAAGGTCAAACGCAGAAAGCAATTACGACTCTCCAAACCAAAAGAGCATTAGATCAACAAGCTGCATTACAATAATGAGTGAACAAGAAAATATAAAAAGCATAGAAGAGCAGGTGTCTCTTCTAAGAAAAGAGGCGTTGGCTTCCGCATTCGTTCTATTGGATAGAATAAAGACCAACAAGCCACCCACTGCCGCTGAGATGAATCGTCAGGTAGAAATACAGGCACAGATGAAGGTTATAGAGAGTATCTATAGCAACATACTCAGAACGAATAAGCTGGCTGGCAGGGGTAATGCAGATGCCAAGTTTGACAAGGAGGTTTTTGACAGGGTGAAGGAAATGAAAAGCGTTGTCGGTGACATCAATCAAAAAATACCCGAACAATAAATGTCCATCTTCAAAGTACCTTTTGACATCTTAGACTACAGAGATATAATACCTGATGTGGAGGAGTATAGCAGGCATGACATCATGATAAACCTTGACGAGTTCAACAAAGGAAATATTCATAACTGTGTGTGGAAAAGGTACTACCCAACACCAGCAGAAATAAACTCCCCCAAGTGGAGACAGCGAGAAGTAAGAAGGATATTACGCACAGGGGTATGGATATGTATAAAGGAGGAGATTGTATGGATACCACCTAACTACTACTTCGCCCTTCAATACGGCAAGACAGGCGAAGAAGACCTACAATTTCGTTTGAAGAGATTGAAGCACGTATACTTTAAAATCAGAGCAAGAAAGGATGCCAGAGTTATGGGAACATATACCATTAAAAATAGGCAGGATGGAGAAAGCACGATGGCTATAACAGATGCCTTCTGGGAATGCTTAGATGGTAATATGTTTTCTGGGCAGATAGGCATACAATCAAAGACACGGGCTGACGCATTCAATCCCTGTTGGAGAATTATGCAGATGCTATGGCAAAACCTACCTAAGTGGTTGAAGGATGACCTGTGCAGCGACTTTGCCTCTGGAGATAAGATAGCGGAGAAGATGCAGTTCATGCGGGAGGCAACTGACACAAAGAAGGGCAGAAATATATTGCTTGAGTATTTTCCAAGCGTTTACAATGCAATGGATGGAAGGAATAATATGAAGAAGTGTATTCTGGATGAGGTTAATAAATGGAAGGAATGCAGCTTCTATGATGCCTTTACGAACTATAAAAAATTCATCATGCCAGCGTTTGAAAGACGTGGGCTTTTTGACATTTTTTCTTCGCCAGCGGACATCAATGGCAAGTGGAATGACGAATCGTTTGAGTTTTGGAAGGGGAGTAATCCACTTGAGATTACAGAGACAGGGACAACGTCAACAAGGATACTCAGGTACTACTCCAATCCCTTGGAGGGGGTACAAGGCGCATACGATGAGTATGGTGACGCAGACGCTAATCAGATTTATGACCACATCCAACGTGAGAGAAAGAATGCACATAAGGATAAGTTGATGGGGGAGGTACGTGGATTTCCTTTAAATGAGGAAGAGATGTTCGGCTCATTTGAATTAAATTCTACATGGGATAATCATTTAGGTTTAGTCAAAAGGAAAATATTCCTGACAGGCAGAAGGTATAAGGATGAAAAAACAAAAGAGCCTGTAGCTGTCTATGGTAATTTAGAGTGGAGGGGAGGCGTATTAGACACCGAGGTTGATTTTCGGATGTCCGACAAAGACCATTTCGATATGAGGGACGCTCGTTTTGCCTTTTCATATCTCCCGCAAAATAAAGAAGAGTTGCAGAACGTATTTAAGCCACCATTATACGTTGAATCGTGCTTAGGAGTAGACCCGTATAACCTAAGGTACGAGGCAAAGAATAAAGGGAAACAATCTCTTGGCGCAATGGTTAATCATAAGTTCCGAGACTTGGCTGGTACTGGTATAAATAAGTGTCCGACAATGGTGTATCATTCACGCCCCTCTCATCAGGATTTGTTTTTTGAGGATGCCATAAAAGCAGCAGTATTCAACAGGGCGTTAGTACAGTACGAGAACAGAAGCGACAAACTTGCTAACTATTTTGAAGACAGGGGGTACTTTGATTGGTTGTTGCCTGAAATGGGCGCAGCTATAAATTCAAATAGAAAAGGGGATGCACCGAGTGGGTCGGGGAAGTTTTTAGAGGAGGGTATGGGGCTTATCTCGGCAATAACAAACACGCCCCTAAATGAAGACGAGCCATATCTCCTTGAAAGAAACTGGATGCTGCCTCTGATAGAGGACTTGCTCACCTTTAATTCCTTAGACACACACCGCAACGATTTGACAATGAGTTGGATACAAGCTCTGGTAGGAAGTTCCAAGATAATGTACAAAAAAATACGTTCTCCTTCTGATGTGACTCATGCTGTATTGAGCTACTTGCTCACGTAGGTTATTGCCCCTGCATTTTTATATGTTTTATTATTCCGAACCAACCAAATTATAGTCTCGCTTACGCCATAGTCAATAGCTAATTTTCTCAAAGTCTTATTGCTATTTTTTATAACGTTCGCCTGTATATTAGTGAGCTTCGCTCCTGCATTGTCTTCTCCTTTTTTAGCCCAGCTAAGATTCAGCCTAAAGGCATGAGTAATATTCTCACTTGCTGTACACCACTCCAGATTTGAAACACGGTTGTTCAACTTGTTCCCATCTATGTGGTTGACTTGGGGTTTGTTTAAGGGATTAGGGATGAACGTAGCTGCTATAAGCCTTGCTACTGAAAATATTCTTCTTTCTTGCTTTTGCCCATTATGCAGCATAATTCTTAGATACCCATTTTCAGTTTTTTGCAGCTTGAGTTCTTGTTCAGGTACGAATCTTTTAGAAGAAGCCCTTCCGCAATAATAGAATTTATCGTAGCTAAAAATTCTACCATCGGTAGTAGAGTAGTAAAGACCTTCGTAATTGGGAATATCTCTTTTGATGAAGTTGGGGAGAAGTAGTAGGTTTGTCATGGCGTATTAGTTTAATGTTTAGTCACAGCAAACGTACGAAAAGATTGCCCGACTTCAACATCGGGCATTCTAATTTTTAATCCATCCAACTTAGGCTTTATAAAAGTTTAATGTCAACTAATATTTTGTTTGTTGTAAATCCTTGGGTTGCATAATCTTTCCAAGTTATTTCGCCTCTTTCCCAATAAGCAATAATCCTTTGTTGTGCTGCTTTTTTTGTATCTGAAATTGTACGAAATTGTAAATAGCCATCGGGAGCAAAGACAGCCCACAGTTTCATTTGTTTTATTCCTTTTATTTTAATACTCATTTTTTTACTTTTTTATTTACGGTCTTCACTATTAAATCAAATGTCTGTTTTGTATCCAAACCTTTAAAAGATAGACTCTTTGACTTACCATTTTTTGCTCCCCAACTTTCCCTAATATCTATTCTGGTTCTATGCCCCATTTCAAATGGAGAAAGGTATTGTGCAGTTATCAACGCCTTACACATATCTTCTACTTCCTTTGGGGTGGTGTCGCAAAAGGTTAAGTATTGGGCATCATCTCCTATTCTGTTTATTTGTATCCTAACCAGATATGCTGGTTTCTGTTCGTATATTTTCATTGTGTATTTTTTTGTTTAATTAATTCTATCGTAGTTGTCCGTGCCAGTACTTGTAACGCTCTGCTCTTGCCATGTGCAGGGCATCCACCTTTTCTGGTGTCTTAAAATCTCTTTGAAATAAGTCTATGAGAATATCCACGCAGTTAAAGTGGTATGGGTCTTTGCAAGAAAGTATTACTGTCATTAGCCAGTCGAATGCGATGTTTATTTTTACTTCATTCATTGTGTAAATTATTTTTGATTATGAAATCATAGAGGTCAGAGGTTACATTATCACCACTACTCCAATATTCTTTTAAACTCAAATTTCCAGTATCCTCACCCATCCCGAAGAAGTCTGTAGGGTTAATAAAACTATTTGAAAAGTCCAGCTTATTGGAATCCTTTACCCATCGTTCAAAGGAGAACCTATTTATAAGAATATTCTTAGACACAAACTCATGGGTTAGTATTGTGACACCGATGACTTCGTTTCCAAGAACTGCGTCCTTTATCTCAAAATTGTTATTCATGAGCGTAATTTAAGATTAAAAAAAATGCAGGGTTTTTAGCTGCTACCCTGCAAAACAGTTAACCACTAATTCTTTCCTATCACAAAAGGCTGGTCAAAAGACTTAATTTGAGGTAAAATATCCCAAGCCAGACTCTCTAATCCGTATCTATCATCTGCGTTCATAGCCTGAGCTTGCATCGTTAATGCCTGAAATACACCGCTTGCAGCTAAGTCACCACCCTCCAAAAAATGGTTCATGATGTCGTTTCGCTGTGCATCGTCCAGAGACAGCTTTGTAGCTACCATCTTGCATACGTTCTGCACAGTATCAACAGGACGCTCCAGCCTTTGATTTGATGCAGCCTCTATCTTCTGAACCACACTTGTCAGGTAACCCTCGCTGAGGAACTGGTTTATCGCATCCTTTGTTTGAGAGATGATTAACTCATAGTTCTTCTGCTTGGTAGAGTCGCTCCAGCTTATTTCACCGCTGTCCAACTTCGCTCCCAAATGCACCCTTCTAAAGCGATCATCTTTCACAATCATACCGTTGTTGCAACGAAGTACAACCGCCCTCGGTCTGATCTCAAAAGAACCAAAGCCTACTTCCGAATTGGTTATAGTAAGACCAGAAATAACGCCATCACCTACATGGCTACGGTCACCATTCTTAAGGTAATTACGTAAAGCCTGAGTACCCTGCACTTCTACTTCTGGAGCAACGATATTTACATACATCCGTATATCTGTGACGTTGCACTCCTTTATCTCCACACGCACACCGCTTGCCTTTATAGCCGCTAAAACTGCAAAGAGAACATCATAGTTATCCAAGATGCCGTAACGGTCAGAAAGAAGCCCTCTGGCTACATTACCGCCATTCTTCTCAAAGGTTCTAAGCATTACACCCTTACTGTCGGTGCTTTTTTTCAACCATGTATTTACGTTGTTCGCCAATAACGCTGGTTCATCTGTCTGCATACGTCTGTAGTACGTAGCGGGGATAGTCAGCTTTGTACCAAGATGGTTGTGAAATACTGTGTTTGGCGTGTATACCAAGCCTTTAGTGCCTTCCGCTACTATTATGCCTGTCTCACCCATTACGAGTTTTGAGTAAGGCATAACGTAATCACTTTTTTGTGCGTTCTCAATCTGTAGTTCATTCACCAGTTCGGTGAGGTTCATGTTCTGTTTCATTTTTGTTTATTTTATTGGTTTAAAAATTGAATGACGAAATTACTCTATTATACTTTTGAAGGGATTCGGTTTACCCCAGCTTGCCTCTCCACCAACAGATACTTTGCAAGCGTATGGCAATCCTCCAGAATGTTATGTAGCTTAGCCAACACAAAGGAATCGTTTGTCTCCTCTGCCGCTATTGAGGTAAGCGTATATATTTGTTTTATCTGGTCGGCTACTCCATCTATTTCATTTTGCTTCATTTTTGATTTGATTTATTGGTTAAGAATAATCTTGAATTGTTTTTTGCGCCAGTAAATACCTTGCAAGCAAGTGGCAGTCCTCTAAAATGTTTTGCAGTTTCTCTAATACGAACACATCATCTGTCTGGCTTGCCACCGTATTGACAGTTAGAGAGATTCGCTTTATCTGGTTTGCCACTTCTGATAATTATTCGTTAGTCATCGTCTTCGTTTAAGAGTGAAAAATAATTTGATTTCGGCATCATTGCCATAACCTCTTTTACTCCTTCGGCATCAGCAGGGCAGTACTTCACAAAGCAATTTTTAATCTGTACTTCCAATGCTTTTAACTTCTCAAAATCGTCACCGACTAATTGATATAAAAACATAGTCTGTCGCATACTTCGATTTGTCTTGACAGATAACCATTCTACTTTTAAGCCCATTACCTCTGTTTCGCCATCTACAATAGCCTCTATAGTATTTTTGTCTATTACGGTAACATGGTCAAAGCCTTTCGCATCCAAGTCGTTTTGCATTTGTTCTATAGTCATGATACAGCCTCCTTTTTGTTTTCAACTTTTTCGCATGGATAAAATAATGAGGTTTCTTTTGAATGGAGTTTCGCTATTTCGTATGCCCTTCCATGATCTTCTGGAGCAACCAGAACGAACTGAGCAACACAAAAAACATTCGATGTTTGCCCCCATTTTGTTTTGTACTTTATTCCCGCAGCTCTTAGCTTTTTTATAAACCCATCTATCTCTGCTTTCCTTGTCGAACTTGGGCAAGGAGAATCATCCCAGCTACCTGTGTCGTTTGCTCCACCGACTGCATTTGTGTAGGTCATATACCCACGCCATCCCGATGTGGATACCCAAACTTTTTTTGTACTGATTTTTGTTGTTGTCATTTTAAACGGTTTTTAATTGGTAAATAATTTTATTTTGCTTGTCTCTCATAGATAAAGACTTTGCACCATTATGAAAACGCCTCTCATCGAAACAAACCAAGTCTTTCAAGTCTGCGTAGAACAATCTGGCTACATGAAGTTGTGCATCTTCCCATGAATCAAATGAGACCTGAGAGAATGTTTCTTTGTCGTTTTCTACTTTCTTTTCTATCAAAGTCATCATGCCTGCACCTCCTTTCTTTTTATTCTAAAAACAGCTACTGTGCAGCTACACTTAACCGCTTCTAATCCACTTGCTGTGTATGCCGTGAGGAATAGAATTTCTTTTATAGAGTGGAAGCTGTTTTGTACTACAGTTATTTCCTTAAAATCACCTAAAAAAGAATCATCCAACCTCCCGCCATTTGAAATTGCATAATCATTGTACATCATTGTAATAAATTTATTGGTTAAAAAAATACTTATCTACTTTATGTCACTTAACTCCTTTTCCCATTGCTCAACCCACCCTTTGGAATGGTATAATGGGTTATCTGTGTGGCATTGGATTAGTGCTTTTAAAATGAACACTTTCTCCTGTGGGTTTACTTTCGCTATCCCGCTAAGGATACCCGTTAGGTTGGCGTACCCTGCCCTTGCCGTAAGTTCTGCACTTCCCATTTTGTTTTGTTTTTATTGGTTAAAAAATAAGCCCCCAATTACTAATATTCGCTTGGCAGTAATATTGTTCCTTCTACAAGCCATAAAGTAAGTATATCGCTTTGAAAGTCGCTGTACTCTATAATTTGAACAGCTATTTTATTGCCGTTCCCATCCTCAGCTTTTACCCTAAATTTTTCGTCTTTAATCCTTTCCAACGTCCAAACCTGAAAACCCTCATTTCTTACCTTAATGTGATACTGCCATGAAGTAATTACGTCCAGTAACCAGTAACATTCATTTTCCTTTGCTAAGTTGTGAACAGTATCAGTTAATAAGAAATTACCGTACTTTACAAATTGATCTGTCCCGTTTGCATACGAATAGTGATTGTTTAAATTTAATTTTTGTTTTGTGATCTTTTCCATGTTTTTTTGTTTTTATTGGTTATTTAATTTGATGCTTCTACCCTTCGCTATCGTCTAAATACTTGGCTTGTGGAACTGGATTTTTTAGAACCTTGTTGATTAATCCGTGACCATCTATTTCGGCTAAGAATCCTTTTAAGTCTCCTTCAAATTTGGACTTGACCAAGTCTCTCCTGTCGTTCCAGTCGTTTACATTTTTAGACTTCGCCATGTAGTACATTGCTTCGCTTTTGTTCATGTTGTTTTGTTTTTATTAATTAGAAAATAAATATGTTTCGCATTGATCGTAGTTCCACTCTGGATGATTCCAATGAACCCAATCTAAGGCATCACAATCGCTGCCTATGTCGCCTGTTGGCTCAAACGCTGCTCCTGTATGAGCGTGAACGTAAGAGAAAGTCCCTGTGTATGGGCAACCCCCAAAGGGGCAGCTATGCGGCTCTATGGTCTTCATGTCGGCTACACAGATCAAAGCTATCATACCTAAGATCATTGTTGTTTCTAAAAATGTTTGTTTCATTTGTAATTGGTTTTAAAAATTAATAAAATCAATTCTGTAAGTCCCTGCATGTGGTGGTGTATAGAAAGCGGATTGCAAACAGTCCTCACAAAAGGTATCTGTCTTTTCTAATTCTAAATCTGTGTACACAATTAATTCCCCTGTGCATCCGCAGAGATAGCAGACACTACGCAACGATTGTAAAATTTCATCATCGGTATGTACATTCTCTTCAAACTGTCCTATTCCAGTATCAACCATTTTTGTTTCTCTTGCCATTGCAATAGCCTTGATAACATCTGCCTTTGTGTACGTTTCTTTTTCCATGTGTTTAGGTTTATTGGTTAATTAATATCCACTATACGGCATTTTCTGATTCTGTTCAAAGCTCTGGCTTTCCCATTCTGTATCTGGATTAGTAAGGGAATGAAAGTACTTACTCAGTTCAGTAGCAATCTTTACCAGCTTCTTATCGCTCCTCCAATCGCTAATGGAGCAATCGTTACCAACTCTTCCCAATAAGCCACCGCCTAAGTAGTTCTGGTAGGCAGTCATCCTTACATCTGGATAGCCTAATGTATTTAATGAGATTTCGATACCACCACCCCTGTGACTAATTTGCTCACGTAATGTGATTTTTTCAAAATTGATCTTCATGTGTAAGGTTTTAAATTAGTTAGATGATTTTTGTTTCCTGTACTTCTCGGTCACTATAAGAACCGTAAAGAATGTTATCACCACAAATGCTGTGGCGAGTGCTGTGTAATAGACGTTGTACATTTTATTTTATTTTTATTGGTTAAAAAATTTATACTCTGGAGTATCTTAGCTTATCATCAGGAGCAATAAACCAACTCTTTAAATCTCCATTTCTCTTTACAAGTTGGCCTAATTTAAAATCCCGAAAATGAGTTGCCCCGTTTCCAAACTTGATCTCAAACTCCGTAGGGTTTCTGCGGCACTCCACTTTCTGCTTGTTCACTATTTCTAAGTTGTAACCTAAGTCTATTAATTCTTTTAGTAAGTCTTGATATTCGTTGTAGTTCGCCTCCTTACACTCCTTGGCGTAATTTACATGGCAACCTGAATGCTGCCCCACATGAGCATAAGAAGTGAATAAACCTTCTTCATCACTCTCTCTTTCTTCAGGAAAGAAAGCGAAGACGTCTCCACCTATATCTTTCCCTTCAATTATATTTTCCTTTTCGATAAGGAATTTCACTTTAGTTTTATATCTGTCTTTTTTCATGGCTGTAAGTTTTTAAGGTGTAAGTATTTCAATTATTTTATTAGTTATTGCAGGTATCATTACTGTATTTATGTGACTTGTCCATTCTTTATTAATTAAAGTATCCTTGCAAGGATTAGAGCTTAGATGGCTTCCTCCCCTTCCAAACATCTCCGCTGATTCCTTTAAGCTGTAAAAAGTTTTAAATAATTCGCTTAACGTCCATCCTCCTTCTTTCGTGAAAGTTGTTTCTAAACATCTAGGGCAATCGTCGATGTTATGTATATA